>Ga0255045_10000026_pt1 | contig 24568 bp, 30 predicted proteins | sample BC1_12_23_MG_FD_183652 | JGI IMG/M metagenome (GOLD analysis project Ga0255045, IMG submission 183652) | Seawater microbial communities from Strait of Georgia, British Columbia, Canada - BC1_12_23 | ecosystem: Environmental > Aquatic > Marine > Strait | place: Canada: British Columbia...
ATACATATAACAGACTGCAGGCGCAGCACACAGACCAGAGCCAGGTCACAGACTAGCAGGATCCCGGAAGAAGTCTGGATATCTACCAGGAACAGGCCCATGATCTCGGAACCTGTGCAAATGATCCTGTAAACTTCGTGGGCTGGGCGAAAAGAAACGGCTTTTTGTATTAGTGCGGGTAGGTAGAAATAGTAGTGCAACCCATAACCCCTATATATCTAATAATAATGTGACATTAGGTAGTTATAATTAATAGTAGCAGGCAATTGTCGCACTATATACACGTAAAAACGGTAAAAACTACGTAAATATGTCTAATATAGAAAATATTTAGTATGGCTAAGCAAAAATTAAGCAAATCAGCTGCTGCTGCTAAAGCTAAACGGGACCTCCGTTATGCAAATTCAGCAGACCGCAAGAAAAAAAGAGCCGATAGCCAAAAAAAACGCCGCGCTGCGGCAAAGAAGCATGGTTCCAATTGGTTATCAGGTAAAGACTATGATCATAACACCGGCAAATTTGTTTCTTCCTCACACAACAGAGGTGGAACGCAATCAAGAAAGAAAAAAGACGGCACCAAAGCCGAAAAAAGACAATCTAAAAAAAGAAAATAACAAACTATGGCTATAATCTATACCTACCCACAAATAAGTGAGTTAGCTAAGGGTGATACTTTGGTTATATCTGATATCAGCAAAGGTAATAAAACAAGATCTGTAACTGTTGGGGAGTTACTAGGAGGTTTGGCTACAACAGTACAGGTAAACGACAAAGTAGTAACGGATGCATCGTTTAATACTAACAACGGTACATTAACGCTTACGCGTAACTCAGGTGTCATACCAAGCGTAACAGTTGATTTAGATGGTAGATATGCGTTGCCAAGTTCTTTGTACACAGATGCAGATGTAGACGCACACCTTAACAAAACTAACCAAATACCGGACGGCTATGTCCTAACTTTATCAAGTAACGATTACGCCTGGGTAGCTCAATCTGGCAGCGGCGGTGATGGTTCTGTACAAAATATAGCTACAACAGCTCCTATAACGGGTGGTCCAATAACTACAACAGGTACAATAGGTATATCACAAGCGTCCACAAGTACGAGTGGTTATATTTCTTCTACGGATTGGAATACGTTTAACAACAAGCAAAGCACATCGGAAAAGGGTGTAGCTGATGGCTACGCTCCATTAGATGGCAACAATAAAGTTCCGACTGTTCATTTACCAGATAGCTTAGTTGGCGCGGTTGTTTATCAAGGCACGTGGGATGCAACTAACAATAATCCTGCACTTCCAGATCCAGCTGCTGACAATAATGGACATTACTATATAGTAAGCGACGCTGGCACATATTTAGGAATAACATACGCGGTAGGCGATTGGGTTATATCTAATGGCATTGGCTGGGAAAAAGTAGATAACACGCAGGATGTTAATAGCGTGTTTGGCCGTCAAGGCAATATAACGGCGCTTGAGACTGACTACGCTGAATTTTACGATGCCAACGTACAGAGCAATTGGAGCGAGACTGATACTAATAGTGACGCGTTTATATTAAATAAGCCAACTACTATAACGCAAGGACAAGCAGACGAAATAGCAGCTAATACAATAAAAACATCATTTCCAGGCTTTGGAACCACAGCGGGCACAGCGCTGGAAGGAAATACAGTCATACCGGCTGCGTATACGGATGCTGATGTTGATGTGCATTTAAACACTAGTGCAGCTGGTGACGATGAAGTATTATCATGGACAGGTAGCGATTATGAGTGGGTATCTCCATCTAGCGGCAGTATTGGAGGAAGCGGTGTACCTACTCAAATGGCTATATTTGACTCTACATCAGCAATAACTTCTACACAGGCTGTAGTTGTGAATGGTTCTAGCCAAATAATAATGGATGTGTTGCGAGGCAGTGATTCTTACGCAGATGACACAGCCGCTTTGGCTGGGGGTGTTCCATATGGTGGGTTATACAGAACAGGTAGCATTGTAAAAATAAACTTACTTGGCAATCCTCCTGCTCCAGATCCAGGACAAGTAGAGATATGTGGTCTAATTTGGACAAACACAAACTCCAGTGAAACAGAGTTAATTGCAGGTGGTAATATACCTATTTTAACTAACCAAGCTGATTGGTACAGTGCTTGGCAAGCTCAAACCCCAGCAGCTTGCTATTGGGATTTTGATCCTAATAATGCTAGTTACGGATTAATTTATAATTATTTTACTAGCAAACTAGTAAAACCACCAGCGGGCTTTAGATTACCAACAGCTAGTGATTGGACTACTCTAGTACAACCTCCCTGCTACACAAATACTGGAGGAAGGTTTAATAGATACGGCGCAAACCCTGGCAATTGGGATTTAACTAAGCTAACAAACACAACTGAATTGGGGGATAGTGGTTTAAATATTCAAGGTTATGGGGACGCAATCTTAAACACAAGTACAAATTTACTTACTTTTCAAAACTTTAGAGAGTACGGAGCATTTTTCGTTGATAACCAACCTAGTTATGGAGTGGGATACGGCTTTTTTATAAATTTGTCTTCAAACAGCTTATCATCAGTCAGTCTTGGTGACTATAATGCCCGCGCTCTATTCATAAGATTCGTTAAAGACGCATAAATAAAATAAAAATATATGGCAATAATTTATACATACCCCAATATAGGCACTCCTGAGGATACAGATATAATGCTAATAAGCGATGTAAGCTTGGATAGTAACGCAACTAGAAATATTACGTTGTCAAACCTTGCACAGTTTATAAACAGCAAGGTTGACTTGATTATTACAGGGGATGTAGGTGCAGGCTCTATAAACCTATCTACACAAGCGCTATCAGTGATAGGTACCGCAAACCAAATACAAACAGCAGCGACAAATCAAACTATACAGATTGGATTGCCAAATAATGTATCAATAACAAACAACCTAACTGTTGGGAACGTAGTACAAATAGACTCGCTTACTGGTGGGTTTTTACCTTATAATAATCAACAAGGAATACTGGCTGATTCTATAATTACTCAAGCAGCTTCAGGTCAAGGTGTGACGGTAACTGGGCAGTTAAATGTCACAGAGGATTTTTATGTAACAGGATCAACTCAGCTTGACAGCACTCTAACAGTCGAAGAAGTAGCTACATTCAACGATGAAGTAGAATGTAATAATAACGTCACAGTTCAGGGTATTTTCTCAGCGGATGGTAATTCCGTGTTTAGTGGTGAAGTAACTATTAATGAGCAATTAATTGATGGAGATGGCAGCACTGGAACAGCGGGTCAAGTACTAAGCTCAACCGGCACGCAAACTGAGTGGATCGATGTTAGCGGTGGCGGCAGTAGCGGAACTGGTACAACTAATACTTTGCCAATATGGACAGATGGGCCAGGGGGTGTATTGGGTGATTCTCAAATAATACAAACCAAAATAGACGGGGGCACTATATTTGATTTAAATGCAGTAACGACCACTACTTATACTCCGGCTATTAATACAAAGCTATTAGATTTAAACTCTGGCGGCAATCAAAAGTTTTCTATAACCCAAGACGGCGGAGGTGGAGTCGTGTTGCCTTCAGGTGATATATTAAACAGTGGCCCATCATTTAATATGGGTGGCAATGCTTTTGCTAATGGTGAAAATGCACTGTCGGTAGGAGCGTCTACCACAGCTTTCGGTAATGGATCGCTTGCGGCTAACTTTTTAACACTAGCATCAGGTGGGGGTGCATCGGCGTTTGGCTTATTAACTGAAGCATCAGCATTGGCATCCGCAGCGTTTGGCAACAAGTCAATTGCTTCTGGTAATTACAGTGTTGCATCCGGGCAAGATTCAATTGCATCAGGACAATCATCAGTGGCTATTGGTGAAAAAGGTGACGCTCGAGGTAAAAATACTTTTGTTTCTGGGTTTGGCGGCAAAGCGGTAGGAAACAACGCGGTTAAGTTTGGATATGATGGAAGTGCTGACGGAAACAACTCAGCTGCATTTGGTTTTGAATCTATAGCTTCTGGTAACAATTCATTTGCATCCGGCTGGCAAACGGTTGCCTCTGGTTTATATTCATTTACAGCAGGTGATGGCAACATAGCTTCTGGAGAAAGAACAGCTGCTTTCGGTGTTGACAATAATGTTTCAGGTAAAGGAAGTTTTGCTATTGGTGCTAGAAACATAGTGCCTTCTCTGAATTGCCTCGTAGGAGGTACAGATAATACGTTAGTTGGCGGCAGCGTGGGTGTGGACGGGGCTCTAACTTCTTTTGTTTTTGGATATCAAAATACAGTAGAAGGACAATACAGCACTGTATTAGGAACTAATAATGATACAGGCGAATCAACCAGCATTAATCGTAGTGACCGTATTACCCTAATAGGGCATTCTAACCTTGTCGCGAATGGTGATTCGTCTACGTTAATTGGTAGTGGGAACCAGAACTACGGCGGGAGTGCTACCTATATTGTTGGGAAGGACAACGTAACCACTTTGGCCGGTGGTAATTCTATTTTTGGTCGTAGTAATGATATGAGTAATTGTACAAGCTCTGCAATAATTGGAGCCAACAATGAAATGCGGGGGAGTACAGCCACGCCTAATATTACTTTAGTTGGTGTTGGGCTAAAGTTTGACGCAACCGGGCCGAATAACGAATACGGAAGAGCTACATATGTTGGTTACTATAATGATGAACTAGATACTTTTGCTCAGTTTCAAATAGGTAATGGAACTAGCACAAGTAGAAAAAATGCTTTAAGTATAAATAAAGAAAGTGAGATTAAAATATCTCAATACGGATCTGGCGCAGTAACCGGAACTGCAACTTGGAATTTAGCTGTTGCAGCTGATGGTAAAATAATTGAAACGGCAGACACAACACCCCCTTACTTAAGTTTTGTATGCTTACTTAGTCAAGCAGGCGGGGCAAATCCACAACCTAATATAGTATTAGAAAACTCTTTAGGTGTTGCAACTCCGTTTAGCGCTTTTACAAGGGTAGCTGGTGGAGAATATAACTTAAACGCTCCAGGTAAATTTAAACTATTAAAAACAATTGTATTTTTAAATGGCGGATCGGCTGAGAATAATCATGATGTTGCATGGGAAGTTGTTGACACTGACAACTTAAAAATACTTACACACAACAGCGATGGCAAGCTTACAAAAGCCTCATTAGAAATAAGAACTTATAATTAAAAACAAATATGGCTACTTGGACAATTTTATCAATGGAATATGAAAACAACGCTAGCGAGGACAAGCTAGTGGTAATATCTGCAGCGCAAGGGCAAGACGGTGTTGGCTATTCTAGAAAAGTATTTACTAATAATTTATCTGGTGTGGTGGGGCCTGCTCCACTTACACCTTATGATCAACTAACAGAATCTCAAGTTATAGGCCTAGTTCAAGCTGACTTAGGCTCCACTGTAGTAACAGACGCAGAAACTTATGTAGATGCGCAAGCTACTATTAAAAAAGAACAGATAGAAGATGTGCCAACAAACGCAGGACTTCCTTGGAGTTAAGTAAAAACCGCTAAAACCAGGTAATAGATATAATATACCCTGCTCGGGTTAGAGCAACCAAATAAACTAATATAAAACCAAAACCAATGACACTATTTTATTCGACTAGTACGTGGAGTAGTCAACCACAAGTATCCGATGAGACTGAGGCTTTATGGAAAGAAGCAACTCAAAAAACTAATTGGCGTATCGTACAATTGCCAAATGGTTATTATCAAACCGAGTTTAACAAAAATAACGAATGGATTGATGTAACAAGGCGCGAAACAATTGAAGGAGCAGAACAGGCAATTGATGCTTCTATTGAGCATTACAACAAAAAGCTAGGATTTTTAAAAGGCCCAAAAGTAGTAAAAACTTTTGAATAGCACTTATAATCAAATTAAATTAAATTAAATTATGACTGACAAAATTGTCAAAAATCTTAACTTTGGCGACGAAGCTAAAAATAAGGTATTTAAAGGAATAGAAAAACTCACAAAAGCTGTTAGCTCCACTCTAGGGGCTAGCGGCAAATGTGTGATACTTGAAGATAATACAGGAAGACCCGTTATAACAAAAGACGGAGTAACTGTAGCGAATACAATAACACTGTTAGATCCGGTTGAAAACATAGGTGCTACACTTATAAAACAAGCGGCTCAAAGAACGGTCAGCGAGGCAGGCGACGGAACCACCACAGCAACGGTGTTGGCGCATGCAATTTTAAAAGAGGCATATAAAGCGCTAAAGTCGCATGGAACTCGCGAAATTAAAGAAGGTATAACCCTAGCGGTTGAAAAGGTATGTGCGGCATTAGAAAAAACAGCCATACCTGTAACCGGCGAAATGTTAAACCAAGTTGCAACAATCTCAGCAAACAACGATGCTGAGCTAGGCAACCTAATTGCTGATGCTTTTAAAGCTGTCGATAACACGGGTGTTGTTATAATGGAAACTTCAAATGAAACCGTAACAAGCACAGAAGTAGTTGACGGAGTTCAATACGAAAAAGGATTAAAGAATTTTCATTTTGTAACAAATAAAGAAACTGGCGTTTCTGAGCTAGACAACCCTTTAGTTTTAATCGTTGAATCAGAAGTTCCTAATATAAGGAAAATTCAAAGCGTATTAGAATACGTTATTAAAAATAAAAGAAGTCTTCTTATAATTGCAGATGTTGGGCTTGAGGTACTAAACGCTCTTGCCATGAATCACGTTAAAGGTAATATAAAAGTAAATGTTATTGACGCTCCTACTTACGGGGTAACCAAAAAAGAAGTGATGCAGGATATAGCGCTGTTAACAGGCGCAACTGTGATAAATGAAAACTTGGGGGATGACATGGATTTAATACAGCCTGAACATTTGGGAGAATGCTTAAAATCCGTAACAAACAATGAAGAAACGATTTTGCAAATTAGTGAACCCAGTGAAGAAGTTGAAAAACTGGTGGAGCAGGTTAAAAAACAACTTAGCGAAGCTACGCTCGCGGGTTATAAAATTCAATTTGAAAAAAGACTTGCTCGTCTCTCCGCTAAAGTGGCTATTGTCAAAGTTGGAGCAAACTCAGAAGTAGAGTTAAAGGAAAAAACAGATAGAGTAGAAGATGCTATTTGTGCTACAAAAGCCGCAATAAAAGAGGGCATAGTTTCAGGCGGAGGCATAGCTTTGCTGAATGCGTCGGTTCTTACAAAAGCTAAAAGCGAAGGTGAGAAAGTATTGTTAAAGGCAATTAAAGCGCCCTATGAAACAATTCTTGCAAACGCAGGTCTTGAGATAGTTTACCCCCAAACAAAAAACAAAGGGTTAAACGTGGTTACAGGAAAAGAAGTAAATATGGTACGAGCAGGGATTATCGATCCGCTACTAGTAACTAAAAGCGCTCTTAAAAATGCGGCTTCAGTAGCTACAACAATAATTTCAACTGATTGTGTAATCAATAACTTAAGAGTAGGAGATGAAAGCAATAGGTAGAAATTTAATAGTATTAAAAGAAAAGCAAGGTGCAAAAGAAACAAAAGGCGGCTTACTTTTAGCGGAAAAGCAAAGAGAAGATATTAGGTACGCGAAAGCAAAAGTAATATCAGCTGGTGAAGATGTACAAGCTATAAAAAATAATGATATTATATATTACGACCGCCACGCGGGCCACAAAATAGAATTTGAAGGTAATATGTATAATGTTATAAAATCGCAGGATGTAGTAATAGTTGTATGAGGCATTTAGAGGCATCTGATTTGCGTTCTTTAAATATTCTAAAGCATTACCGCGTAATTAGAAAATGGACCGCTAAAACACACGGTTTGCAAGAAGCGGATCTAGAGCTTTTAATATATTTTGACTGCTTAGACCATTTTACTAAAAACGATTATAAAACCGGAGTGCTTGCATACAGTTGGGATAATAAAAGATGGAATAGGCTTTTGAAAGAAGACTGGATAAGTGTATGGCGCAAAAGAAATCATACAACACAAAAGTATCATATATATAAAACTTCATTTAAATGTAGGCAGATGATTACGCGTATGTATAAAATGCTTTTAAACGAAGAAGAAGTACCATTAATAAAAAATCCTAAAACGTATTCAGATCGAGCTTTGGGATTAGCTATAAAAAAAATAAACTATGGCAAATGACATGTTTAATATCCCTAGCATAAAAGCTAAGTCTATAAATGTACCAATGGTAGATGTTTCCAGAATTGGGCAAACCGGTGACTGGGCAGGCGTCAATCAAAGAATAGAATTAGGCCTTACTTCCCTTGCTAAGGCCAAAGATCAAATAAAAGTTGGAGAAGGGCAAGATGATACTAATCTTCAAAGGCGTATAAACAAAGCTAAAGCGCAAGGTAATGAAGCTAAGAAAGCTAGACTAGAATGAAAGCAAGAGCGGATTGATATTCGACAAAAAGCAAGGGCTGAACGCATTAAAACTCGTAATGTAGAACAGGCAGCGCAAACACAAGCAAGGCAAGATAAAAAAGATGAAAAGTTTGCCAAAAGAAGGGAAGATAGTAATGTTCCGGTTAGCAGCGCAGGACAATTAATTCAAAAAGGAGTTGACTTATTTAAAAAAGATACGCCAGCTACACTAAAGATGTCTGCTAAGCAATATAAAGACGAGCAAAAATTTTCTAAAATAGCAAAAGATATATAATATGGCAATGGGAGTAGCAGCCGCAGCAGCAGGGGGCAAAGCAATAGGAAAAATGTCTGATGAAGACTTAAGGGGTAAATTAGACAGTTCGCCAGGAGGATTTTTTGGAAAAATATACCAAAAAGAATTCGAGCGCAGAAAAAATTTAGGTAATTTTGGATTAGCCTCAGCAACAACCGCAGGGGGTACTTCTGATGCGGGTGGAAAAATAGAGGGTCTAGAATCTAGAATTACAGCATTAGAATCTCGTTCTGGGTCAGCTACGCCTGTTGCTGGGATAGACAGCACAGAAGAAGCAGCCGCAACAGCCCAGGCAATGGGTGGAGGCGCAACAAGCAGTATGGGCGGAGTAATGGCTGATAAAAATGAAAGCGCTTTAATACCCACGGGTAGATTTTCTGAACAAACTCAAAATACAGCAAACCAAATTTTTGGAACAGAGGAAGCAAGACAAGCAAGTATTAGTCAGATACCAGCAGGGGTTGCAGGAGCTAGCCAAGAAACGGTTGGAGCTATAGCGGATTTAATGAATGAAAACGTATAAATAAATAATTATGGATCATAGAATAAAAAGCCCATTACAGGGCACAGTAGGAGAAAGTCACGTATGGGATGGGCCTTTAGACACTAGCGATTTTCCAATGGGAAAAGGAAGTAGCTCAGGAAAAGCAGGAATGCAAGTAAAAAAATACCCTTGCAAGACGTATGAATTACAGGGCCCAATTACTCAGCGAGCTAAAAGTAAAATGTAATGAGCCCCCAGGATATTAAACTTTACGCCATAAACTCCTTAACGTTAGGTGTAACTACATTTACTAAAATAGAAATGGGTTTAAAACTTTTATTATTAGTAGTGACAATCGGATATACGATCCATAAATGGATGGAACTTAAAAAGAAAAAATAATGCCTTACGAACAATCTGCTTCTCCTTTTTTGAAAAAGAAAAAGCCACCGGCTCCTTCTAAGAAGAAGTCAAAGGGCTATTACAATGAAGCCAACAAAACCGGCACAGGTGCAGCGGCAGGGGGTGGCATGTCTGAAAAAGGTGTAAAAAAATACAAAAGAGACAACCCAGGGAGTAAGCTACAGACTGCTGTAACGAAAGATCCTAAAAAATTAAAAAAAGGTAGTAAAGCCTGGAAGCGAAGAAAATCTTTTTGTGCAAGATCAAAAGGCTGGAAATCCGAAAGAGGTAGAGCGGCTAGAAGAAGATGGAATTGCTAATGAAAGATAGAGGCGTAGGAGATACTATAGCTAGATTTACAAAGGCTACAGGTATAAAAAAACTAGCGGACAAGATTCCAGGAGGTTGTGGTTGCCAGGCAAGGCAATCTGCTTTGAACAAAATACTACCATATAAAAACAAATAGATGGCTTTTAAAATGAACAGTGCGCCTTACGAGGTGGATAATACCCCTATATATAATGTAAGTATGGAGGATGGGGTTCTTGGAAAAGCAAATAATAATGGTACAATAATAATTGATGAGAACTTAAGCGCTGCACAAATGCAAGGCGTGGTTGATCATGAAAAAGTTCACATTGATCAAATGAAAAGAGGTGATCTAAATTACGACGATAAATACGTTTACTGGAAAGGTAAAAAATATTTAAGATCGGAAATGCAGGAAGGAAATAAAAAATTGCCTTGGGAGGCAGAAGCATATAGAAACGCATAAAATAAAAAAAATGGCATATACACAAGAACCGGGGCGCGGTAATGGAAATCCTATTATGAAGCTGTCCGACAAATTAAAAGAAGGCAGCAGCTTAAAGCTACTAGGAGATTTAGATAAAGACGGGAGCAATAGCCCAGCTACAATGTATGGCGCTCCTATAGAAATGAAGGCAAACGATGGCCCAATATTTCAATCTGGCTTAAATTACGGTGCGCCTATACATAATACAGGTGAACCATCAAATCCCACCCACAATGCTAGCGGCGATCTTAACGCAGCAATATATGATGGCAAAAAATTTGCAGAAGAAGTTAAGGCTGACCCGCTTGGTGCAAATCAAGAAAACTCAATAGAATTTCCTACATTTAGATATAGGGGGAAAGATGCGTTTGCTAATTCACTAAAAGACGATAAAGTTATAGAGGCTTCTTTTACCAACAAGGGTGATGACTCCAGATATAAACATTTAAGCTCAAGGTTTAATATAAATCCAACAATCAATGATCCAATGCAGCGAGATAATTTGAGGAATTACGGAGCACCTATGGGTTCTAATATAAGCAAAAATACTGTAGCTCAAGATTTAAAAAATAAGCAGGATAATGACGCTAAGTTTGGATACAGTGGTGTTAGAGAAACATTAAAAGAAGCTGATCAAGGAGCTAAGGTCTCTGCGAATATATCGCAAAATTTACAATCCGCAAAAGCGACGGGCAGCGAATCTAATTTAAAATCTTCAATTGAAACAGCTAGAACAGACATGCAGAACGATAAATTCCTAAGATCTACACGCCCTGTCAGAACAAACCCTAGAACTGGCAAAACAGAAGTAAGTAACCAAGCTGCTTATCTTAACGCGCGTATGGTACAAAATTATATTGATCAAAGTCAGACAGCTACTAAAAGACAAAACTCAGCAGACAACTTAAGGTTTATGAAAGATGATTTTAATAGGGATGTTAAAAGCGGTAAATATAATTTAAATACAAATACAAACTTAAAAAGCACTGTTAAAAAACTAATGTCATCGCCTAAAAAGAAAGACGAAAGATCTGGTAATTAAAAAGTTAATAATTTGTGTAATAATATAGATATAAATTAAATCTAATATTATGAAAAAATTATTAATTACATTATTGTTTATTTTTGCTTTAACCACATCAAATGCTCAACAGCAATTTGAAGGCGAATGGAAAAGTGAAACCTCTTCTTTTACAACAACTATAATTGCAAGTAAATATGCAATTTTAAAAGTATTCAACTTTAGTTTTAAAGAGGATCTATATATAGAAGAAACTATATTAAAACAAACAGATTATGAATTTACAACTAGATTATACAATCCTAGAAATGGATACGATGTTGTAATAAAATATAAATTAATTGCTGGTAATTTAATATGCGAATTTAGCGGCGATTTGCACGCGGCAATCAAACTTACTAAAAAATAAATATGGCCTTTAAACTTGGTAACCCAACAGATCCGCCTTCTGGCAGTAATAATGCTACCGCTGAGGAGTTGCGTCAAAAACGTATGGACGCAAGTAAAGCATTAGAAGCTGAGCGCAAAAGAGTTACTGATATCCGACTTAGAATAGATCAAGTAGCGGAAAGTGCGGCCGGCGGAAGCTACACTGTAGACTATGGTATGAATGACGGGAGAGCTGGAGTAAAAGGAGCCGGGGTTGTTCCACAAAAAACATTTGAGTGGCTACAAGGCATGGGTGGAGCAGGTTGCTCAACTTACGCTTGCGGCATAATGCGAGAAGCAGGCGTCACAGTACCTAATTCAGTTGGAGAAGAAGGGGTTACTATAAATGATGTTACATATAAGCCCGGTGATAAAATGCCAATTATACCAGGAAATGAGCAATTTGACGCAGTGGCACCTCAGCTTGGCTTTGAACTAAGAGCTCCCGGCAGTTTACCTGAAGAAGGCGACGTTACGAGAGTGGGTTATGGCTACGGTTACACCTCCCATTCCACAATACAAACAGGGGAAGGGCGAAATGTTTATAACCCAGGAACGCCATCATTAGGTTTAAAAGAATCAGACCATTATGCTGAGCCCTCAGAATTTGAAGGTCTGTCCGTAGAGGAAACGGAAGCATTTGTAAACGACTCAGACTTCAGCTTGAGTGGCGGGCCAGTAGTCAGTGAAGATAAAAAATTATACCCTACCAGATTAATGCAATACGTCGGGGATTTACCAGCGCTGCGAAAAAAATATAGAGAGGCTGCGCAAGCCGCAGGACCGGAAAAAGCAATTGAGCTAAAAGCAAAACCTGCTACGTTAGGTTCCATGACACCAACAGCACAGTTACCAACTAATATGTTAAAGTTTTTTAATAGAAATAAATAATTTAATTTAATAAAATGAAAAAGCTAATTTTTATTTTAGCTTTTCTTTTTTTGGGCGTTACTAATGCTCAAGACAAACTTTCTATATCTAATTATTTTAAAATACCAGAAAGTTATAAAAGAATAGCTATAACAGATTACCACAAGTGGTTAATAAATAAGCAAATAAAAATTGAAGAAGTAAAAACTTACGACGGATATACTATATACGGATTAGGAGATTATTACGCGGCAAAGTTTGATTATAAAATTGGAAAAAGAGATTTACATCAATGCGCTGACGCCGCAATGTATTTTAGAGCGTGGTATCATTTTGACAAAGGTAATATAAGTAAAATAATATTTACGTTTACAGATGGTACGCGGTATAGCTACAGCAATTTTTTAAAGCAAAAACAGCTTAGCAATACGTTTAATAGCTTCAATAAATATATGGCCATTATATGGTCTTACGCGGGTACGTGGTCAATAAACAAATATGATACAAATGAAGTAAGCGTCAGCAACATATCCGCGGGTGATATATTTGTTGTAGGAGGATTTCCAGGCCATGCAATAACCATCGTAGATGTAGTTGAAAATGAATGTGGTGATAAAAAAATAATGTTGTCACAAAGTTTTATGCCAGCACAAGATCATCATATATTATTAAACCCAAAAAGTAATACTGTTTGGTTTGATATAAACGAGGTGCACAATACGGGATTTGGCTTCACTGAAGACAATTTAAAAAGATTTAAAATATAATGAAAAAGATTTGGCAATGGCTTACCGGCTCCGTTATAAAAGAGGTAGGGGTTGTTTTAGATAACCTTACAACTACTAAAGAAGAAAAGCTAGAAGCTCAAAGGTTAATAACTGAAATATTAGAAAAAGCTGACAAGGAAGCTCAAGAGCAAGTTACAGCTAGGTGGGAAGCAGACATGACATCTGATTCTTTTTTATCAAAGAACATTCGTCCACTTGTTTTAATATATTTAACATTTATATTTTCAATATTAGCGTTTTTTGACGGTAACATTGGCGAATTTAAAATAGCAGAAGAGTACATTCCTATATTCCAAACTCTTCTTGTTACAGTGTATGGAGCTTACTTTGTAGGTAGGTCTTGGGAAAAAGCTAAAAGTATGAGTAATAATAAAGATCAATAAATTAACTTAAATTAAATAAAATGGCAAAGATTACAGAAGAGCAATTAAAAACAATACGTGAATCACAAACTAAGCTTAGTGATTTACTAAATAAAGTAGGCTACGCAGAAGCAACAAAACACGGGCTGCTCCACGAGTTTGCAAAAGTAAACAAAGAAGTAGAAGACTTCAAAGCGGTGCTAGAGGAGCAATACGGTGCAATAAATATTGACGTAGAAACCGGAGAATATACAGAGCTAAAAGAAAATGAATAATAACGTAAGAAAAATCAGTATAGGCTCTGACTACAAAAACGATGCGATGCACTATTCCGTAGGGCAACAGGTTTATGGGGGCCATGAAATATCAAATATATTATTTGACGAAACTGATCATTCTTACAATATATTCATTAAAAAAAACAACGAGGTGTTGCCATGGAAAAAGTTTAATAAAAACATGGCAATATCTGTTGAGTATGACTTAGAGTATTAATGAAAAGCCTGCACCAATTTATTGTTAAACCCGCTAATAAGCGCTATAATAATGAAAAGAAAATAGGCGACAGTAGCCTCTTACTAAATAATAATATAGAAAGCTTTCGTCACGTTAGCAAAGAAGCAATTGTAGTTGAGATACCAAAAGCTTTTAAAACAAATATAAAACCCGGCGATAAAGTTATAATTCATCATAACATATTTAGAAGATTTTATGATATAAGAGGAAAAGAAAAAAATAGTGGCACCTACTTTAAAGATGATTTATATTTTGTTAATATAGATCAAATTTACATGTATAATCAAAATAATAAATGGCTACCTCATTTAGATTATTGTTTTGTTAGCCCTATTAAAGAAGATGCTATGTTTTCAATTAATTTTGAGAAGCCCCTAGTTGGTATATTAAAATATGGAAACAACGCGTTAGAAGCGCTTAAAATAAACCCAGGAGACTTAGTTGGCTTTACGCCGTACAGTGAGTTTGAGTTTATAATAGAAAACAAGCGTTTATATTGTATGAAATCAAATGACATTGTAATTAAGTATGAGTGTAAAGGAAACGAAGAAGAATATAATCCAAGCTGGGCGAAAAGCAGTTGAGGAACTAATTAAAGTAGCTAAAGAAGCTATTGTTGATTCAGACGATGATATATCAGCTGACAGGCTTAAGAACGCAGCTGCTACAAAAAAGCTAGCTATATTTGATGCCTTTGAAATACTTAATAGAATTGAAGAGGAACAAGCATTGCTTGATGGCGCTAATAAAGAAACGCGAGCAAAATCTTTTAAGGGTTTTGCGGAAGGTAGATCTAAGTAATGTACGAGCAAAGTTTATATAAAATTTTACCGGACTATATTAAGCCGAGCGTAATTAAAAAAAATAACCGTTATAAAAAATGGCAGTATGGCTATAACAAGGAATATGATGTTGTAGTTATAAGTAAGACTGGGCAAATAGGGGAAGTATACGAAATACAAAATTTAAAGATTGCTTTACCAAAAGAAGATAACGTTTACGCTTCTAAAAAAGATAAATGGGAAAAGCTTGAGTACCCAAAAGAGCTCAGCAAAATAAAAAGCGTATTCGAGTGGAACACTAAGCCCGAGTATTTTAAAGACAAATACTATGATTACATCGATCAAGAATTTAATCGCAGATCGCAGGGGTTTTGGTTCTATAATAAGAGTGTGGCTACTTACGTTACTGGTACTCACTATATGTACTTGCAGCACTCCAAAATTGATGTTGGGGCAGCAGAGTTTAGGGAGTCAAACAGATTATTCTTTATATTCTGGGAAGCTTGCAAAGCCGACCCACGATCTTATGGAATGTGTTATCTTAAAAACCGTCGTTCAGGATTCTCGTTTATGTCTTCAGCAGAAACCGTTAACCTGGCAACAATTACATCGGATGCACGGTACGGTATCTTGTCAAAGTCTGGTGCGGATGCTAAAAAAATGTTCACAGACAAAGTTGTACCAATATCAGTCCACTACCCGTTCTTTTTCAAACCAATCCAGGACGGGATGGACAGACCAAAAACAGAGCTCGCCTACAGAATACCAGCATCAAAACTTACTAGACGTAAACTTGATAGTGGCGAAAACCCCGAAGAGCTTGAAGGATTAGATACTACTATAGATTGGAAAAATACAGGAGATAACAGTTATGATGGAGAAAAATTAAAACTGTTAGTGCATGATGAATCAGGTAAATGGGAAAGGCCAGATAATATACTAAACAACTGGAGGGTTACTAAAACCTGTTTAAGGCTAGGAGCTAGAATAGTAGGCAAGTGTATGATGGGGTCAACAAGCAACTCACTAGATAAAGGTGGTGCGAATTTTAAAAAATTATACAATGCCTCAGACGTCACAAAAAGAAACCGCAACGGACAGACTAGCTCGGGATTATATAGTTTGTTCATACCTATGGAATGGAACTACGAAGGATTCATTGATTCTTATGGCCTACCTGTATTCGATACGCCCGAAAAAGAGATTGAAGGACCTCATGGGGATATAATAGATCAAGGAGTAATACAACATTGGCAAAATGAAGTTGATGGCTTAAAAGACGACCAAGACGGTTTAAATGAATACTATAGGCAATTTCCTAGAACGGAGCAACACGCTTTTCGAGATGAAGCCAAAGAGTCTTTGTTTAATTTAACTAAAATATATCAACAAGTAGATTATAACGAAGATTTAAGAAATACAAGCATAGTAACACAAGGAAGCTTTTATTGGGAAAACGGTGTTAAAGATACGAAAGTAATGTTTGCACCAAATAAAGATGGTAGGTTTTTAATATCTTGGATACCAAATAAAAACCAACAAAACCGTGTAATATTAAAGAACGGTATTAAATACCCAGGCAATGAGCACATGGGGGCGTTTGGTTGTGATAGCTATGATATATCGGGAACAACTGACGGTAAAGGATCGAAAGGTGCGCTTCACGGTTTAACAAAGTTTAGTATGGAAGATGCTCCGGCTAATTCTTTTTTCTTAGAATATATATCAAGACCCCAGACGGCGGATATATTTTTTGAGGACGTATTGATGGCTTGCATATTTTATGGCATGCCTATATTAGCAGAAAACAATAAGCCTAGATTGCTTTACTATTTTAAAAGAAGAGGATACAGGGGTTTTTCAATGAATCGTCCTGATAAGCTTTTAAATAAACTTTCAGTTACAGAAAGAGAAATAGGTGGTATGCCTAACTCGAGTGAAGATATTAAACAAGCGCACGCGGCTGCTATCGAATCCTATATAGAAGATTACGTTGGTTTAATGAAAGATGGATCTTACGGAACAATGTATTTTCAAAAAACCCTGGAAGATTGGGGTAAATTTAATATAAACAATAGGACTAAGTTTGATGCTTCTATTAGCTCAGGCTTAGCTATAATGGCTTGTAACAAAAACAAATATAGCCCAAGGGCTGAAAGAATATTAACATCACATACTTTAAGTTTTAAAAAGTACAATAATAAAGGACATAGTTCAAAAATAATATAAATGGTATATACTAACTACAATAGTTCATTTCCTGACCAGGTGGTACCTGCTGCAGAAAAGCTAAGCTTAGAGTATGGAGAAGCCGTAGGTAGAGCTATCGAAAACGAATGGTTTAGAAATACACGTTCGGGTGGAGATAGATTTATGGCTAACTACCAAAATTTTCATAGGTTAAAGCTTTACGCTAGAGGTGAACAGTCTATACAAAAGTATAAAGATGAGCTAGCAATCAATGGAGACTTGTCTTATTTAAACTTAGATTGGAAACCAATTCCGGTAATATCTAAATTTGTAGATATTGTTGTTAATGGAATGTCCCAAAGATCTTACGAGATAAAAGCATTTGCGCAAGATCCTGAGTCTTTAAAGAAAAGAACAAATTACGCTGAAAGAATAATGCGTGATATGATGGCTAAGGATTTTTTGGACAACGTACAAAGCACACTAGGCGTTAATATGTATTCCACCGACCCTGAATCTTTACCTAATGATGTTAAAGAGTTGGGTCTTAAAATGCAATTAGAATTTAAAGAGTCTGTTGAAATAGCTGAAGAGCAAGCAATAGATACTATATTAGATAAAAATAAATACGACCAATCTAGAAAAAGAGTTTTATATGATTTGGTTGTATTAGGAATCGGCGCGACAAAAACAAATTTTAATCCAACAGAAGGCATTACAATTGACTATGTTGATCCCGCTAGTTTGGTATATTCTTATACTGAGGATCCAAATTTTGAAGATTTGTATTATGTTGGCGAAGTTAAAACTTTGTCATTGTCAGAAGTTAAAAAGCAATTCCCTTATTTAAGCGATCAAGACTTACAAGAAATACAAAAGTTTGGTAATTCACCCGGCAACTATCTAAGAAATTACGCAGGGGATAACACGGATGATCAAGTTAATATATTATATTTTGAATACAAAACTTACAACGATCAAGTTTTTAAAATAAAAAGAACTGACACGGGCTTAGAAAAAGCTTTAGAAAAACCAGATACTTTTGCTCCGCCACCAAACGATAATTTTGAAAGAGTAGGTAGAACTATAGAGGTTTTATTTAGTGGCGCTAAAATTCTTGGTCAAAACAAGATGTTAAAATGGGAGTTAGCTGAAAATATGACTAGGCCATTTGCAGACACCACTAAGGTTAAAATGAATTATTCTATTTGTGCACCTAGAATGTACAAGGGAAGAATAGATTCTTTAGTAAATAGAGTTACTGGGTTTGCTGATATGATACAGCTAACACATTTAAAGATGCAGCAAGTAATGTCTCGTATGGTTCCCGATGGAGTTTATGTAGACGTTGATGGTCTAGCTGAAGTAGATCTTGGCAATGGTACAAACTACAATCCAGCGGAGGCATTAAATATGTATTTCCAAACAGGTAGTATTGTAGGTAGGTCCTTAACGCAAGACGGGGATATTAACAGAGGAAAGGTGCCTATACAAGAACTGCAATCTTCTAATGGTATGGCAAAGTTGTCTGCATTGATACAAACATATCAGTATTATTTGCAAATGATTAGAGACGTAACCGGCCTTAACGAAGCTAGAGATGGAAGTACTCCGGATAAATTTGCTTTAGTAGGGTTACAAAAAATGGCAGCTGCAAATTCAAACACAGCTACACGTCATATTCTACAGGCTCAGATGTATATAACATTATCTACTTGTGAAAATATTGCGTTAAGATTAGCAGATGCGTTAGCTTACCCATTAACAGCTCAATCATTAAAGCAATCAATTAGCACTTATAATGTAGGCACGTTGGAGGAACTGGCTACGCTGCAGATACATGACTTCGGTATATTTTTGGACTTGATGCCGGACGAAGAAGAAAGAGCAAAATTAGAAAACAATATACAGACCGCATTATCCGCGGGTTTAATTGGCTTAGACGACGCTATTGATATTAGAAATATATCAAACATCAAAACAGCTAATGAATTTTTAAAGGTCAGGCAAGCTGAAAAAGCAAAGCGTGATCAAGAGGTGCAACAAGCAAATATTGCTGCTCAAGCACAGGCGAATGCGCAATTAGCAGAGCAAACAGCATTAGCAGAAACTCAAAAACAACAAGTTCTTACAGAACAAAAAATACAGTTAGAGCAAGCTAAAATGCAATTTAGCATACAAAAGCTGCAGCAAGAAGCTAATATTAAAAAGCAACTAATGGGTGAGGAGTTCAGTTATAACATGCAACTAGCAGAAATGAACACAAGATCTCAAATGGGCAAAGAAAATAATAAAGAAGATCGTAAAGACGACAGAGCTAAGTTGGTCGCCACGCAGCAAAGCGAGTTGATTAACCAGCGCCAAAATAACGCACCGCCTAAAAACTTTGAATCATCTGGAATGGATGTTCTTGGCGGGTTTGGTTTAGAACAATTTGAGCCAAAGTAAAGTAAATTTTTAATTATTTAATTATATTATATTATGTCAGAAGTAAAGCAAGAAGGGGAATTCAAAATTAAAAAAAGAAAAACCCCTAAAAAGTTGGTTAAAAAAGACGAAGTAGTTAAAGTTGATTTATCCAAACCAAAAGAAGAGGAAGTTACTAAAGTAGTAATTGACGAGCAACCAAAAGAAGAAAAAGATGCCGTTCAAGAGCAAAGCGCAGATGCAGGCAATGATATTGTCGGACAATCCGAAAACAGTAGCGACAGCAAAGAAGTGGTTGAACAAGTACAAGACACCGCTACAGAAGCGAATGAAGGGGTGCTGCAAGAAATAACAGACGAAGAGGTAAAAGAAGTAGTTGAAAATCCGCAAGAATTAGTTAAAGAAACCGTAGCGGAAACTAAGCAAGAACATAACTTACCTGAAAACATTCAAAAGGTTGTAGAATTTATGAATGAAACAGGCGGAACATTGCAAGATTATGTACGCCTAAACGCTGATTACTCCAATGTAGATAACGTTACATTATTAAGAGAGTATTATAGAAAAACAAAGCCTTATTTAGAAGGCGAAGATATTAACCTTTTACTTGAAGACTTTTCATATGATGAAGAGCTTGATGAAGAAAGGGATGTGCGTAAAAAGAAAATTGCGTACAAGGAAGAAATTGCAAAAGCCAAAAACTATTTGGAAAGTTTAAAGGGTAAATATTACGAGGAAATCAAGTTGAGGCCCGGCGTAACCCAAGACCAACAAAAAGCTATGGATTTTTTCAATAGATACAACGAAGAGCAACAAGCAAACCAGCAAGTACGCGATGCGTTTTTAAAAAGTACCGAAAATTACTTTAACAACGATTTCAAAGGTTTTGATTTTAACGTGGGTGAAAAAAAATACAGGTACTCAGTAAAAGACGCTAGCTCGGTTATGAATGAACAAAGTGATTTAACAGGTGTTGTCGGAAAGTTTCTAGACAAAAACGGCCAAGTTAAAAATTACTCTCAATATCATAAAGCTATATTTGCAGCCAGAAATGCCGATACAATTGCCCAGCATTTTTATGAGCAAGGCAAAGCCGACGCAGTGCGTGATATAACAGCTAAATCTAATAATGTTACAGCTGATGTAAGACAATCTGTTCCAGGTAATGTTTTTGTTAATGGGATAAAAGTAAAAGCTGTTAATGGTGTTGATTCTTCAAGATTAAAAATTAAAACACGAACTAAAAACTAATTTTAAAACATTTTATTATGGCAGGAAATTTTGTAACTGGTGGTGCTTTTCCAGCGTCTACGTTGCCTTCACAAAAGCAACAAGCGCTTAGCACTAACTACTTAAACTTTACTGACGGATCAGGGAATGATTTTGCACAACAATATCTACCCGAAATCTACGAAGCAGAAATAGAAAGATATGGAAATCGTACTATCTCTGGCTTCTTACGAATGGTAGGAGCAGAAATGCCTCTACAATCTGACCAAGTTGTTTGGTCTGAACAAAACAGATTACACGTCTCTTATCAAGGGGTAACTAGCGACCAGGCTACTACATTAACTTTACCATCTGGCCACGTTATTGTACCAAACATGACTTTGGTAGTTGGTGACAATACCACTGTAGGTGGATCGCCAAAAACTGAAAAAGTTATTGTAGGTGCTGTAACTGATACAACTGCAGTTGTATATCCTTATCAAGCTGCTGATTTGAGCGGTTTAGGGACTACTGTTAATGTATTTGTATATGGTTCTGAATTTGCTAAAGGTACAGTAGGATCTACAGCAAATATCACCCCATCTTTTACGCAGTTTTCTAACTCACCAATCATTATCAAAGATAAATATTCTATCTCTGGTTCTGACACAGCTCAAATTGGTTGGGTAGAAGTTGCTACTGAAGCTGGAACTTCTGGATTTTTATGGTACTTAAAAGCTGAAGGCGAAACTCGCTTACGTTTTGAAGATTACTTAGAAATGTCTGTAGTTGAAGGTGAACTTGCTGCTGCTGCTGGAGGTTTTGCTACTAACCAAGCTTTAGTGCCTGGATTTAGTGCAACAATCAACGGCAAAGGTACTGAAGGTTTATTTGCAGCTATCGAAGATCGCGGTAACGTATATACTAATGCTGATTTTGCTGGAACTGGAGCTACCTCTGGTATTGCAGAATTTGACGTTATTCTTAAGCAATTAGATACTCAAGGAGCTATCGAAGAGAACATGCTTTTCTTAGATAGAGACACGAATCTAGCTTTTGATGATATGCTAGCTAACATCTCTTCTGGAAGTAATGGAGGTACTGCTTATGGATTGTTTGAAAACTCAGAAGAAATGGCATTGAACTTAGGGTTCAGCGGTTTCCGAAGAGGTTCTTACGATTTTTATAAGACTGACTGGAAATACTTAAATGACATCTCCACTCGTGGTGGTATGGATGACATTGATGGTGTACTTATTCCAGCTGGAACTTCAACTGTATACGATCAAATCCTTGGATCAAACATTCGCCGACCATTCTTGCATGTACGTTACCGTGCTTCGCAAGCTGATGACAGACGTATGAAGTCTTGGATTACTGGTTCTGTAGGTGGAGCTGCTACATCTGATCTTGACGCTATGGAAGTACACTTCCTATCTGAAAGATGCTTATGTGTGCAAGCTGCAAATAACTTTGTGTTATTTACATCTTCTCCAGTAGTATAATTATTCTGTAGTAATTACCCTCGTTGAACTGACGAGGGTAGTTATTACTTTTATTAACATTTTTATTTTATTATATTATGGCTAAAGAAGCTAAAGCAGTAGAAAAAACTGAGGTTGCACCTCAACCAACTGTAGAAAAAAAACAAGCAGTTAAACCAAAACAAACAGAACCAGAGTGGGAAATTAAAGATAGAACTTATTATTTAATAGGAAAACGCAGTCCATTAACTCATATAATCCCGTCGAAGCATAGTAGGAGATATCCTTTATTATGGTTTGATGAAAAAGCAGGTAAGCAAAGAGAATTGCGATATGCAACTAATCAAAGCTCTCCTTTGGTAGACGAACAAAAAGGCGAATCAACAATGGCCCACATTATATTTAAAGAGGGTACTTTGTTTGTTCCAAAACAAAAACAAAATCTCCAAAAACTCTTGTCTTTATATCACCCAATGAAGGGGCGAATATATAGTGAGTTTGATAAAGTTAGCGATGCTAAAAATGAAATTGTAGAAATTGAAATGCAAATTGAGGCATTAAACGCGGCTAGAGAAATGAATGTTGATCAAGGCGAAGCAATTTTAAGAGTAGAGCTTGGATCTAAGGTAACAGAAATGTCATCTAAAGAAATAAAAAGAGATTTATTAATATTTGCAAAAAATAATCCAAATTTATTTATTGAGCTTGCTACAGATGAAAATGTTCAACTTAGGAACATAGCAATTGTTGCAACAGAAACAAATATAATTAAACTATCGGGTGATAACAGAACATTTACTTGGGCTTCTAATAACAGAAAGCTTATGACGGTTCCGTTTGATGAAAACCCATATTCTGCTATGGCTGCATTCTTTAAAACCGACGAAGGTATTGAAGTTTTAAGGTCAATAGAGAAAAAGTTACAATAACGTGTAATACTATATAGTAGATAGGCCGCTTTAAAGGTGGCCTAACTGCTATAATTAATAAATAAAACAAATGGCGGTAAGCGTAGACACAGTATATAGAACTGTTTTGTTGATATTAAACAAAGAAAGTCGTGGGTACTTAACCCCTGACGAATACAATAAAATAGGTGCACAGGTACAGCTTGAAATGTTCAACGAATATTTTGAAGACTTAAATCAACAGCTACGTATTCCTGAAAATGACAGCGAGTACTCTAATAGGGTAAAAAATATAGAGGAAAAGCTAGCTCCATTTAAAACAATTCCCGCCACGGCAAACTACAATCCTGGCGGATATTTTAATTTGCCCACACCATCTTCTCAAGTGGCGCAAGAAACAATAACTGCCGTAATAGGACAATCCGCATATGCTTTTCAAGTATTGCAAGCAGCTCAAGTTGCAGAGGGAACGCTACAAGTATTTTTTGATGGTGTTTTGCAAACAGAAAATATTGGATATACTTTATCTGCAAGCAATGGATTTATAACAGTGAGCCCAACTCCAACAACAGCCTTTACTATTAATGTAGTACTTTATCAAAATGATTTTTACAAAATAGGCACAGTCATATATGACGACGAGCTTGAGGTTGAAAGAATAAACCGGAATGACTTTTTGTATGTGAATATGTCGCCTTTGACTAAGCCTACGACAGAATATCCTGTATATATTTTTGAAGAAAATAAATTATATGTATACCCAAAAAGCATACAAAGCGGTATAACCGCTAATTACTTAAAAAAGCCTATTCCACCTGTTTGGTCATTCACAACATCTGGCGGATATATATATGATCCAGCAAATAGCGTGGACTTTGAATTGCAACCAACAGAGCAGACCTCATTGATAATAAGAATATTATCATACGCTGGGGTAGTTATAAGAGACCCCCAAATAATTCAGGCTGCCGCTGGAAAAATACAAGAAGAAAAAGTAAACGAAAAAAGCTAATAGATGGGATTAATAAACGAAACAAATCAACAATATTACGCGGCTTCGCAGATTATACATCAAACCTTATTAGGCGCAACTTCATTACAATATACGTTTGACGAAAAAATGAAATTGTACAACAGCGGTTCATGGAATCCCTCCGATGTAGACTACTGGAAAAATAATTTTGTATTAGAGTATAGC
>Ga0255045_10000027_pt1 | contig 23999 bp, 21 predicted proteins | sample BC1_12_23_MG_FD_183652 | JGI IMG/M metagenome (GOLD analysis project Ga0255045, IMG submission 183652) | Seawater microbial communities from Strait of Georgia, British Columbia, Canada - BC1_12_23 | ecosystem: Environmental > Aquatic > Marine > Strait | place: Canada: British Columbia...
TCAACAATGAATACAAGTCCCCGGTCGGACACGAGCTACCCCCCTCGCATGCTTCGTTCCAAATGTTGATGAGATTGTAACCCAATCCGTTGAAAGGGTGGCTGCCCAGCTTTGTGGTGCGGCCGTTCCGGCCGCACATCTCGGATGGCAGAGGGTTTTGTGCTGGCGAGACGCCTGCACCACAAGAGGCCAAAGGATAGAGCGGGATTGATTCCGTCACAACCGAATGGTGCTAGTCTGGCCGGGTGAACCCTGAGAGACAATCTCAATCTGTGGCCCTTTTTCCAGTGCTGCTGGTCAACTTCATCGGTACCCTGGGTTTCAGTATCGTCCTCCCGTTTCTGGTGTTTGTCGTTCTTCGATTTGGCGGCAACGCGCTCATCTTCGGCATCGTCGGCGCCACCTATCCGGCGCTGCAGATGATCGGAGCGCCGATCCTGGGTCGCTGGTCCGACCGCTACGGACGGCGCCGCGTCCTCCTCATCAGCCAGGCCGGGACGCTGCTTTCATGGGTCATCTTTGCCCTCGCCCTGGCGGTACCTGTAGTCGATATCGCAGTCGTCGATGCACCGCTGCTCGGCACTTTCCGGTTGACACTTCCATTGTTGTTGATCCTGTTTTCACGCGCCCTCGACGGTCTGACCGGCGGCAACATTTCGGTCGCGAACGCCTACGTAGCCGACATCAGCCCAGAGGAAGACCGCAGCCGCAACTTCGGCCGCATGGGGATCTCCTCCAACCTCGGTTTTGTCGTTGGGCCGGCGTTGGCGGGTCTGCTCGGGGGCACCGCCATGGGTGAGTCTCTGCCGGTGCTGGCCGCCCTGCTGGTGTCGCTGGTGGCGACCCTGCTCATCGCCTTTTACCTGCCCGAATCAAACCCATGCGGTGAGCCTCAACGCGCAGATCCTACCCGCGTCGGCAGGTTGTTCGGTCACGAGCATCGAAGCTGTTACGCGGAGCGCGAGGCAAGCGGGAAGACGACGCCCAACGTCTGGGCGCTTCCGCAGATCAAGCGCATGATGTCCCTTTACCTGGTGGTTTTCCTGGCGTTCAACCTTTTCTACACCGCATTTCCGATGCGGGCCGCCGCAGAGCTGGCGTGGAGCGTCAGCGACACCGGCGTCTATTTCGCGGTGCTTTCGGCAATGATGGTGGTGGTCCAGGGGCCGGTGCTGGCGGCACTCTCCAGTCGCTTTTCGGATGCACAGTTGATCGTTGCGGGCGGCGTGATTCTCAGCGGCAATTTCGCCCTCCTGCTGTCGGCAAACACGGCGGTCATCTACGTCGCGGCGGTGCTTTTCGCGGTCGGCAACGGCATCATGTGGCCGTCGGTGCTGTCCCTGCTGTCCAAGCTGGCCGGGGAGGAAAACCAGGGAGCGGTGCAAGGCGTCGCCGGCAGCGCCGGCGGTCTTGCGAGCATTCTCGGGCTCGTAGCAGGTGGGCTCCTCTTCGAGACGGCCGGCGAATCGACCTTTCTGGTTTCGGCCGCCCTGATCCTCGTCGCCTGTGGAGTGGCGCTGCCGTGGCTGCGGACCTCGCCGCACTGACCATGCATGGGTGCCCCCCTTCGCATTGTTGCGTTGGTGGGTGCTACACATCACTTTGTACCGTTGAAAGCGTGGCTCCCTGACTGAACCACGGGAGCGATCCAACCTCGAGGGCTGTTCGCTCCGATGATAGTCTCGATAGATGATCTCCACCGCCGATTCAAGCGCCAGCAGGGTGTTGCCTGCCTGCCGAGCCAGCTCGTCCCGGCGGCGGCCGTTGATCGCCGCGTTGGTCGTGGGGCTGGCTATCGCATCGGCCGCATCCGGGGCCAACACCGGGGATCCGGTGGGGACCCGCCTCTGCCCGGCAGCGCCGGACACCCGCAAGGTCGTGGTCATCGACCGGGTGGAAATCCGAGCGCCGGCATCCACCGAGGAGACGGCAGCCGCGATGGCGATGCTGGCTTCGGACGACAGAGATGATCGCCTGCAGGCCGCGTTGTCGCTCGCCCTGGCCGGCGATTTGCCGGCTTTCAACCATGTGCTCGCCGCTGGTGACGTTGCCAACCTCTCGACCTACTGCAGGTTTTACATCAACCCAGATGGATCCTTGTGCGTCGCGGACGAGATCGAGGATGCGGTGCTGTCCCACATCGACGATCCGGCGCTGCGCCCTGCCCTGACAGGGTTCTTCGAAAAGAACCTCTATCAGAGGAGAGAGCTCTTCGACCGGCTGATCCGCATCGGCTTCGATGACGGCAGACCGCAGGACTTCAACCGGGTGGTGATGGCGTTGCTCGCGACCAGGCTTGATGGCCTGGAGGACGAAGTGCTGGCGCAGGCGAAGCGCTATCTCGTCCACGACACCCCGGTCCGCAAACGGGTGCTGCCCGGGGTCCACCGGCGCTGGGTCTCTTACTTTGGGGAGAAAGCCTACACCCCGGCGATCAGTTACATGGAGGCCCTCCTCTTCGCCGAAGCGTATGACACCACGAACGACGTCTTTGTGTCGGAGTTCTCTCAGACCCGATCGCGGGTGTATCTAACCCTGGATAAACTGCAGTCACCCGAGGTGGCTGACGTCTTTGTCCGGCAGCTTGCCTGGGTGGTGGACGAGTGTCCGCAGGAATACATTCTCTACGAACTTGCCGCGTTTGGGCGGTCTGCGGTCCGCCACGCGGTCACCGATGAGCAACGGCTGCTGATTGCCGAGCAGCTTGCGGCGCTGCTCGGGCTGCAGCCGGAGTCCCATCCGACGCCGACTCGGGGCGGGACGGACTACCGGACCCACAAAATTATTGTCGAGCTCCTGGCCGAGCTTGGCACCGCCGAGTCGGCGGCCGTCCTGGTCAAAGATCTGCGCAGATTGACGGAGATCGAGGATCGCAGGCTCGCGGATTCGTTGATCGTGAGCACGCTCGAGGTTCTTCGACAGCTTCCCGAGTCCACCGAGCTGGATGTTCCGGCTTTTCTCGAGGCCTCGGCCGGGCTGGACGAGAGGTACCGGTTGCACAACGTGCCGACGATCCTCGACCAACACCCCGACCCGGCCGCCCACGCCTTCTATCTCGACCAGCTGCGGTGGGTTGTCGATAACTGGGAGGGCTTTCGGACACGTTTCCTCGTTGATCCTGAGAAAGCCCTGGGTTTCGTGATCAAGCGGCTCCTGGTATTCGAGGACCCCAAAGAGCTCGCCATGACCCGCGATGCGGTTGATCGGCTCTATCAGGATGGCAAGCTCGATGAGGGGCAGTACATCCAGACCTCCACCAGGCTCAACGAGATGTTGGGTGATAAGTCCGCAGTCTTCAGGGAAATGGAGGAGCGCCAGCGCATCGCCCGAGAGGCCGAGATCCAGGAGGGGCGGGAAGAGGAGGCTGCCCAGTGGCGCCTGGTGGTTGACGAAAATACTTCGCCCGAAGGGATTCGCAACAACCTTCGTTCGCTGGACAGGGGAGGTTCCGCATCGAAGAGAGCATCCTCCTGGTTGGTGATCGCCTGGGACGAGACGTTGCCACCGGCCCACCAGATGCTGGCCGATCCGGACGTGTCGGGTGAGGCCAAGTTCCGATTGCTCCAGGTCCTTGCTGAGATCGGCGATCCGCGGTCCATCCGACCGGTGATCGACTTCACCCGGACACACGCCGAGAACCGGGCCATTCTCGGCGCCGGTTTGCGAACGCTCACCCTGATGCCGACCTCGGCGGCGACCTTCGAGTTTGCCGGCGAGCTGCTCGGGGAAGGCGGTTCGCCGCTAATGCGGCAACACGCGTTGGTGTACCTCGCCGCGGTCCGCGACCGGCGCGGTGCGGCGTTTTCGCGTGAGTACTCGGCCGCCGACATCGAACCCGAGGTGCGGGTGGCCGGACTTTTCCTCGCCGCCCGGCTGGGCGACAGACAGGATTTGCCGGTAATCGTCGAGCTGCTCGAGACCACTGAGGATCGTTCCAATCGCGAGGTCCTGCTGCGTGCCCTGGCCGAGCTCTCGACGCCCGAATCATTGAACGCGTTTGCAGAAACATCCCCGAGCTATGGCGGAGCGGCGTCGTTTCGCGACATCCGGCAGTTGGTGGAATTTCGGCACGCGGAAGGCGACCGCAAGCTCGAGATGGCTCGCCGGGTGATCGAAAAGGGCCACCCGTGGGATCGCCGGGAAGCGGTGCGTTTCCTCGTCGAAGAGAGACATACCGAGGTCCTCTTTGGATATCTGCAGCTCTATCCCAGCGCCGGGCTTCCACTGCTGAAGACCGTCGTGTACTCGCCGGGTGGTGTTCCGATCTTCGCCCAGATCCGTCGGTTGGGTTATCGAGTCGAGGAGACTCCCGACGGTCTCGTGCTCGTTCGAGACGAGTGATCGGAAAGCCGCAGTGGCACGTGCGAGGCCGTCCGCCGATGAGACGCGTCAGACGTCCTGATCCCCTTGGCCCCCCGACACAGCCGAGTCAGCCTCCACTTCCTGAAATCGCTCCCTCACGAATTGGAGATGGAGCCGCAGGCGGTAGAGCATATCGGTGTACGACAGCGGTACCGTGACTCCGTTTAATTCCTGTTCGATACCCGCCAGCTGTTCTCGACAGCGATCGAGCTCGGCCGGGGAAGGATCTTCACGCAATCTCGCCCCCACCCCGAGCAGCGCTCGATAATGGCGAAAGATGCGCGATCGCACTCGCCATTTGTAGGTAGGGGGCAGAATCTTGAAAAGCGGATACAAAAGGGTCGCGATCGGGATCAACAGCACCACCAGTCGATCAATGAGGACGGCGAGCCAAAAGGGAAGGAATCGCTGCAGGAAGGGCGGTCCCTTTTCCAGGTAACGTCGGGCGTCCTTGTTGACCGGGAGCACGACGTTGTGCGCCGATGGAAACTCGCCGGGAGATTCGAACACCCCTCCGTCACCGTGGACCTCCCGGGCGGCACCGAGCAGCAGCCCGATCAACGCCGGATGCAGCGATTCGCGGACGCCGATGTTGGCGGCCATGGCGATGAGAGGAACGTCGCCAGGCGGCAGGTCGTGCTCCAGACTGGCGACACCTCGCGGGACAATCACTTTGGAGAGAAAACGGAACCGGCGCATGTACGCGTCGGCTCGCACGACGGGCATCAAACGGATGTTCGGCGCGGTCAAGAGATCCTGAACGTAGCCCGCGCCGTAGTTCGTCACGAAGCCCGCGGCATCCACCTCTCCGTCGATCAGGGCCTGCGCGGCCGTGTCCCCGCCGATATCAACCAGCGTGAACTGATCCTGTGGAATTCCATTCAGTTCCATGATTCTGGTGATCGCCGTGTGAGTGCCGCTACCCGGCTGGTCCACGGCGACCCGCTTGCCCGCCAGGGCAAGAAAGGTTTCAGGTGGGTCGCCGCGCCAGAAAATCCAGATCGGCTCAAGGAAAACGCTGCCCAGGGTCTCCACCCCGGCGAAATGCGGGTCGGACCCGACGCCACCCTGGAGAAAAGCGACTTCGATCTCGCCGTCGGACTGCTCCAGCAGACGGACGTTTTCCGCGCTGCCGCTGGTCGAGCGAATCTCGAGGTCGATGCCGTCACGGGCAAGGATCTCCCGGTAGAGCAAACCGAATCGGTAGTACGCACCATCCTCCGGCCCCGTGGCCATGGCGATGTGCTTTGGCGGGGCGGGCTTCACAAACTGGAAGGCGACAACGAAGCCCACGATCGTGATCAGCAGCGCAGGGCCACAGATCATAAAGATGTCGCGGCCGGTCCGCTCAGAACGGCGCGGCCAACCTCTCATCGCGACACCTCCTATCCTCAAACCGCGGGCAATTTCCAGGGGAGTGACAGGGCCTCAGTATATTGGCCGGTCTCGAAGCTGTCCATGTCATCCATGTGGTCGATGCAAGGGCATGGGTGCACATGGTCGTCTCCCCGGGCGGTGTTCCGATCTTCGCCCAGATCCGTCGGATGGGTTATCGAGTCGAGGAGACTCCCGACGGGCTGGTTCTCGTTCGAGACGAGTGATCTCAAGCCTGCAGCGCACGGTGGGTGCCACCCAAAGTGGTGCCGTCCTCGCCTGCTGTCGTCTGGAGCAGGGAAGCATTGCTCCCGGCTCCGCGGCCGGCTTCAATGCGGTTCGAGGTTGTCAGCTCTGCTGTTCTTCGTGCCGGTTGTTGTCCTCAGTGACTCGCGTCTGAAGGGTGTGGAGGATCTCCTCTTCGGTTGCCGGCAGCAGCCGCATCATGTTCAGAAAGTTCTCCTTGCCGAGAACCGCAACCTCGACTGACGACTGCGTGCGGATGGTTGCGGTTCGGGGTTGCTCCGTCACCAGCGCGATCTCGCCGAAGTACTCGCCGGCCGCGAGCGTTCTGACGGTGGAGCTGTTTTCTTCGTCGACCACCGCGACTTTTCCCTTGCGTATGAAGTAGGCGCAATCTCCGGGATCGCCCTGGCGGAAAATTGTTTCACCCGCTGGATAGCGCTCGACGAGAAACAGCTTGTGGGTCTGGCGAAACTCGAAAACCACCGTCCACATGAAAATGACGATGGCTGCGATGACGAGGACAGGAGCCACCGCAGAGAACAGAAAAAGGGTTCCCCCGGTCGTCCGATATACGAACTGCAGGCCGAGAAGCAACGCCACGAGGGTGAGGGCCAGCGACGTGATCGTCAGCCGGTGAATCCAGCCGGCGCGTTTCGCGCTGACACCTGAACGACTGCTCATAACCCCGCCATCTCGGTCGGCCCTCCCACCTGGTGCGCGGAGTCGTGGCACGACATACAGGACGTTAGATCCGCGAACAGCTCCTGTTCGGTTTCTTCATCGGTGTGCGCGTCCACCGACAGCCATTTGCTCGACTCGGCATGGCATTTCAAACAGTCGGCGTTTGGGTATGGTTTCCACATGGCAACCGGCAGATCATAGCTCCCGGTGTAGTACTTGGCGACTTCGCCGATCCCATGGATCTTCGCCTCGACGGTACCGAACAGCCCATAGGACGTGTGGCATTCGTAGCACTGGTTGTTCGGGATGTACCGGTTGACGAAGTGGATCGCGGCGAGCCCGGTGCCGTCGGGATTGGTCATGTCGTCGGCGAAAGCCCGCATGACGTGGTGGCAGGAGGCGCAGAACTCGACGCGTTCCGCCCTGGTGAACACCAACAGCATTCCGGTGGTGATCGAGAATGACGGGAGCACGACCACGGCGATCAACATGAGCGCCTTCCCCGATACGCCGACGAGCCAACCTCGAACGGCCTTGACGAGGGTGTACGCGACGAGAATAACGGCCAGCGAGAGGACCCACGCCAGAATACGAGCCGCCCAGTACTCGACCGGATCATGCTGGAAGTCGGGTTCCGGGCCTCCGGCGAACAGGGTGCCTGATCGCGCTATGAAGAGAGTCGCCGCAACCACCGGCCACCAAAGCCGCCGTCTCGTTGAACCGGGATTCGCGATTTCCGCCATTTCGATTCTCGTCTTGATATCCGCGCGTCCGTTGAGATTGACCATACCGCTTCAAGGCTGAATGCGCGCCTGAAGACTGGATGCCCCTGATCACAACCTCGCATCATGACCACGGATGATGACCTCGGGTTGGAGATTGGTGCCGGCGGTCCCTGTGTTCTGACATCGATTCGCCGGCACCTGATGATTCGTTCCGGCCGCTCTGTTCGGCACGCCTTTTGATGCCCAGCATGCACTTCCGCATCATGATGATTTCGCCGAGGTCGAGAAAGACCCGTGAACGGAGTCCTTTCGCGTCTGCGCGGAGCCGGGTCACGAGACGAGTGTGTGAGGCGTCCTCAGGGTAAAGGCCCCAGACCCAGGTGGCGTTGGACCAGGTGCCCTCGACCTCGAATATGAGGACCATGATTCTGGGCGGTTCGAGCTCGGTCACTCTTACATTGGCTGCCTTTGTGAGCGGGATGAGGTCGCCGACCTTCAATGTCTGGTACTCGGGGAGAATCCGCTCAGCGCTCGGGATGCCGTCGTTGTCGAGGCGGTCATAGCTGTAGAAACCCGCCCGCCGGTAGCCGATCTGGACAAGCCAGGGCCAGATCTCCTCCGGCGTCGCCTCGATCGTGACGGCACGGGTCGCGTTGAACGTGGGCTGCTCGAGAACTTCGTCCCCCGGCATGAGTCGAGCGATCTCCTCGTCCGTCGATCCCCAGGTCAGCGCCCACGGCCGGTAGATGAACCACACGATCGAGGCGAACAGGACGGAAAAAACGAGGCAAGCAATAGAGGCCCGAACGAGGACTTTCCTGCTCACTGGCTGGCCCCCAGTCGACCAACTGCTATTACATCCGCCGCGTTTGTGTTGGTCCTATATGAGAAACGAATCCGCACGGGGCAAGTTAGCCGGACCCTAACCTCAATCGTGTGCACGCGTCTCACGCGCACATTTGGATTCTGTGCGGCCGGGACGGCCGCACCACAAGGCTGGACCCTGTCACGGCGTCTTGTACCGGCGAAGCCGGATGTTGGGGCGACATATAAGCCGCCCGCGGTCAGTCGCCGCAAACCGATGACAGGTAGGGTCCCAATACCGAGGTCCAGAGCTCGTATCCCTTCGAGTTGAGATGCAGGCCATCGCCGACGAAGAGCTCTTTGTTCGGCGTGCCGTCTTCAACCAGCATAGGTGTGGCGATGTCGACATAGACGATGTCTTCCTCCGACTCGGCGAGGTTTTTGATGAGCGTGTTGACTTCGTCCATCTCTCTCCAGAGATGCCAGCGACTGGTGCTCGGTTTGATCGGCAGATAGAACAGGTCGGTATCCGGCAGATCGCTCCGCATCGTTGCGAGGAATTTTCCGAAGTCCTCGAAGACCTGGCTCGGACTCTTCCCGGCCGCGATGTCGTTGTCGCCCGCATAGAAAACGATGACGCGTGGGCGGTATTTCTTCACTACGTCGGGATAGAAGTGGTTGACATCCGAGATATGGGATCCGCCAAAACCACGATTGACGATTGGACACTCCGGGAACGCCCGTGCCGCCGGCCAGTACACCATGCTCGAGCTTCCGGCGAAGAGGACCGAATCCGGGACGAAACTGTTCTTGTTGTCCCATTCTGCAAAAGCGTCAATCTCGGGTTGGAAACGGAGCGGATCGGGGTCCGGCGTCGAGGAGAGAGGCGTGGTCCGGAGGCCGTGTACGGCAATCGCGAACTGCTTGCCGAGGTCGAGGTAGCCGGCGCTGTCGTAGTGCCACGGATCGGAGTAGCCGTAGTCGTCCGTGCTGGTGACGAGGGCCGCGTGGCCGTCGCTCGAGACGAACGACTTCTGCGCCTGACGGACGATGGCGCCGTAGTTCCAGACCTTGGCGTCATTCTCTTGCTCATCCTGACCCGAATCGGAGATCCTTCCGATCACCACCGGGAGATCATCCCTCCACAGTGCGGCGCGAATGAGGTCCATCAACCGCGCGAGGTGTGCCTCGTAGCGCAGGGCGATGGCCCTGGTGTGGGCGGCGTCGGACTCGCCCTGCATCCAGACGATGCCCATCGGAACCAGGGTGTCGGGCTCGCCGTCGCCGTCGATGTCTTCGATGCTCAGCGCGTTTCGTACGGTGGCGAGAAAGTGGTCGTACTGGTTGATGCCTCCTGCTGTGCCGCCCGGGTAATCCGGGTCCCAGCAACCGAAGTAGCTGGCGGCTTCACGGTCGATCGACGTGCCACCCCGCGAGTACTTGATGATGGCGATGTGAGCGTTGGGATCGAGTTCCCGCAGTGTGCGGGCAAAGGTGAGCTCGACACCGAATCGATCCGAGAGTTTTGCGGTCGTGCCGTCCGAGGAATAGCCGCCACCGTGCCCGGGCTGCAGCTCGGCCCACACGCCGCGACCGTCCACCGGCGCACCGTCGGCCGCGGTGTTCCCATGGAAGATCATCACTCCCGAAACGGGTCCGGCGATCTCGGCCGGCAAGTCCTCGATCCGACCGTAGCCGTCCATATTGGATTGACCGCCGAGATAGTAGAGGTGGTAGTCGGTAGATTCCGCGTCCGATGTGAAGAAACCAACCAGCAAACAAAGCAACAATAAACGCGAGTACCGAGAGTTCATGTTCCCCCCAGGAATCGGACCGATCCTTGTCGGGGTCAGTGTACAGCCGCTGCGGATGGGTGCTGCCGATCACCCTTCACAACACCGGTCCGACGATCCGAGGATGTCCTCTTTAACAAGGGCGGGACATGTCCCGCCCCTACATTTGGGTGAATCGAGCGTCCCGTAGGGGCGGCATATATGCCGCCCGGGGTCGCGTGTCACTTTTCACAAAACCACAGGTGGGTGGGGGACCCCAGATGAATGAAGATGCCAATTCCATTGCGACCGTGCACAATGGTCCGGCGCCTCGGGTGAGAGGGTGTGAAAGGAGAGTCGGTTGGTCATTTACGGTGTGGCCCTGCTGTCGATTTGTTTGCTCACAGGTTTGTTCATCGGTGAGATGTTGGGAAAGATCGTCGGCGTGCAGGCAAACGTCGGTGGTGTCGGCATCGCGATGCTGCTGTTGATTCTGATGACCGACCTGCTCAGGAAGAGGTCGCAGTTGAACGAGGTCTCCCAGCAGGGCGTCATGTTTTGGAGCTCGATCTATATCCCGGTAGTGGTGGCGATGGCGGCCAAACAGAATGTGCTCGGAGCAATCAAAGGCGGTCCGGCGGCGTTGCTGGCGGGAGCCCTTGCCGTAGCGGTGTGTTTCGCTTTCGTCCCAATCATCAGCCGCATCGGTAACGTTTCGTCGACAGGTGATGATCAATGACGGGCCTGCTGGAAGTGCTCGACGGGGTGTTGATCAAAAACGGTCTGATTACGGCATTTGCCGTCGTCGGGGCAACCGTCTGGTTCTCGTACGTCCTCTCCGACCGCCTGACCAAAGGCCGGTTGCACGGCTCGGCCATCGCGATTCTCATCGGTCTGGCAGCGGCGTATTTCGGTGGCCTCGTAACCGGCGGTGAGAACGGGATTGCCGACATCCCGATCTTTGCCGGCATCGGTTTCATGGGCGGGGCAATGTTGCGGGATTTCGCAATCGTCGCGACGGCGTTTGGGGTCCGCATGGATGAGATCAAAAAGGCGGGGGCCGCCGGCGTCATTTCGCTGCTGGTCGGCGTCATCGCGTCGTTTGTTGTCGGCGCGATCGTTGCCTACGCGTTTGGCTACACCGACGCCATCAGCATCACGACAATCGGTGCCGGTGCGGCAACCTATATCGTCGGACCGGTGACCGGGACCGCGATCGGCGCCACGTCCGAGGTTGTGGCTCTCAGCATCGCGGCGGGTTTGGTCAAATCGATGCTGGTCATGACCGGAACGCCGTTTGTCGCGCGGCACATCGGGCTCGACAACCCCCGTGCAGCAATGGTCTTTGGCGGTCTGATGGGCACCACCAGCGGCGTTGCGGGTGGATTGGCCGCGACCGACCCGAAGCTGGTTCCCTACGGGGCCATGACCGCCACCTTCTACACCGGCCTCGGGTGTCTGCTCGGGCCCTCGGTGCTGTTTTTTGCGGTTCGTGCCCTGGTTGGGTGATGTACCGGCGAGACGAAGTGGGGGAGGGGATGACGACCATCGAGCTGATTCGGAGGACCGAGTCGCACGGGGAGAGGACGGCGCTCCTGTGCGGGAAACGCACCTACACTTACTTGGATCTCTTGGAGGCGTCGGCCGCCGTCGCCTCGGCGTTGTTGGGTGGCTCTGACGACTTGGAGGAGGCGCGCATCGCCTTCTTTATCCCTGCCGGCTTCGACTACGTGGCGGTGCAATGGGGTGTGTGGCGGGCCGGCGGGATCGCGGTGCCGCTCAATACTGCGGCGGCGGAACCGGAGATCGAGCACGTTCTCAACGATGCAGAGGTCTCGGCGCTCGTTTTGCCGCGATCGCTGCGCGACCGGATCGGACCGCAGTGCGACCGGTTGGGCATCGATGTTCTGACGGTTGAGGATGCGCTGAATGTCGATCCCACGGCCCTGCCGGGTCTGTCGCCGGATCGTCGGGCCATGATGCTCTACACCAGCGGCACCACCAGCAAGCCGAAGGGGGTGGTCACGACCCACGCCAATAACGAGGCCCAGGTGAGGTCGCTGGTCGAGGCCTGGGGGTGGCGGAGCGACGACCACATCCCACTTTTTCTGCCGCTCCACCACGTCCACGGCATAATCAATATCCTCACATGCGGTCTGTGGTCGGGGGCCACGGTCGAGGTTTTCGAAGGGTTCGACGCAGACAAGGTGCTCGCCCGAGTGGCGGACGGGGCGTTCACGCTCTTCATGGCCGTGCCCACGATCTACGTCAAGCTGATCCGCGCGATCGAAGAAACCGAGCTGGGCGAACGTCAGCGAATCATCGCGGGTTTTGGCGGGATGCGGCTCATGATCTCGGGCTCGGCCGCACTGCCCGCCTCCGATCATGAGCACTGGACCGACCTCACCGGGCAAAAACTCCTCGAACGCTATGGGATGACCGAGATCGGGATGGGCATCTCGAACCCGCTCGACGGCGAACGCAGGCCGGGCGCCGTTGGCCGGCCGCTCCCCGGAGTAGAGGTCAGGTTGGTGTCGGAGTCCGGTGAGGTCATCGAGGGCGAGGATGAACCGGGGGAGATCCAGATCAGGGGTTCCGCGGTCTTCCTGGAGTACTGGCGCAACCCGGAGGTGACGGCCGAGTCCTTTGTCGACGGGTGGTTCAAGACAGGTGACATGGCGATCCTGGAAATTGGCTACTACCGGATCCTTGGCCGGCTGTCCGTGGACATCATCAAATCGGGCGGCTACAAGCTGTCGGCCCTCGAGATCGAGGATGCACTGCGGCAGCACCCCGCGATCCGAGAGTGTGCCGTTGTCGGTGTGGAGGACGACACCTGGGGTGAGGCGGTGGCGGTTGCTGCCGAAATCCACGAAGGCGCGGAGCTGGAACTCGACGGCCTTCGCGGGTGGGCATCGGACAAGCTTTCGAAATACAAGCTGCCCAAGCTGCTCGAGGTCGTCGGGGCTTTGCCCCGAAACGCGATGGGCAAGGTCACCAAACCGGCCGTGCGGACACTGTTCGAAGGATGATGGCACCGATGCCGATGCGACTGCACCGTCGTAGAATCATCTAGGGCTGTTGAGGGGAAACCCATGCGTTGTGGAAGCTATGCCGTATCGCAGGTACTGGTCGGACTCCACCGGGTCGGTTTAGTGGGGCTTCGCCAGGCGTGCGAAAAGGTCGCCGCCAGCGCCCTCGCCGCACGAGAGGAGATCGTGGATTTCCTCCTCGCCGATCTCGCGGCCGACAACTTCATTCCCGAGGGGCAGCGGGAGGCCTACCGCACCGCGCTGTGGCGTGAGTACCTGCGGTCAGTGGGGGAGGATTTCAGCGAGTTCTTCTCCGAGATCCAGGTGACGGTCCGCGGCGAGCCGGGCGAGGATCGCGACCGCCTGGCCGGTCTGTGCGCCACGGTTCTCGCCGATTTCGAGCTGCGACCGGTAGCGGAGTACGCCGATGCCGACAAAGAGGGTCCGAACCCGCAGCTCGATATCGGCGGCACGACGATCGCACGTGGACTCCCGTCGCGGAAATCGCTGAAGGCGACCGTGCGCCATCGCCTCTCGGACTGGTGACCTGGCTGAGGCTGAGAACGAGGCGCGGGCCGCCTCGCCGGTGCATGCAGCTTCATTCATGCCATGGGCACCCTTGCCTTGACCCGGAAGGTCGCCTGCGCCGTCAGCCCAGGGCCGCTGCGAGTTGGCCGAGGAGCTCGCTTCCGTTGCCGCTCCATGAGGAACCGTGCATGCAGGCCAGGGTGGTCGGTTCGGTGGCGGCGAGCTTGGCGATGAGATCGCCGGTGTTCTTGGTGTGGGCGTAGTAATCCATCGCGTCCCGCATGGCTTCGCTCGGTCCCAGGATATCGCCGTCGATGAGCGGCTGGTGTTCGGCACCTGGTTGGGTGAAGAGATCGCCACAGAAAAGGGTGGACGTCTCTTGCTCGAACAGATAGCCGCAGTCCCATCCGTGGGGCAGGTGAGGGGTGTCGATCCACCCCACCGTGTGCTTGCCGAGGGTGAGTTGCTCGCCATCGCCGAGACCGCGCGCCTCGCGGTCGGCGACGTCGTCGACGGACACCATCTTCGCCACCGCACCACAGAGCGGCATCGCGCGAGGCGCCGCCTCCAGAAACTCGTTGATGGCGCCGCACTCGTCGGCCTCGAAGTGCGAGATCCCGAGATAGCGCAAGCTGCTCACCGGTATCACCGCCTCGATGGCCTCACGGACCAGCGGAAACATCCGCCGGGGCCCGGTGTGGAACAGCAGCGGTTCGTCATCGTCGATTAGAAACTGGTTAAAGGTGAACCCCGCCGGCAACGCCGGCATCGGTGGTACCGGCGTACTGATGCGGTAAATGCCGTCGCCGATCTCGACGATGCTCGTGTTGGATTGGGAGTTGGTGATCGTCATGATGGCTCCTTATCGGATTGCGTAAATGAGCGTATACACCGCCATGCCGATGACGATGAACGAACCGATGCTGAAGAACGTTGCGCGGACTTCGTGAGACTTTGCGGTGAAGTAGGCCCAGAAGTGCGCCAGTCGCGTGGCCACGAACCCGTAGAGCAGCACCTGGGCGATCCACAGCGTGGGCTGGGTCAGCGCAAACAGAAGACCGGCGACTAGGAATGCAGTGATGTTCTCGAGGTCGTTGCGGTGCATCCGTCTAGATCGCTCGACGTAGTCATCGGCATCGAGCTGGCCGGGACGGGGATTCGGGTTGGTCATGCCCGCGGTGGCGTCTTCGGGGTTGAGGAACCCTCCGCCGACTTTCATCATCCGAAAAACTGTGATCCACCCCTGCCCCATCATCTTGAGGATCATCAGGGTCGCGGCAATCACATAGGTCGCAAAGACTGGATTTTCTATCATCATTTCGCACCTCCATGGAGCGCTGCATCACGGAACGTGGTGCAGAGGTCTTCGATCAGATCATCGTCGCTGTGGATTAACGGATCCTTGGCGGCCGCCACGATCGCCTTCATATTGAGAAGCCCGATGACGGCCATGTGAGCACTGAAGGCAAACCGACGCGGGTCACGCTTCTTTGGAAAGTCCCCGGTGTGCTGGTCAGCGCGAAGGCGAGCTTCGGCGCCCCCGTACAGCATGTCGTTGATCGGGCGGAAGCGCTCGAGTTCCTTGGGGCCTATCATCCCCTCGAAATCGCCGCCCGGGCCCATCTTAAAAAACAGCACGAAGAGTTCGAGACGGTTGCGATAACGGTTGAACACCGTACGCATCAGCTGCTCGACGGCATCGGCCCCATTCTCGGTCTCTTCTACTGCAGCCTGCACCTCGGTGGCCGACTCGACCCACTCGCGAAGCAGCAGCTCGAAGAGGAGGGCTTCTTTGCTGTCGAAGTAGTAATAAAGCGCCGGCTTCGTGAGTGCGAGCTCGTCGGCGACGGCGGCCAGCGTGAAGCTCGCCAGTCCGCTGCGAAGGACGGCATCGCGGGCCGTGTCGAGAATTTCAGAGCGGGTCTGATCCCGCCTGCGCTCGTTCCGGGCCTCTCGTTTGGTGCGGGCAACACTGTCTTTGAGTGGACTCATAAGATCTTTTTAACTCAAGTAAAATAATTCGTCAAGTATTTAATTTTTCTGATTTCGGGTCGTGAGAATTCTACCGTCCGCATTGAGAATACTCATCACCCTTTGCGCGTTGTCCTATCCATCGCGACACAGTCGTTGGGGGTAGGGGAGTCAATTACACATGGAGCCAGAGACAACTCTCGGTTCGTATCGCATCCTGTCGCCGCTCGGCGCCGGCGGCATGGGTGAGGTCTACAAAGCCCACGATCCCAAGCTCGATCGGGAAGTCGCTATCAAAGTCCTCCCCAAAGGGATGAGTGCCGATCCAGAACGTATTGCCCGCTTCCAACGTGAAGCGCGCGCCCTGGCGACCCTCCAGCACCCCAACATCGCCAGCGTCTACGGTTTCGAGGAGGACGACAACCGCCGATTCCTGGTGATGGAGCTGGTCGAAGGCCAGGATCTCAGCGAACGCCTGAAGGCGGGCCCGCTGCCCATAGACGAGGCGGCCGCTCTGTCGCTACAGTTCCTCGACGGCCTCGCTGCCGCCCACGATCAAGGCATCATCCACCGCGACCTCAAACCTGCGAACATCAAGATCACCCCGGAGGGCGAGCTCAAGATCCTCGACTTTGGTCTCGCGCGAGCCTACACCGGCGACCCGGGCGCCGAGGAAGACGTCCTCAACTCGCCCACGATCACCGCTGCCATGACCCAGACCGGCGTGATCCTCGGCACCGCGGCCTACATGTCGCCGGAGCAGGCGCGAGGTGAGGCGGTCGACCAGCGGGCGGATCTGTGGGCCTTCGGCGTCATCCTCTTCGAGATGCTCACCGGCAAACGGTTCTTTGCAGGTGACACGATATCGGACACCCTCGCCGCGGTTCTGCGCGCCGAGCTCGACTGGGACCTGTTGGCGGAGGACACGCCGGCCAACGTCCGCCGACTGCTCCGCCGCTGCCTGGCCCGCAACCCCAAAGAGAGGCTGCGTTCGGCCGCCGACGCGCGGCTCGAGCTCCAGGATGATGAACTACCGGAGGCCACAACCCTCGTTGCGAAGCGCTCGCCGGCGCTGCCGGTTGCGGTCGGCCTGCTCGCGGTTGCGGTCCTTGCCGCGGCGTGGATCTTTAACCCCGGTGCGAAGAGCGACGAAGTACGCCTGCCCACCCACCTCTCGCTGGCCCTGCCCGATGGTCTGCAGGTTGCGAGCCGCGACCGACTACCGCTCGGCGCGCCGCAGCCCTGCGTAGCGATCTCGGAAGACGGCCGGCTCGTTGTCGTCGTGATCGAACGTGACGAAACCACCTGGCTCTACCGGCGCTTCCTCGACGAACCCGAGGGTGAGCTCATCGAGGATTCTCGCAATTCATATCATCCGCAGATCTCTCCCGATGGCGAGTGGATCAGCTTTATGCAGGGCAACGCCTTGATGCGGATGGGCGCGCGTGGCGATCGAGGTACCCAGCTCGTTGAGCTGCCGAACGCCTTTGGCCACACCTGGGTATCGAACGACGAGATCATCATCAACCGTGGAGAGGCTTCCGTGCTCCTGCGGGTCGACACCGAACGCGGCACTGCGACTCCATTCGAATCCGAAAGCAAGCGGGACCAGTACTACTGGCCGAGTCGGGTGCCGAATGAAAACTCCATCCTGTTCAACAGCAGGAGCCACGTCGCCAAGAGCAGCGAAGCCGATCTCGATCAGGTCAGCGTAATGGATCTGGGGACGCTGGAAAAATCCGTGCTCGGCATCGGTGGCAGCATGCCGCGGCTTTTGCGTGGCGGTCAGCTGCTGCTGGTTCGCGATGGCCAGGTGATGGCTGCGCCGTTTGACCTCGACCGTCCGGGTGACCAGGTGCGGCCGACAACGGCCCTCGAGGGCGTGCTCGTCGAGGGTTGGATCGGTCAGTATGCCGTGTCGGAAAACGGAACCGTGGCCTATGTGCCCGGCGAGTGGCTGCTCGGCAACGAGCTGGTCTGGGACGATGGCCAAGGCATGGTTCTTCCGCTTGGCTTTCCGCTACTTGCCTACGGCGATTTCGAGCTCTCACCCGATGCGACCCAGCTTGCTGTCGCAGTAGGAGGCGTTGGCGATTCTGAAGTGTGGATCTACGACCTCGAGCGAGGCGCTCGTCGCCTTCTCACCACCGATGACAACGGTGCCTTCGTGACCTGGGCACCCGACGGTGAACGGGTTGCCTATGGATCGCTGACTGGTGATCCGTGGAAGATCCTGGTCCGGACGGTCGGAAGCAACGCTCCCCCGACCGTTGTCCACGAGTCTGAGTATCAGATCATACCGTACGCGTGGCACGAGGAAACCGGGATCCTCTTTGCTGGTAATGATGGCAACGTCCAACGCATCGATCCGAAGTCACCGGGAGAAGTCGAAACCATCGCCGGCACCGACGCCTCAGAGTGGGGCCCGGACATCTCCCCGGATGGCCGCTGGTTTGCATACACCTCGGATGAGTCGGGACGCTACGAGGTGTATGCCCGCGCCATCGGCGGCGATCGCTCGTTCAGTGTGTCGCTCGATGGTGGCGAGGAACCGATCTTTTCCGAGGATGGCAGGACCATTTACTACCGCAACGGCAACCGCTTCTATGCGACCCCGATTCTGGAGGCCTCAAACGACGGCATCCGGTTCCGCGCGGGCCGGCCGGAGGTGGTGGTCGAGGGGGCGTACTCAAACGTGCAGGGTTTGTCCTATGACGTCGGCCCCGACGGCCGCCTGCTGCTGCTGCGCACCGATGGCGGAACCGAGCGCCCGGGCCACCTCAACGTCATCCTCAACTGGAAGGTCGAGGTTGAGGAGTAGGGGCGGGGGCCGGATGCGCCACTGATCACAACCCGAGAATCCATCGGGCGGCGGTGGTAGGATTCCTGCCTGTCATGACAACGACCCTGAACTCCGAAACCGATACTCCTGAACGCAGGACGTTTTACCAAAAGCGCGTCGCTGTGCTCGGCAAGGTGCTCACGATCGTGTGGCTGGTCGGCAACCTCGGCTCGGCCTCGATTTATGTCGCAATGGGCTGGTGGCGCGAGTACTTCACCCTGGGTACTGCCCTCAACTGGTTTGCGCTGGCGATCTGTTTTTCGGTGTGGATGGTGTGTCGCCGCAGTTCCTATTCCCGCAGGTTCGTACGGGCAGTGGAAAGCGCGTTGATGATGGGTTCGGCGACGGCTGTTGCGCTCATGGGACGGTATATCGCGCCGCAGGCGCTGGCGCTCAACGCCGAGGGCGAGGGCTTCGATCTGGCGACGCTCGAACCCAAGGCCCTCGCCCTGATGGCCGGTCTGCAACTGGAGCAGATTCTGGTTGCGCTCATGCTCGGGCTGGCATTCGGGTACGTTCTACGTGCGGCTCTCGTGCCCAGCTCGGTGCGGCGCACGGTGTGGATCACCGTGCTGACCATCGTTCCGCTGTTTGCGCTGTATGTGTTTGATTGGGTGCCGTTGGCTGTCGACCGCTCGTTGCGCGAGGCCATCGGACCGTACCAGACCGTTTCGTTGGTGGTCAATGTCCTCATCTGGTGGACGCTGGTGACCATTGTGTGCGTGTCGATCTCGCGCATCATCCACAACCTGCGCCGCGAGATCCGGCAGGCGGTTCGGCTCGGCCGGTACACCCTCGAGCAGAAGCTCGGCGAGGGCGGCATGGGCATGGTCTACCGCGCCAGCCACGCCATGATGCGCCGGCCGACGGCCGTCAAGCTTTTGCCACTCGAGAAGACGGGTGAGGCGAGCCTGGAGCGCTTCGAACGCGAGGTCCAGCAGACGGCGCGACTCACTCACCCCAACACCATCACCATCTACGACTACGGCCGCACGCCCGAAGGTGTCTTTTACTACGCGATGGAGTTGCTCGACGGCGCCTCGCTGGAGGCGGTGGTCGAACGGGATGGTCCCCAGCCGCCAGGGCGGGTGGTGCGGGTGATGGAGATGGTGGCAGGCGGTCTGGCCGAAGCGCACAAGCTCGGGATCATTCACCGCGACATCAAGCCGGCCAATATCTACCTGTGCCGGCAAGGGGGCGAGTTCGATATCGCCAAGGTCCTGGATTTTGGCCTGGTCAAGGTCGTGGAGGGACCGCAGGACTCGAATCTGACGCACGATGGAGTGGTGACCGGCACACCGCAGTACCTGGCGCCCGAGGCGCTGACCGATCCGGACACCGTAGATGGGCGCAGCGATCTGTACGCCCTGGGGGCGGTGGGTTACTTCATGTTGACGGGAGAGCAGGTCTTCACCGGCAATATCGTCGAGATCTGCGGCCACCACCTGCACACCGAGCCGACGTCGCCGTCCGAGCGGCTCGGACGTGAGCTGCCGTTCGAGGTCGAGGCGGTGGTGATGCAGTGCCTTGCCAAGAATCCCGACGATCGGCCGCAAAGTGCCGGTGAGATTCGCGCCCGTCTGGCGGCATCACTCGATGTTCCACGGTGGCGCCAGGCCGACGCCGAGGCGTGGTGGGGGACGCACGGTGAGGCACTTCAGCCGCAGCCCGCCGACATCTCTCATTCCGACGTCACCCGGACTCTGGCAGTGAATATGGATCGCTCGCGGTAGAGGAGCGTATGGGTGGCACCTTCACGCGTTCATGATTCCTGATCTCATATAGTATTGAAAATATGAAGTTTATGGCTAGATTTCTCTTGAAATCCGATGTGCTCATCGGTACCCTCGGCGACAGAAATCAGCGGAACGAGAGATCCATGGAGCAGGGTTTTTTACTGCCGAATGGTTGAGTCTGAGCGAGTGGTGTTTCGGACAATGGAGGTGAGGCATGGCTGAAGATCTTCAAGGCGACGAAACGACGGCATCGACCAAAAACGATGGAATGGGCAAAAGGCTGGACGCCGCGGGCTGGGGTCTGTTTTTCATCTGGGTCGGAGCGGCTCTCCTGCTGGACCTCAGCCGGGGTGTCGGTCTCCTCGGGGTGGCCGTCATCATCCTCCTCGGGCAGGCGGCCAGAATGTACTTCGCGCTCGCGCTCGAGTGGTTCTGGATCGTCGTTGGACTCATATTTCTGGTTGGGGGTTTCTGGGAGCTGTACCAGGTCGAGGTCGACCTGGCGCCCATTCTCCTGATCGTCGCTGGCGCGGCGCTGCTGATCTCGCTCTTCATACGACGGAAATCATCGGCGGAATAATCGTGCCCCCATGAAACGGTGAGTGTGGTTGTAGGCGAGTCCTTACATCTTTTCCGCGTAGACCATCCTTTCGATTGCCATCGACCTCAGCTTCCGCCCGGTTGGTTTCACATATCGTTCGCCAAGCTCGTCGTAGCCGAGGTGCTCGACAATTCGCCAGCCGTACTCGCCGAGAAATTCATCGACTTTCTCGGGATCCAAACCGAAGAGCCAGAGTTTGTCCTTGAGCAACATTTTCTTGTAGAGGTATTCCTGACCATAGAAGACGTCTCCATCGATGAAATCTCTCGGGGTGTAGGTGAAGGCGAGCCGACTGCCCGCCGGCGCCCTGGCCATGAATTCGAAGGTCGCCCGGATGCCGTTCTCGGTCAGGTACTGGGTGACCCCTTCCCAAATGAAGAAGGTTTTCCTGTCAGGGGTGTAGCCGTGCGACGCCAGTACGGTCGCCAGGTCTTCCTGGTCAAAGTCGATCGGTACCAGGGTCACGTGAGTTGGAACCTGCCGGAACAGCTTTTCCAGCCTCGATCTCTTGGCATCGATGTTCTCCGGCTGATCGACCTCCCAGACCGGCACTTCGGTCAGGGCCTGAAGTCGGAACGCCCGAGTGTCAAAGCCCGCTCCGAGGTTCACGATTGCCTCGACGTGGCCCTGTGAGGCTTCAACCACTTTGTCATCGATGTAACGCTTCCGGGCCATGATGCCGCCCCAGAGACCGGGCACCTTTTCTTCCGATTTCCTGACCACCCAGTCTTTGATTGGCCCAATCAGCCGGACCTCTGCCCTGAAAAGGAACGGCAGAATCTGACAGGCGAGATCATCGGTGATGATGCGTTTGCCGTCGGGATAGTACTGCTCCATGGCGACCAGGACCATCGCACCGGGTCCTGTTTGAGCTGCTTTGCGCGTAATTTTGGACCCCCTTTGATCATGGGCACCACGATTCGCGTCGCGGAATTATCAGTGGTACTGCACGTCTGCAAGATCGCGGTGGATGCTCTTCTTGAATCTGTACTTCGGATACCCGAGAATCAGCGAGGTACACACCTTGTTTTCCTTCGGGATGCCGTAGCGTTCCCGGAGGACTTTCGAGCGATCCACGATCGGCGGGATCAAGCCGATGATCGTGTTCCCCAGGCCAAGAGAAACGGCCGCCAACATTGCGTAGTTGCAGATCAGGTGGGCGTTTTCCTCGTAAGACATCGCCCAGCGGTTTCCGTGAAACAGCATCACCACCGGGGCTTTGTACATGTACCTGTCGGTGCCGTCTCGGTGATATGCCTCGTTGGCATATCTGGCGAGGTCCACGATGTAGTCTTTCAGTACAGCAAAGTCCTCGGCGCCGGCGCTCAGACGGACAATTGCCCGCCCGATCGGGTTGGAAAACGCCTTCACCATCGAACTGTAGTCCTTGACGAGCTCCTCGAGCAGGATATCGAGCTCCTCCCGCTCGTCGATCACCACAACCTCGGTTGAGTGAGGCGGCATGCCCATCGGCGCGGTGGAGGCCGCTTCTAGAATTTTCTCGATGAGCTCCCGCTCCACGGGCTTGTCTTTGAATACGCGCACGCTCCGGCGCAGCTTCAGGAAATCGAGAAACTCGACGTAGCCGAATGGTAGTTTGGCCAAATCCCGAAAGTCTTCCGCGGGCAGCTCGGGCATCTGGAGCGATTCGGTTGGGCACACCGCCACACACTGACCGCACAAGATGCAGTGGTCCGCGCGGTCTTCAACCGTCGCCGCCTTTTCGTCATTCATCTCCAGGCAGTTTTCGGGGCAGACATCCGCACAGATACCGTCGCCCAGACAGGTCTCCAGATCGACCAGATGCAGTTGCTCCGTCATCTTGCGCCTCTCTTCAATCTGGCGGTCCGTGATCCCTCCTTTTTGTGGGCTTCCGCCACAGAAAAGGTACCACTGATCGAGTGAAATCGGGCGGATAAACCCCGCCCCTACAATAGGGTCTCGGATCGTAGCGGAGGGGTTTATCTCTTCCCAGTTCGAAATCCCCCCGCCCAACCCGTCGGGTACGGAGATGGATACGGGCACCAGTAAGGGCGGCATTTATGCCGATTCAGCTTCATCCCGGCTGATACACTCGAGACACGCAAGAACCAACAACATTTGTCCTGGCGAAGGAGAGCGATATGCGGCATCGAACAGTGTTCATCGTCGTCATCTGGGTCGTTGTCCTTTTTATTCTCGGGTTTGCGCGTTCGGCAGCGGCGCAGGTCACGGTGCAGAAGCGCCTGACGACCGCGCAACAACGCGATGCCGACCGCATCCGGGAGCTCATGAACGAGGTCGAGAGGCTCATGAAACGGCTTCCTCCGGAGGTTCAGGCGGATCTGAAAAAACAGCTTGGCATCTCGCCGCAGGCTATGAAGCCGGTCGGCCCGGTCGGACCAGTGACGCTCGAAATCAAAGATGATTCCGCCGTCATGGCGGCCGCGGGTGGGAACAAGGTGATGGTCCTCGATCTTCGCGGCGACGGCCTCGACATCGGTGGGCGAGCCAGTATCAATGTTGGGGGATCGATCCGCGAAACGGGCTGGACGCGGTCCGGGACAGACGATGCATTCCTTATGGTCAGTGCGGCATCGACTCGAAACGCGGGTTTCGAACTGAGCTGGGCCAGCGGCGGTCGGGTGCAGAACGAGGTTCTGGTCAGCGATGGCTTGCGGGTGAAGACTCCCGATGGAAAGACGCATACGATTCGCGACCCGCTCGAACTCTTGAATCTCCTCGACCTCAACGGCGACGGGAAGGTCGATTCATCTGATCCAACCTGGCGTTTTCTTTTCCTTTTTGTCGACAAAAACGGTGACGGTCTGGTGGCCGCTCGCGAGCTCGAATCAATGACGGACAAGCTGGTCCACAGCATCGCGATGTCGAGTGGAAGTTCCCGAAAGGACTCGCACGGGAACAGGATTGCAGATGTTGTCTATGTAGGAACCCACGGATCGTTGAGGCAGGCAGGTGTGATCACTCTGAGGAGATACTGAGGGTCGGCCTGTCGGGCACGGAGACGGAAACGCGCAAGGGCGGGACTTGTCCCGCCCCTAAAGCTCTTTCTCCATCGGGATCCGCCTTCCGGCTCCGCTTTCAGCTCCGCCGTGACAAGTCGCCCCGAGGGCTACGCCGGGACAAGTCCAGCTTCATCCCCCGGTTTTCAGGGAGGTATCAAGCGACCGGAAAGGCTATAGTTCTTTTTCCATGGGAATCCAGCTCATGAAGCGCATCTTGAAGCGCTGCCAGGCGGTGGTGCCCGGCTCTTTGTTCCACACCACGGGGCCGCCGGGACCTTTCGCGGTCCACACGAGGTTGCCCTTTTCATCGAGGGTTACCC
>Ga0255045_10000029_pt1 | contig 23873 bp, 10 predicted proteins | sample BC1_12_23_MG_FD_183652 | JGI IMG/M metagenome (GOLD analysis project Ga0255045, IMG submission 183652) | Seawater microbial communities from Strait of Georgia, British Columbia, Canada - BC1_12_23 | ecosystem: Environmental > Aquatic > Marine > Strait | place: Canada: British Columbia...
ACCAGACAAGCAATCGTTAGTTGGTTTACAAAAACTTGCTGCTGCTAATTCAAACGTAGCTACAAGACACGTATTACAAGCTAGTTTATATTTAACTCTTAGAACTTGTGAAAACATATCATTAAGAGTAGCTGATGCTTTAATGTTTCCAATGACTAAACAGTCTTTAATGTCTAGTATATCTAGATACAACGTAGGGACATTAGAAGAATTATCTACTTTAAACATGCATGACTTTGGTATATTCTTAGAACTAGAACCAGATGAAGAGCAAAAACAAGTACTAGAACAAAATATTCAAATAGCTTTACAAGCTGGACAAATAGATCTTGAAGATGCTATTGACATTAGAGAAGTTGCTAATTTAAAGTTAGCTAATCAAATGTTAAAAAAGCGTAGAAAAGATAAAGCAGCTAGGGACCAACAAGCTCAACAAGCTAATATACAAGCACAAGCACAGGCTAATGCTCAATTAGCAGAACAAACAGCTATGGCAGAAGCTCAGAAACAACAAATACTAACTGAGCAAAAGATGCAACTTGAGAAAGCTAAAAGTGATTTTGAAGTACAAAAGATGGAGAGAGAAGCACAAATTAAACAACAGTTAATGGAACTAGAGTTTAATTACAATATGCAACTTACTCAAGCTCAAGGACAAAGCAGAAAAACTCAAGAAGAATTTAAAGAAGATCGTAAAGACGAACGAACTAAAATACAAGCAACGCAACAATCTGAGTTAATAGATCAAAGAAAAAATGATTTATTACCGAAGAACTTTGAATCCGCAGGTAATGATACTATGGGTGGATTTGGCTTAGAGCAGTTTGGCCCTAAGTAATTTTTAATAACTATTATATTATATTATGTCAAAAGAAGTAAAAGAAGAAGGTTCTTTTAAAATAAAAAAGAAACCAGGTAGACCTAAAAAACTTACCAACAAAGGAGAAACAATAAAAGTAGATTTATCTAAAAAAGATCCTGTAGAAGAAGAAGTAACAAAAGTTGTTATTGACGAAACTAAGGAAGAGGCTGTTAAAGAAGAGCCAATAAAAGAAGTTGTTGAAGAAAAAACTGAAGAAGCTACTGAAGAAAAAGTAACACCAATACAAGAGGTTACTGAAGAAGAAAAAGTAGAAGAAGTAAAAGAGCCAGTTATGGAAACTGCTCCAGAGCCAGCTAAGCCAGAAATTAACTTACCTGAAAACGTAGAAAAGTTAGTTAAGTTTATGGAAGAAACAGGTGGTACAGTTGAAGACTACGTTAGACTAAATGCTGATTACAGCAACGTAGATGACAATACTTTAATTAGAGAATACTATAAACAGACTAAACCACACTTAGACATGGAAGAGGTTAACTTCTTATTAGAAGATAACTTTTCATTTGACGAAGACGTGGATGAAGAGCGAGATATAAAGAAAAAGAAACTTGCCTTCAAAGAAGAAATTGCTAAAGCCCGTAAATTTTTAGAGGACACTAAGAGTAAATACTACGACGAAATCAAGTTGAGACCCGGCGTAACTCAAGACCAACAAAAAGCTACTGACTTTTTCAATAGATACAACGAAGAACAGAAAATGGTTCAAGATCAACACAAGAGGTTCCAAAATAACACTAAAAACTATTTTAACCAAGAATTCAAAGGTTTTGACTTCAATATTGGTGAAAAGAAATTTAGATATGGAGTTTCGGATACTGATGGTGTTGCTAACACCCAATCTGATCTAACTAATTTTGTTGGGAAGTTCCTGAACGAGAAAGGTGAAGTAAAAGATTATGCTGGTTACCACAAAGCCATTTATGCTGCTGAAAACGCTGATACAATAGCTAATCATTTTTATGAGCAAGGCAAAGCCGATGCTGTAAAAGATGTGATGGCTAAATCCAAAAATGTAAGTAACGAACCTAGAGTAACATCTACAGGTGACGTATTTATTAACGGTATGAAAGTAAAAGCAATTAGCGGTGTAGATAGTTCAAAGTTAAAATTAAGAATAAATAAAAACAAATAACTTAAAACTAAAATAAAATGGGAGACATATTAAGCAATTCCCCGGGTTTAGCTCCTGCTCCAATAAAAGGGCAAGCATTAAACTCTAATTACTTAAGCTTCACTGACGCAACTGGCGGTGGAACTTTTGCAAAACAATATCTACCTGAGCTTTACGAAGCAGAAGTAGAAAGATACGGAAACCGAACAATTGGTGGTTTCTTGAGAATGGTAGGAGCTGAAATGCCTATGACTTCTGATCAAGTAGTTTGGTCTGAGCAAAATAGACTTCACGTTTCTTATAGCGATGTAACTACTGGAACTGGAGCTGGAAATTTAGCAAAACTAAATATTGATTGTGGCGTTGGAAATCCTTGCGCTATTAAAAAGAACCAAACAATAGTTGTTCAAGGTGCTAATGGTGAAATGACTGCTTTAGTGGACTTAGTTAATGCTACAGATGGCGTTACTGGTATCGCTGTTGTAGAATGCAAGCCTTATACTAATGCTGATTTTTCTACAGGTGCTGCTGGTGTATTTGGCGAGAGCGAAGCTGTAACTGTATTTGTTTACGGTTCTGAATATGCTAAAGGATCTCCTGAAGCTAACGGAACATTAACACCTGCTTTTACTCAATATGATAATAAACCTATTATATTAAGAGACGAGTTTGAAGTTAATGGTTCTGATGCTGCTCAAATCGGCTGGGTTGAAGTTGCTACTGAAGATGGTGCTTCTGGATACTTATGGTATTTAAAAGCTGAGTCTGAAACTAGGCTAAGATTTGAAGATTATATGGAAATGTCAATGGTTGAAGCTGAAAAGAAATCTGGTACATCTACTGTTGCTGTTGACGGTTCTGAAGGTTTATTTGCTGCTATCAAAGATAGAGGTCAAGTAATGGATGCTTTTTCTGGAGCTGGTTTAGGTTCTGGAGCTTTGGCTGATTTTGATAAAATCCTTAAGCAGCTAGATAAGGAAGGTTCTATTGAAGAAAACATGCTTTTCTTAAACAGAGAGCTTGCTTTAGATATTGACGATATGTTAGCATCTGTAAACGGTTCTACTCAAGGTGCTGCTGGTACTGGAGCTTCTTATGGTTTGTTTAATAATGAATCTGAAATGGCTCTTAACTTAGGTTTTTCAGGATTCAGAAGAGGTTCTTATGACTTCTACAAATCAGATTGGAAATACTTAAATGATGCTTCTACAAGAGGTGTTTTAGGTATGGCTAATCCTGCTATCACTGCTGGAAGTACTGTTGAAGGTGTTTTAGTTCCTGCTGGAACTTCAACTGTTTACGATCAAATACTAGGTCAAAACATCAGACGTCCTTTCTTACATGTAAGATATAGAGCTTCTGAAACTGAAGATAGAAGAATGAAGTCTTGGATCACTGGTTCTGTTGGTGGTGCATATACTTCAAGTCTTGACGCTATGAAAGTTAATTTCTTGTCAGAAAGATGTCTATGTGTTCAAGGTGCAAATAACTTCGTGTTATTCCAATCTTAAACAAAACAATTATAAGGTGGTCGAAAGGCCACCTTTATTTTAATTATTATATTATATTATATTATGGAAACCAAAATAAAAAAAGAAAAGTGGGAAATAAAAGATAGACATTATCTTTTAAAAGGCATGAAACCTTTAACTTTTATACTAAGATCTAGATCTAATAGAAGACAACCTTTGTTGTATTTTGACGAAGAAAAAGGTCACAATAGAGAATTAAGATACTCTACTAATCAAAAATCTCCATTTGTTGATGAGCAAGATGGTCAAGCTATGCTTGGGCATATCGTGTTTGAAAATGGCGTACTTCACGTGCCTAAAAATCAGCAATCATTACAAAAATTATTATCTTTATACCACCCTTTTAAAGATAAAAAGTATTATGAATTTGACTCAGTAGTTGAAGCTGTCGATGAATTAGAAGATTTAAACTTACGAATAGAAGCTTTAAATTTAGCTAAAGACATGGACATAGACAAAGCAGAAGCTATAATGAGAGTTGAATTAGGTTCTGACGTAACTAAAATGAGTACAAAAGAGCTTAAAAGAGATTTACTATTATTTGCTCAAGATAATCCAGAATTATTCATAGAGCTTTCTAACGATGAAAACGTCGAGCTTAGAAACTTTGGAATAAGAGCTGTTGAAGATAGCATTATAAAATTAGCTAGTGATCAAAGAACATTTACTTGGGCTAGTAATGGTAGAAAATTAATGACAGTTCCTTTTGATGAAAACCCATATTCAGCTTTAGCTGCTTGGTTTAAAACAGATGAAGGTCTTGAAGTTTATAAATCTATCGAGAAAAAGTTCAAATAACAAGTGACTATAATTATGAGGGGTTACATAAGTAACCTCTCTTTTTAAAATATTAAAAATGGCAATAAGCGTAGATACTGTATATAAAACTGTATTACTTATTTTAAATAAAGAACAAAGGGGTTATATGACACCTGATGAATTTAATAAAATAGGTAGCCAAGTACAAAGAGAAATATTTGAGGCTTACTTTGAAGACTTAAATCAACAACTACGTATACCTCAGTCTGATGTAGAATATTCAGATAGAGTTGCTATTACAGATGAAAAAATTGCAGAATTTAAAACTGAAAATGACCAAACAGTAGCTGAAAAAACTATTGGTGGTACAAATCCTTTTACAACTCCTTCTGAGTTATATAGACTAGGTTCAATAACTTATGAACCAAATACAAGTACATACAAAGAAATACAAAGAGTAGGTAGAGCAGAAATATACAACATTAGAAAAGCTCCTTTAACTGCACCTACAACTAACTACCCAATATATTTATACGAAGACAATAAAGCTTTAGTTTATCCAGAAACAATAGTTAATCCTGCACATGTTAAAATGCAATATGTAAAGAAACCAACTGACGTTAGGTGGGGTTATTATCCAGGTAACTTAGGACAATTAGTCCATGATACAACCGTGTATGGAGCTAACCTATTAAATAATGGTGGCGTATTATCATCTTATGCTGGCTTAAACACAACCGGAATTGTTGGAACTTATCCTGCAGTTACATATACAGGTGGTAGTGGAACTGGCTTAGTAATTAATGCTGTAGTTAACACTACAAGCACAGTTACTTTTACAATATCAACACCTGGAACTGGTTATGTAGTTGGTGATCAAATAGTAGTTGATGCTGATCAATTAGGTTTAGGTAGTAATGCCGTTACAATAACATTGACAGCCGCTGACTTTAATTCAGGGAGTACATATGGAACTACAAACTTTGAGTTACATAACTCAGAGAGAACTGAAGTTGTTTTAAAAATGCTACTATACCAAGGTGTAGTAATAAGAGATCCGCAAATAGTACAAGTTGCAGCATCGAGAGTACAACAAGAAGAAGTAAACGAAAAATCATAATAAATGGGACTATTAACAGAAACTAACGCTCAATACTACTCTGGTCAACAAGCTTTTATTGGTGATGATACTTCAGTAGATTTTAAATGTACATTTAACACTGATTTAACTTCTACTAATTTTATAGTTAAGGTTAATGGTAGTATAGTAACTAACTATACTTTACAAGCGGAAAACACTGTAAGATTTGTAGTTGCTCCAGCTATTAATGATACTATAATAGTAGAACTTAACAAAGCTGCTGTTGAAAACAACTATGGTAGTTATGAATACATAAGTTTAAATGATATTATAAATAACTTTATAGTAGCTTATATTGGAGCTGGTAAATTAATACCATCAGCTAAAAGAACTGATGTAATGTTCCACGCTAAAAGAGGTTTGCAAGAATTTAGCTACGATACATTAAAAAGCATTAAATCTCAAGAATTAACTATACCACCAAGCTTGTCCATAGTCATACCACAAGATTATGTAAACTATGTTAAATGTTCTTGGATAGACGATGCTGGAGCTAAACACGTTATTTACCCAACTAGAGTAACTTCTAATCCAACTGAACTGCCTTTACAAGATGGCGACGGTATACCTTCTCAAGATAGTGATGGTGAAAATACTTTAGCTAATCAATCTTTAACTGAAGATAGATGGGCTTCTCAAGGAAGCACTAATGACCTAAGACCAGATGATTACAGGTATCCTTTTAACGAAGGTTTAATTGGTCAAAGATATGGATTACAGCCTGAAGAAGCTCAAGTAAATGGTAAATTTACTATAAACGAAAGAACAGGTACTTTTTCTTTCTCAAGTGATTTAGCAGGTAAATTAATTATACTAGAATATATATCTGATGGTTTATCTGTAGACTTAGACATGAAACTACCTAAGATGGCAGAACAAGCAATGTACATGCATATAGCTTATTCTATATTGTCAGGTAGAGCAGGTATTCCAGAATATATAGTAAATAGATTCAAGAGGGATCGTTCTAGCGCTCTTAGAAACGCTAAAATACGTTTAAGCAATATAAAGATAGAAGAGATATCTCAAGTGTTTAGAAACAAATCTAAATGGATTAAACATTAAGTATGCCAGAAATTAAAAATACTTTTCTAAAGTCTAAAATGAATAAAGATTTAGACTCTAGACTTATACCTAATGGTGAATATAGAGATGCTCAAAATTTAAGTGTTAGTAAATCTGAAGGAGCTGATGTAGGTTCTTTAGAAAATATATTAGGTAATACTATTATATCTGATTTAAAAAACAAAATAAAAACTTTAGAAGCTGAAAAGCTAGAGCAATATTGGACAGGTTCAACAATAAGATCTACAGAAATTCAAACTGATCAGCTAGAAATTATAGGTTATTACTCAGCTGTATCTATAGATACTTTATTTTTATTCATAACAGACTATAGAGACTCATCCAACGATAGGTTAAGCAATTTTGCGACTAGTGATTTTGGTGACGCAAGTGCTATTCCTAACGACTTCTATTATAAAGGAGCTATGTGTTACATAGTTCAATTTAACTTAATATCCAATGAGTCTAGAGTTTTAGTTGGGGGAAGTTTTCTTAATTTCTCTAAAACACATCCCATATTAAATGTTAACTTACTTGAAGATTTACTATTCTGGACAGATAATAGAAATCAACCAAGAAAAATAAATATTAAAAAAGCTGCTTTAACTGGTAGCTTTAATGGATCTTGGGAAACTTGGAGTGGATCAAGAGCTAACAATCCTTACTATCACAGCGAAGATCACATATCAGTTGCAAAGTTTGCTCCTTATGAGTGTTTTAAGTTTATAGATTCTTCAGATAATAATACTTTAATATCTAATAGTGAGGAATTTTTACCGGCTCATATAATAACTTCAGCTAGTAATTCGCCAGGTGTTGGAGGTTCTACTTTAGGAATAACAGGTGAATATTTATTGTCAGGTAATAATCCAGATATAGTAGGTGATAGTGTGTCTCCACATAGTAATGCTGATAGACTTACAGTCCATATAAATGATGTATATTATGACTATTTAATAAGCAGTGTTTCTTATAGCAGCCCAACTACCAGTATAACTTTAACAGAGGCTTTTAATGCTTCAAATCCTGATTTTACAACTGGCATAACACCCTCTAATTGTGTTATTTTAATAAGTAGAAAAAACCCTGATTATGATCAAGCATACAGAGGAGATACTAACTTATTAAGAGACAAATTTCCAAAGTTTAGTTATAGGTTTAAATATGACGACGACGAATACTCTTTAATGGCTCCATTTACTCAAGCTGCTTTTGTTCCAAAACAATTTGGTTATTTTATAGATAATGATGAAGACATAACATTACAGTCAGGTAATGTTAAGTTTATGGAAAATAGAGTTGACGAAGTAAAGCTAAATTTAACTTTACCTTTTGCTGGAGATAAAATGAAAACTGAACTAAAAGTAGAACAGCTTCAAATACTTATTAAAAACTCAGATGAATTAGCTGTTAGAGTTATAGAAGATGTCGATGCTTCTAGGCTTGGTACAACAACTAACTACGAGTATAGCTATCTATCTACTAAAGCTATTAAAACTTTACCAGAAGCTGACTTAATTAGAGTTCACGATAAAATACCTGTTAGAGCTTTAACTCAAGAAATTATTAGTAATAGAGTTGTTTATGGAAATTACTTAGACAAGCATACATCTCCTGATAGCTTAAACTACGAGCTTAATTATGTTTCTAAATCTATAAGCTCTCCTAATAACAAAACCGCAATAGAACTTCCAAATCACACTTTAAAGCAAAATAGATCTTACCAAGTTGGTATAGTATTAATAGATAGATATGGTAGATCTTCTAACGTTATATTAAATAATCCTGATACTTTAACTGCTGCTAAAAACTCTACAATATATGCTGACTATATTAGTGAATCAAATCCAGCATTTACTAACTTTTTTGGAAAACAACTAGAATTTAATTTAAGAAGCCCAATACCAGGATCTGATTCTAAGCTTAATTATCCAGGCTTATACTCATCAACTAATCCATTAGGCTATTATAGCTATAGAATAGTTGTTAAACAACAAGAGCAAGATTATTACAATGTGTATACTCCAGGCGCTTTAGCTGGAGAATTAATATGGGATGTTTCTACTGATGCTTCAAATACTGCGCCAGATAGATTATTACAATTACCTAGTTTTCATAGCGAGAGCAGAATAACATTATTAAACCTGTTTGGAGATAATATAAATAAAATTCCTAGAGAGCTTTCTGAAGTAAACGGAAATGATACTACTTTTAGCAGTAGAGTTTTGCTGTATAATAGAGTGAATCCAAGACCTTCTATCTCTAAGTTGTATAACACACAATCAAGTGTTAGTAAGCAAGGTGAAAAAGTTGTATCTATAGAACCATTTAAAGAATTAGGAGCTTGGACTAGAACTAAAGGTAATTTATTTCCAGCAGGTAATGAAAATCTTAGCAACACTAATCCTCAACCGTGGTATCCTTATTATCCTAATAACGACCAAAACCCAACCGTTTACAACTTTCATGATATATTTTTTAATGCTCAAGCCAATCCATTTATAGCTAAAATAGAAACTGATTTTCAAATAGGTGCTACCCCTACATACGGAAGCAGAGATGGTATTGAAAACTCTTGGCAAGATTTAGGTGTTTTTGAAACTGAACCTACTAAATCAGCTTTAGATATTTATTTTGAAAGTTCAACATCTGGTTTAATTTCAGACTTTAATTTAGAAGTATCTGGAAGTTATCCAGGTGGTGTCTTTGATGGCACTAATACTACAGCGCTAGGTCAAAACATACAGTATATACACACTGAAGGTCTAGATTCATCAATTGCAAGTCCTAAAGATGCTACTTTAAGTTTACAGTTAACAGACCCGAGTGGTGGTATTATAAACTCTAGTTTTGATGCTGAAATACTTCAAGTTTTAGATGGTAATGGAAATAATAGAAATTCAGATTTTATAATAACACAACCAACAACAAATACATTTAAAATACAATCAACTAGTAACCAAGTTTTCTTATCAGATTCTAGTGTTAGAGAAAACTATACTTTTAATTTGATGTTTACAGATACATCAAACCCTTCTAGTCCACTTTGGACAGGTCCTTTTCCGCTTCAGTTAAATAACTGTCAATTACAAAATGTAGCGCCAAGCTTTACCACGCAGCCAACTCCAATAGCTACTAACGCATATGAAAGAGCTATATACGTTCCAAATCAACTGCAGGGTAAAAATATACTTTCTATAGTAACATCAGACACGGTGCCAACGGGCTATGTTAAAGCTACAAATAGTAGCGCTGATACTTCTAGAAATTCAGAAGAATTAGTTTATGAAGTTGTAGACGCTGCTGGTTATACTAATTATAATCAAGGTGCAGCTGATTTTGAAATTGATTATAATGGTGTTGACGGGTATCAACTAAATACTATACCAGACTTTGGATCATTATATCCAAGCTTTTTAATTGCATCGGGGCCAGATCCATATTCTTATTATTTACAATTAAAAGTTACTGATGCCAATGGGAATGGTGATAGTGTTTTGTCAACTCCTTTTAAAGTTAACATATATGTTGTAAGATATCAGTAATAATAAAAACAAACAAGTGATTATAAATTATGCCAATTGATATAAAATACTTTAATTCTTTTGTTTTAAAAAAGACAGTTAACGCTCAAAATCTTGCTTCTCCAAACAATCAAGCAAATCGTAAGACTGTATTTACTGGACTCCCTTGGAACCCAAGCGGTTATCCAGCATTTGTTGTGAGCAGAGCAGAAGGCATTAGAATTGGCAAGGCTAGACACACAGATACTATTGCTGAAAATGAAAGAAACTGGATAATAGAAGAAGCTAGAATTAGAGGTGGTTACAATAATACAGGCGTAGGGTATAGCCCAAGAGCTTATTTAAGAGAAGATGTTAATGAAGGTGAAGTTAAAGGAAATGCTTTAATATATTCAGGTATTTATAATTCTTTAACTGGCTTAAATGAAACAAATGTATTTTCAGTTGGAGAGCAAATAACTAAAGCAACCGACCCTATAAATGGTAGTATACAGAAGCTACATGCATTAGACACTAACTTAGCTATATTTCAAGAAAACAAAGTAAGTAATGCTTTGATAGATAAAGATGCTATTTACTCTGCTGAAGGAGCAGGATCTGTAACATCGACTAATTTAGTTATAGGCCAAATAACTCCTTATGTAGGAGAATATGGTATAAGTACAAATCCTGAAAGTTTTGCTAACTTTGGATATAGAAGATATTTTGCTGACAAGTATAGAAACTCTATAATGAGACTATCAAGAGATGGTTTAACTGAAATATCTCAATATGGTATGAGTGATTTTTTTAGAGATAAACTAGGTGAAATTACTGATGGCTTTGTAAACTTAAGCTTTACAACTAGTTTTAATGGCTCTGGAACTTCTCCAGATAACTACGTAAGAGTTGCGGGTGACTTTAGTAAAATAGAAAAAGGACTGCAAGTTATAATACCACAGTCAAGCGGTGCAAGTATAATAGCTATAATTACTGGCGTGCTAATCACTACATCTGGTTTGAATGGTATAATTTATATAGATAAAAATCCAGGAACGCCTAGTGGAGATGATCTTACTTTCAACAAGTTTGTGAAAGAACTAGTCGTAGGAGGTTTTGATAATTACAACAATAATTATACTTTATCATTACAAAAACAAACTAACTTTGTAACACCTACCACATCTCAAGACAATGTCACTGACTTTTATACTTTATCTTTTGATGAAAGAGCAAATGGTTGGACAAGTTTTTACACTTACAAGCCTGGTTTTATTTTTAGTTTAAAAAATAATTATTATACGGTTAGTGATTCAGAACTTTATAGACATTATTCTAATAGTATTAGAAATCAATTTTATGGAGTTGACAATGACTCTAATATAACCTTTGTATTTAACGCTAGTCCAAGTATAGTTAAAAACTTTAAAACTATCAATTACGAAGGCGATAGTGGTTGGCAAGTAAATTTCCTAGAGTCAGACAGACAAGGTAGTTATTTTGACCAAGCTAAACCAATAAAAAGCTATGACGAAGGTTTATATACAGAAAATGGTATACCTTATAGAGTAGGTTTTACAGTAAAAGAAAATAAATATTTTGCTAATTTAGTTAATAATACCGAGGCTAGACCTGGCGAAGTAGTATTTGGAAATGCTACAACAGGTATTAAAGGTTATTTAGCAACAGTAAAAGTATCGACAGACGCAACTACAAATCCAGGTGGAGCTAAAGAGTTGTTTGCTGTCTCAACAGAATTTGTAGTATCATCAAGATAAAAATATAATTATGCCATTAGATAAAGTATTAGGATTTTTCGCGGATAACAAGGAAGTGACTCAATTGATAGCGAAGTCAGTTCCAGCTGTAATGGGATTTCATCAGGCTAATAAAGCTAAAAAAGCAATAGAAGATTATCAAATAAAGCTAGATAATATTGAAAAAAACAGACAACAAATAGTAAATCCATATGCTAATGTAACAAACCCTTTTGCCAATATGCAAGTAGCTACTAAAGCTGCTGAAATGCAAGCTGAACAAGCGGATATTTCCTTAGCTAACACTTTAGACAATTTAAGACAAACTGGAGCTGGTGGTGCAACTGCTTTAGCTCAAGCTGCCTTAAAATCTAAACAGGGTATTACAGCTAACATACAGCAGCAAGAAGCTCAAAATCAAAAACTATATGCTCAAGGCCAACAACAAATGGAAATAGCTAAAGCACAAGGAAAACAAGCTGCGTTTAACATGCAAGAAAACAGAGACATTAGAGATACTAATAGATTACAAATGCAAATGGATATGGCACAACAACAAAGAGCAGCTGGATTAGCCACAGGTGCAGCGTCTTTAGCTTCTGGAATAGGTGGTTTATCTACTTTTATAAATCCTGAAGCTAAAAACACTGGAAATGCATTTAACGCTGACGGCTCTGTAGCTGGAATAGATTATAGTAACAGTCAATCTTTAAATGCTGTAAATCCTTTTTCTCAAAGCTTGCCTATTTATTCTAATGTTCAAACAGGTGATCAAACGAATAGTGTTATACAAGTAGATCAAAGCCAAAACAATTCTCAAGTTCCTTTTGGCGTAAGTAATATTCCTGCTGGATTACCCGCTGGTTTTGATATGAATACAAGGCTTTTAGATCCCAACGATGAAGCAGCACTAGGTTTAACTTGGAATGCAGCTCAAAATAAATATATTTAAATAAATTATGGAAGATTTTAGCAAACCAGTAAGTCCTTATAGAGGCCGCGGAAGAGGTAATTATGTACCTAGAACAATTTTTAATCCTGCAGCTGATGTTTTAGCTGGTATTGAGTATGTAGAAGGAACCTTTAAACAAAGAAGAGATAAAGTAAATTTGTTCCAACAGCAAGCTGAGCAAAGACGTATAGACATGCAAAAGCTGGTTAATGATACTCAAAGAATTGACCAGACTGATACTATGGCTAAAATGACTGATCAGTTTTCCAATATGGTAACTGATATATACAAAGCGGACATAGCTAGTTTTGACGGTGACAGAAGTGATTACTTAGTTAAAGCTAATAATGCTCAAAAAGTAATTGGTGATTTTGGAAAAGTAATAGGTACTGTAAATGAACTATCTAATAAGTATTTAGATATGAATCCAGCTGAGCAAAAAAAGATGGTTTTAAGAAATCAATTTATAGGTGAAAATGGAGACAAAAGAAAAGCTTATATGGATTTTTTAAATGATCCATCTAAAATGAATATTAGAATACAAGGTGAAGATATAATTATAACTAATAACGGTCAAGACTTATTTAATGGTACTCAGCTTTTAAACTCTGTTAAAGATGGAAACAATTTAATAGAATATGCTAATGATTATACAGAGCAAATTGGAGCAGCTTCTAAAGACGCTATGTCTGGTATTAAAAACCTAGTGGTTGCTAAACAATATGAAGGAATGTCTGATGATGGATCTAGAACATATACTACAGCTAAAAACGACTACTTAGGAGCCGTTGATCAATATAAGAAAAATTTAGAAAATAGTGATAAAATAGACGCTTTATTAAATGAATCTACTTTTCAAAGGTATATTGACGGTGATGAAAATTACAATAGCCAAAAGCACGATGCAGCTACTAAAGAAGCTATTATAAAGCAATTAATTATAAAAGAGTTTCCTATGTATAAGGAAAAGCTTGACGAAGAAGGTAAAATTAAAAGCAGATCAGCTATTGGTGATAAAAAAGTTGTAACAAAACTAACTAAACAGCCTTCACAGTTAGAATTGCAAAAGCTAGCTTTAGAAAGAGCTAAATTAAATCAAAAAATTAAAGAATTTGAAAAAGAGCAAGAAGGTCCAGATATTTCAAAAACACCTACTGGATACGTTGATAGACAAAATACTTCTTTATCAACTGCAATAAATTCAAACAATAAAGACGCTATAAAAAACATCATAAATACTGAGATAAGTAGTGCTTCAGGTGTTGATCCAAAAAGTATAACTTTTGATGGTGATAAACTTACTATAATTACCGGCAAATCAACAGGTGAAAAAGCTTATACAGCTGAACAAACTAAATTAATAAATGATTCCGCTGGAACTACTTTAATAAACGAAGATGGGCAAATAGTAGATGAAGATGGTTTTAAAACATATAAAGAAACCAGTGCTGTTGATCCTCCACAAGGAAAGCCTATAGAAAAACCTGGTCAAACTATAGTTATTGATAACTATAAGTCTGCAAATGGAGAGGCTCAGCTGCTTAATATATTGGCTAGAAATAGGTTTTCAACTGCTAAAGATATTAGCGAATCTTTAACACATATCGAAGAGCTAACTGGTGTTAAGCTGCAAGAAGAAGTATCTGGACAAAGAAGTGCTGAACAACTTAAAATACAAAAAGGTAATTTAAAAGCATTAAAAAGCGACGCTAGCAATCAATCTAACAATGAGCAATTGGTTAGTTTTAATAATCCAGGCAGTGAATTTAGTAAAAATGCTATAAACTTTTTTAAATCCTTACCTAGTGACTTTATAGTAGACACATATGACTACGGAAAAATTACAGTTGAAGAATACTTATCTAAACCTTCTATAAAGTTAGGTGATTTATATAACCACTACGCCTCAGCTTATGAAGAAGTAATAAAAAATGCTTCTAAATATCCAGATACTGTATTGAGTTATACTTCTTTAAAAAATATAAAACAAGATAATAAAAAAACAGCTTACACTAAGAAGTCTTAACATATGAATGAAGAGATATTAAAAGAACTACACAGCAACGGTTCACAAGTTTTTGATTTACCAGATTTTGAAACTTTCAAAGCTGATATGCAGGACGAGTCTATGCTTTCTGAATTTAGAGATAGTATGATTAATGAAAACTTTGACATGCCAGATTTTAATACTTTTAAGTCTGACATAGGTTTTGAGGTTTTAGATACTATTGACAAAGAAAAAGAAGAACAAGACGATGATGTAGTTAAATATAAGTCTGATATAGATGTTACTGAGTTCTTCTCTAAAGATCCAAAAACACAAAAACAAAAAGACTTTTCTTATTTTGACAAAGACTTTAATAAGTTAAATGAAGACATAGGTGGCTTTTTTGGTAATCTAGAAGAAACTATAGTTAAAGATTTAGATACTAAGTTTAAAAAGTGGGGTTTTGCTTTTGAAGAAGCTGAAGCTGGATCTGATGCTATAAAAGTAATAAGCACTAAAGACCCTAACATAAATAAGACTTTTAGTTTAGATAACCCTAATCAAGGCATGTACGCAATCAAATCTTTTATAGATAAAAATAAAAGAGACAATGCTGTTTATGCAGATCAAGTTACAGATATAGATATCAGTGATGATTATATGCAAGACTTGTTTAAAGCAACAGCTAACCAAGACGAAGATAAGAAAAATAAGCTTTTAACAGGTATTAGTAGAAAAATATTTGCATCTGAAGGAATAAACTATGATGAAGTAAAAAATTTAGAATCTAAAGGCAAAACAAATCAAGAAGAAATAAATTTTATAGAAAATAAATTAATCAACACTAGTGGCTTAATGACATCACAGTTCATAGGAAGTGAAGCAAGTGACACTGATAGATATACAAAAGAATACAAACCCACAGAACAAGAAATCGTTAAATATTCTAACATATTTAATGATGATGGAAGCTTGAAAGTAGTACCTTATGACTACAGTTCTAAATTAAAATTAGAAAACGAAAGACTAGCTGATATAACAACTAATGAAGTTGTTTATCAAGTTAGAGTTAAAGAGAAATTACTATTTGACAAGTTTAAAAATAAAGAGACTTCTAATATAACTGAGCAAGTAGACGAGATAGCTAAAGTGTCTAGTGATCTTTCTCAAAAATTTAAAAGTATTACTGGCATTGACGTTTCAGACTTTACTACAGTTAATAAAAATATAGAAAACAATTTAAACACTTTCGAACAAGAATTAATAAATGTTACTGGAAAAGGTTTTGAGGAATTAAATAAGTTTGAACCAACTACTCAAGAAGAGTTAGACCAAGTACAAGACATTGTTAATAGATACAACATATATTATCAACAAACAATAACACCTGTAAACAATTTGTATTCTCAGTTTAGCTCTTTAGGTGATAAACAAAGGCAGATAAGCAATGTTGGCAACACTATTAACTCTATGTTAAGCTTTGATGATTTATATAAGTATAGAGGACAATACGAAGATAGTAAATTTCAAAGTATAGTAAACAATGCAAAATTAGGCTGGAGTCAAGGAGAGGTTAATGAAGAGTTTTTAAAAGCGGCTTATAATGTTGGTGACCCTTTAGATGAAGAAGAAATAGCGGGTATAGCAAAAAATGTTGCAGAAGAAATATCTTACCAAAAAGGTTTACTAACTTCTGATACTTGGGAAAGGTACCAGGCTGCTGGAACAGTGGCTGAGCAATTAAAAATATTAGGAACAGATCCAGGAGAAGTTTTATTAAGTTTGTTTGGTAATTCCATGGGCATGTTTGCTGGAACTGGTAAAAACATTGCTTTACCTCTAATAGGTGGATCTGCAGCCACTGGCGCTGTTATCGGTGGAACAACTAGCTTAGGTGCTGGAGCTATACCAGGAGCTTTATCTGGTTTTGGATATGGCTTAACAGCTTGGCAAACTATAACTGGTTTTAATATGGAACTAGGTAGCGCTTACTCTGAGGAGTTAACTAAAGCTGGTTATGATTTATCAGACGCTGACCAGGTTGTTGCTGGTTTAAAAAACCCTGAAGTAGTTGCAAAAGCTAACAAAAGAGGTATTGAAAGAGGTATACCAATAGCAGTTGCAAATTTTATAGGTGCTAGAGCTGCCGGTGCTTTAGTAAATCCTTTAGCGACAACAGGCAAACAAATAGGACAACAATTTTTAAAAGGTCTTGCTGTCGAACCATTGTTTGAAGGTGGTGGAGAGCTTTTTGCTCAAGTAGCTTCTGATGGGAACATTGTTGGAACTGAAATATTAAATGAGATGATAGGTGGTATGCCTGGAACTCAAAGTAACATAGCTGTTAATTTAGCTAAAAATACTTTTATCGATACTCAGACTAAGCTAGCTGGTAAATTAAAAAATCTTAACTTCATGTCTGATAATAACTACGGTTATGATGACATAAGAGCTTTTACAAATAGATTAGTTGGTAATAAAAAAATTAAACCATCTGAAGCAAAACAAATTGTTGAAAATGCTAGAATAGTAGATGAAACAAATTCTTTAATGCGTAAAGCACCTAAGTTTATTAGTGGAAGAAATAGAACTAATGCTAGAAATAGAATATCTGATTTAATTCAAACTAGAAAGCTTGCAGAAAACGCTCTTGAAAGTGGCTCTAAAACAGGTGAGTTAATAGGTAAAATTGAAAATGAAATAAATGAAATAGCTAGCGCTGGAAAAACAATTAAATCTAGTGACATAATAACTATGCAAGACTATGGTAAATTAATATCTAGAACTGCAACTGCTGGTGCTAATTTAATAAAGAAAAAACTTGGATCGGATATTGAAGTAATAAATTACAATGAAGAAAATGTCAAGTCATTAATAAAAGATAATCCAGATCTTTATAATGCTATTAAAAAAAATATAAATGATATTACACCTGGCTTTATAACCCCAGATGTAAATGGAAAACAATATATAGTAGTAAATGACAAAGTAGTGTTGAATGCCTACAGTTTAGCTTTACAAGAAGGAGATGTTACTGGTGGTAATGTAATAGCTCATGAAATACTACATGCTGTATTAGATGCTTCTTTTGAGGAAGAAGAAGCAAGTAAACTAGCAATAGATTTAGAAGAGTATATACTAGATGAAAATAAAAACGTTATAAGTCAAGGTTCTAGAAATAGAATAAAAAATAAACTAAATAAATATGAAAAAGAGTATGGTGGTAAAACAAAAGAGTACTACCAAGAAGTTTTCACTACTCTTAGTGATGAAATGCAAGAAGAAAACATAGACTTTAATAGGCAAGATAGATCTTTCTGGCAGTCAATTGCTGATACTGTTAATGATTTTGTTTATAAAGAAAAAAATACTTTTGACGAGGTATCTAGAGGAAGTTTAAAACTTAAAACAGCTGAAGACGCTTTTAATTTTGTAAAAGACTATAATAAAGTATATAAAAAAGGGCAAAGAATTAAAAAAGGTGCGTTAAGAGCTAAAGCTCCAATTATAGATGATAAAACTAGAAAGTCTATAATAACTAGAGGTGAAGAAATGAATGACTGGATAAATCCTAAAATGTCTAAAACAGATTTTCAAACTAAAAGAACTGTAGATTTTCAAGGAAGAATGATGAGTCCTTTTGATGCTGCTTACGCCGCTGTCAATGGACCTGTTTTTGATAGATTAATAGGTAACAAGCTTAAAGATACTAAAGGTAGAAGTAGGGAAGATTATATACAGGAAGTTAAAGATTACTTAAGTAATCTACTAATAACTTTTAACCCTCAAGAAAATAATAATCTATTTGCTTGGGTTAATTCTCAGGTAATGAATAAAATAGGTACTGTTGGTAAAAAATCAGGGCCTAAAACAGTTTCAACTGATAAAACTGTAGGAGATACTGGTAGAACTTTAGCAGATACATTAGCTTCTAAAGATGAAGACATAGAGTCTAGATCAATTGAAGAAGCAAAAGAAGAATATACTTTAGAAGACAAAATAGAGTTATCAGAAGATACAAATAAAGCAATAACAAACGAAGTGGCTAAAGTTAATTTTACTAAATTAACAAACCCTTATGAAGATATTAGTAAAAATAAAACTATAACGCCTTTCATATCTGAATTAAAACAAACTTTAGGTAAAACTGCTAGTGGATCACTAAGTCCAGCTTCTAGAGCTGTTGTAGTTGAAATGGGTAAGAAAGGTAAATATGTTCCTTATTTAAGAAAAAACCTACCTTTTATAATTAAAAAATTACCTATAGGTTACTTAGCTAAAAATATGCCAGGTGTTGTTTTAAAATCTGTTGATGGTAAATTTACGTTGGATTGGAAAGGTAAAGTTATAGATAAATACACTATGGCTGAAACAGGTATGACCTCGCAGCCTCAGAAAATGAAGCTTAAGCCTAGTATTACTAAAGAAGATATTGATAATATTATAAAAAAGTTTGCTAAATCAAATGGTTCACCTGTACAGAGCAAGCAAGAAGGATTAGCTTATCAAATAGCATCGGAATTAGGTTTAGAAAAATTTGCTAAATCTTTTACAGAAGAAAATGAAATATCTAAAAGCTTTAATAAAGCTCAAGATATATTAGAAGGACCTGATCCTAGCACTATGGTTGGTAAAATAACCGCAGATGTTGAAAGAGGTATTAAAGGCGTTAGAAAAAGTATATTACAAACAAACGCATCAGCGTTTATTGCAGCTAACATTACTCTGCCATCTATAATATCTCAAATATCAAACCCATCTCTAGATGTTAAAACAGTTAAAAATATTATAAAAACCAATTTAAAAGATTCAATACAGCAAGCTGTTCAAGAAGATATAATTACAATAGAAGGTAAAATAACAAATATAATTGACAAAATAACTGATGTTGTTTTAAAATCTAGAGAAAAAGCTGTAGACGCTTATAATAAGCAATTTAAAATAGGCCCTAAAGTAAATATTGAAGAAGAGATATTAAAAGGATTAGATTTTGATTTTGACTCTCCAGGAGTTGTAGCTTTTTTTAATTTAGAAGACTCTATGTCTGACATGTTTAAAAACCCAGATTATATTAACAACGGTAGGAGAAGTTATTTAGACCAAGCGTTAGAAGAGGTAAAAGCCGGTAAAGATCCTTTAGATGTTATAAAAGATTCTATAAAGTGGGATGGTCAACATTTAAAATCATCTAGTAAGATAGGTGATGGTGGATTTAATATATCAACACAAAAAAATGACTTAGGTCAATATGTTGTTGTTAGAAAAGACAAGTACCCAAGTAATAAAACCAACAGAGCTCAAGTTTTTGAAAATAATAAAGATTTTGTTGATAACTTATTAAATTTAATATCAGACAAGTACGATGTAGTAGTTGTGCCTGGTAAACCTAATAAAGAAGGTAGTATTAAATATAAAATAAAAGTAATTGAAAAATCTACTGGATTAGAAATAAATTTAGATACTAAAACGCCTGCTCAAAAGTCTTCAAGTGTTATTAGCGAAATAAATAAAAATGGCGAGCAATCTACATATAATAATAGGTTGAACTACGCTAAAGAAGCTAGAGCAAGAATAAAAGCTAGGATGGATTATTTAAAAAAGAAAAATGATCCTATACTCACCGCTATGACTATGGCTAGTTTCAAGTCTAATATGAATGCTATATTAAGAGCCGCTGCTAATGCTGAATACATGTTTGTTGGTGATTTAAAAATTGGTGATAAACTAGTTTACGAACACATGATGCCGGCTGAGGTTGTTGTAATGGCTCTACTTGAATCTTATTTTGGAAAAGGAACTATTAATATAGACGATGTATTTGACAACTATCATGTAGCTATAATACCTGAAAGTATGGATAACGCTATTAAAAGATTTGGTTTTCAACAGACTATGCCTAAAGGTTTTTTGCAAGATTTATCTAAGTTTATAGAAAGATACTACAATAGTTTAACATTTGGATCTGTAGAATATGCTTTAAAAAGTTTGAAAGATAGTAAAGTAGACCCAATGAGTGAAGAATGGGCAGAAGCTTACAAGTTGTTAAATAATAAAAAAACTGAAAATAAAAATAGATTAAGTTTGCTTCCATCTGGTGTTATGCCTGATAATGAGAACAACTCTTATATGGTTGATTCTTCTATTAAAATGACAAAAGCATTAGATAACTCTATAAAACCAAATGCTCCAGTTAGAAAAATAAGGGTATTTGATTTTGACGATACATTAGCAACAACTAAGTCAGACGTTTTGTTTACTACACCTGATGGAGTTGAAGGTAGATTAACAGCAGAAGAGTTTGCTATGGATGGAGCTAGACTATTAAGTGAAGGTTATGTATTTGATTTTTCTGAGTTTAATAAAGTTACTAAAGGTAAACCAGGTCCACTATTAGATATAGCTAAAAAAATACAAGCAGCAAGAGGAACTGAAGATGTTTTTGTGCTAACTGCTAGAGCTCCAGAAGCTCAAGTGGCTATTAAGGAATTTTTAGATAGCGTAGGGTTAAATATACCGTTAAAAAATATAACTGGTTTAGGAAACTCTACAGGTGAAGCTAAAGCTCAATGGTTAATAAGCAAAGCTGCTGAAGGTTATAATGATTTTTACTTTGCAGATGATGCTTATCAAAATATTAAAGCTGTTAAAGATGCTTTATCCCCTTTAGATGTTAAGTCTAAAATACAACAGGCAAAAGTTAGATATAGTGTATTAAGTAATGAATTTAACGATATTATTGAGAAAAACACTGGTATAGAAGCATTTAAAGAGTATTCAGCTGCTAAAGCTAAAACTGTTGGAGCAAGTAAAGGTAATTTTAAATTTTGGATTCCACCATCTGCTGAGGATTTTTTAGGTTTAATATATCCCATACTTGGAAAAGGAAAAGTTGGTGATAAACAAATGGCTTGGTTTAAGCAAAACACTATAAGACCTTACACTAAAGCAATGGAAAGTCTTTCTAAAGATAGAATAAATCTAATGTCTGACTTTAGACAACTTAAAAAACAGTTAAAAGTACCTAAAAGACTAAGAGAAAAGAACAAGAGTGGTTTTACTAACCAGCAAGCAGTTAGGGTTTATTTATGGGATCAAGAAGGCTTTACTATTCCAGGGCTTTCTAAGACTGATTTAAACGACATTAAAAAAGCTATAGAGTCTGATAAAGAGTTGAAAGCTTTTGCCGATCAAATAAAATTAATATTAAAAGGTGATTCGTATAGTAAGCCTACTCAAAATTGGTTGTCTGGAACTATAACTACAGATCTTTTAGACGCTTTAAAAAATAATAAAAGACCTAAATATCTTCAGCAGTGGCAGAACAATGTGGACGCTATATTTAGTGAAGCTAATTTAAATAAGTTAGAAGCTTTACATGGTAGTAAATATAGAGAAGCTTTAGAAAATACTTTAGCAAGAATGAAAGCAGGTTCTAATAGAATAGAATCAGGTTCTAGATTAAGTAATCAAATATTAGACTATATAAATGGATCAGTTGGAGCTATAATGTTTTTTAACACTAGATCAGCAATACTTCAAACAATATCATCTATTAACTTCATAAACTGGAGTTTTAATAATCCTTATAAAGCTGGTAAAGCATTCGCTAACCAGAAACAATATTGGAAAGATTTTTCTAAGTTAATGAACTCAGACTACCTAATTGATAGACGTAATGGTCAAAAAATAGATATAAATGAATCTGAGATAACAAATGCTGCTGCTACAAGTAAAAATAAAGCTAAAGCTGCTATTAGTTACTTATTACAAAAAGGTTTTTTACCTACTCAGATAGCTGATAGTTTTGCTATAGCTTCTGGAGGCGCTACTTTTTTTAGAAATAGAATTAATGATTTAGTTTCTCAAGGAATTTCTTTAAGTGATGCAGAAGCTCAAGCCTTGTTAGAATTTAGAGAGGTTGCTGAAGAGTCTCAGCAGTCGTCTGATCCAAGTAAAATATCTCAACAACAGTCAAGTGTGCTAGGTAGGTTAATATTAGCTTTTCAAAATACACCTATGCAATACGGTAGATTAACTAAAAGAGCTTATCAAGATTTAATAAACGGTAGAGGAGACGCAAAGTCTAACATAAGTAAAATAATATATTATACATTTGTACAAAATATGATATTTAACATGCTACAACAAGCTGTGTTTGCTTTAGGATTTGGAGATGATGACGAAGATGATGATAAAAAAGAGGCTAAATATATTAAAGTAGCTAATGGTATGTTAGATTCTCAATTAAGAGGCTTAGGAGTGGGTGGAGCAGCTGTATCAGTTATTAAAAACTTTTTAATGGATATTTATGAAAGATCTGGAAGAGACAGGCCTGAGTATGTAGACTCAGTTTGGAAGTTAATGCAGTTTTCTCCACCAATAAGTAGTAAAATATCTAAATTAAAACAAGCTGCGTGGGCTTTTGATAGTAAAGCTCGTAGAGAAGAGATTTATGAAAAAGGGTTTAGCGTTGATAATCCAGCTTACAAGTCTTTATCTAAAGTAGTATCTGCTACTACTAACGTACCATTAGATAGGTTATATTCTAAAGGTGAAAATATACAAGCAGCTTTGTCAGATGAATCTGACTGGTGGCAAAAAGTTGCTATGTTATCTGGATGGCCTGAATGGAGTATAATGGATAAATCTAGTAAGACTAAAAAGAAAAGAAAAATAAAAAAGAAAAAATACGTAAAAACTATTTAAATAAGGAACAAAAAATACTGGGCACCATACCCAAAGTTCCTGTAACCAAAAAGGGGAAGTCGTAATGACCTCCCCTTTTATTATTTAACACCATGGGCAAAATCCGCCCGGACAATTTTCACACATAATTTAAATTTTAGAATTTATAAGTAATACCAAAAGCAAATATAAAACCTCCAGTAGCTATAGCTAAAGTATTAGGATTTAAATTAATCTTTTGTTTATGTAAAATCATGTTAGTGGTTCCAAAGCTTATTAAGCTTAATCCACCTATTATTGCTAATTTTCTCATCCTTTTATTTTTATTATAAGATAAACGTTTGAAAACATTATACTTATTAAAACAATAGCTGCATATATTATAGCATCGCCTAAATAGGGTTTAACTGCTAAAGTAAACGCAGATAAAGTTACCATTTTAATAAATAAACTTCCGTACATAATACCATAGCCGGCTTTTGCAAACCGACTATTTAGTAT
>Ga0255045_10000030_pt1 | contig 23754 bp, 20 predicted proteins | sample BC1_12_23_MG_FD_183652 | JGI IMG/M metagenome (GOLD analysis project Ga0255045, IMG submission 183652) | Seawater microbial communities from Strait of Georgia, British Columbia, Canada - BC1_12_23 | ecosystem: Environmental > Aquatic > Marine > Strait | place: Canada: British Columbia...
AAGATTGGACCGTTGCTGAAGTGGGGAAAAGTGTATTTTCTCCAATAAATCAATTAACTATAACCTAATATTAATCATATCAGCATAAAAAAAACCTCTCCTTAATCCCAAGGAGAGGTTTTTGTCCAGCAGGCGCCTTAACTTTTCAGGGTTTGTTTGCAGTTACATATATGGCTTACCCAATATACATTTTGAGGGACGACTCAATGCGTTTAATACCGCTCATGCTGCAATCTTTGGATATCTATGGGCCAGTTTGTAACATGTTTTTTGGTCTTTTTATTCATCACTTTATTGATTTCCTGCCTGGACAAAACAGAATTGCCTGCTTTAAGCACATAAACAATACAGTCATTGCAAATGTTATTGGCCTTCCGGTAATCATCTGCTTCATTGGCAATTTCCCAACAAGGTTTTTCCGGATTTTTTTTAGCTGGACAAGCGTCTGGATTTTCGCACTGCATAATTTCCCAACAGAACACACCGCTTCGGGACCCCATGAACAATCTCCTCATTGAAAATGACAGCCAAACGATTTTTGTGAGGTATATATTTCATCCATAAAATTTTTGGCGACTTTTCTATGGATTTATATTAGTTACCACCTCCTTGTCTTGCCTCACGCTTGCATTTTCCTCTATAAAAACATTACCCTTTCTGCAAGTAGGTATAAATACCTACTTGTCATATCATATTACTTGTGAACAATAAGGTCAAGCCCACTTGTATTTTTTTTTGAAGTAGGTGTTGAATTAATTTGGCAAGGCTTAGAGATAGGGGGAAAACAGGCGGAAAAACCTGTTGCGCAGCTTTACAAGAATGTGCCTTGAAAGAATTTCCTCCAGGGTCAGTTCCCTGGCAGCAGATCTTTTCTCCTGCAGAATTGTTTCCACTTCTGCCGCCAACTGCACATCATAAAATTCCATGTTGAACTCAAAATTAAGCGCCAGGCTCCGCGAGTCCCAGTTGGCCGAACCTAACAGCACCCACGAATGATCCACCACCATTATCTTGGAATGGTCAAAAGGCGGCGGAGACATGAATATCCTGCATCCTTGCCGCAGCAGTTCTTCCAATCCGGCATCTGAAGCCCATTTCACCATCCTGAGATTGGAGCTGGCGGGAAGGAGTATCTCCACCTCCAGGCCCCGGAGTGCGGCAATGCGTAGGGCGGAGACCAGCTCAGCATCGGGCAAAAAATATGGGGTAATGATACGGATCGATGATTGAGCCGTAGCCAGTGCCGCCAGGATGACCATGCGCAGCTTATCGAAATCTTCGTCCGGCCCGTCTGATATACCGCGCGCCACCCCGTTACCCTGGAGATCAAGATGTGGATACCATTTCTCTCCCTCGAAAATTTCACGGGTAGTAAACGACCAGTCTTCTGCAAAGGAGCGCTGCAATTCCGCCACCACTGGTCCTTCGATTTGAAAATGGAGATCCTGGACCGGATGGGATGGGTTGTCGGCAAGACAGTTGCCATCCCTGATGTTCATGCCGCCTGTAAAACCAACCCTGCCGTCGATCACCAGGGTTTTACGATGATTTCGCAGGTTGAAATACTGAAAACGCCAGGGCAGGAATGTCCGCATAAATTCGGCCGCATCAAGGCCATCCTTGAGCAACCCCCTGGTTATAGGCGGAAAAGAATAGCGTGCTCCAACCCCGTCAACAAGCACCTTGACATCTAAACCTCGCTCGCTGGCGTCACGAAGCGCAGCCCTGAACCTGCTACCCCACGAATCGTTGTCAAAGATATAGCTGCAAAATGTAATGGAATACTGTGCCTCCGCGATACAGGAAAGCATGCGCGGAAAGGCCTGGTCACCATTGACCAGCGGCGTAACCTTATTGCCTTGAATCAATGGCTGATGGGTCAGTTTTTCCGTCATCCGGCTCAACTGCACCAGGCCGTTTTTTTTCATACTTCCGAATAACTGCTCGATAAAAGAAGGAAGTACCGCAGCCTCCTTATCTGGTAGAGCCACAGTCCGTTTATTTGCTAAACGCTGCCTGGCACGCCGTTTTATTCGATTCACCCCAAACATCCAGTACAGACAGACCCCCAGAACCGGTGCAAACCAGACAAGCCCAAGCCAGCCTGCTGCCGCCCTGGTATTCCGTTTTTTTAAAAGAATATGCACAGCGGTGGCCAGGATTACACAAAAGGTAACCAGTGTTACCAGGTACGGCCAGGTTGTATATAACAGGTCAGTACTATTCATGGATCAGCTCTGGTTTCACGTAAATGACAGAATTCTTTTCTCCTAAGCGTTGGCATAAGTCAGGCGAATATGAAGAATATAGAAAAAATCTCGTTCATTCAACAGGTTAATGCAGTATACTTATTATTAATACTCTATTATCTTGTGCTGAGATGAATTTTTTCAAAGAACTCACCATAAGTACATCCTTTCCTGTGTGCTATAACCTGCTGCCTCACTATACAGCTGAGGAACAGAAGCATGACTCCCTGATGAATTGTGTGGAGGAAGCATTGGATGATGGACGCATACACACCTTTTTCCTTTCAGATCACCCTAGACATCCCCAGGAAATATCATCACTGCAACTGGCAGAGGATATTCTTGCTGCCGGGGGTGAACCCCTTATTTCTCTGGCATTAACCTTTTACGATAGAAACGCTGTTATAGAAAAGCTGCAGCAATATTGCCAAATGGGTGTCCGGCAGTTCCTGTTTGTCTCGGGTGAGTACCCGGCAATGCCTGATAATAAGCAGGCAAAACCTGTTTTTGATCTTGACTGTGTGCAACTGCTCATGCTGCTGGATGAGTTGGGTATTTCTGCTGGCCTGAAAAAACACCCTGAGTCCCCAAATGTTACTGATGAGGCTTCAAATATTGTCAAAGGGTGTGCTGTTTCGCCTTTCAAATCACTTGAGAGCGAACAGGTATGGCAATATGAAAAACTCAAACGAAAAATCGCAGTGGGCGCTGATTTTGTTATTACACAACTGGGATATGACATTCGCAAGTTTGATGAGTTGGTACGTTTTTGTGCCCTGCAAAATATTTCTGTCCCCCTTGTGGCAAATATTTTTATTACAGACCAACACGCCGCGCAACTGATCCAAAAAAGAAACATCCCTGGTGTCAAGATGCCGGACCGGTTGCTGCACACTCTGGCCCAGGCAGAAAATGATCCTCAACAAGCAAAAGAGAAGCAGTTCACCCGGACTGCTCAAACATTGGCTGCGTTAAAGGGACTGGGCTACCATGGGACTCTCATCGGGGGGAGTTCCTCCGACTTTTCAGCAGTAAAACAGGTCCTGGATGAAGCAGAGGGGCTTCAGTCCGACTGGCAGAGCTTTCTGAATGACCTGAATTATTCCGATTCTGCTTTTTATTATTTTCAAAAAGATTCTCACCTTGGGCTCAACAACAATCAGCCGTCCCCGGTGGCGCCAAAACATTTTCCCTTCCCCATGTACTCCTTCAGCTACTTTGTTGACTGGATGGTTTATCTCCCCCGGGGACCTCTTTTTAAGATGACTGGACACTTTTGCCGTTTCTGCAATGGCCGCAAATTCTGGCATTCATCCATTTGGCTTCTGGAATTTCTCTCCAAGGGTATACTTTACGGTTGTAATATGTGTGGGGACTGTGTGCTTTATGCCTGCGGATTTCTCTGTTACCAGTCAGGATGCCCAAAGAAAATGGCTAACGGCCCCTGCGGCGGCAGTATAAATGGATATTGCGAAGTTTTCCCGGATAAAAAAATCTGCTACTGGGTCAGGGTTTACAAGCACATGAAAGGCGCCTCACAGCACGTTACCTTTATCGCCCCACCTCTCCCTGCTAGAGACACTGCGCTTAACAAAACGTCCTCATGGATTAATTTCTTTCTGGGCAAAGACCATCGTAAGATGCACTTTGAGGATGACTAGTTATTTCGTGGTATCATTATGGTGCAATACAGGGCTTAACCGAGCTTCAATCCTGCTATTGACCATTTAGTGGAAAAAACATTTTTCTCTGCTGGATATTACATAAAAAGCCGCGGCTCTTGCCGCGGCTTTTTATTTTTTAACATTTTCCATTATTAACAGCACGCCCCCAACATGCCTGATTCCTCTTTCTCAAAAGCCTCAACGGTCGGGCAGGCTGTCATCACTTCGCAGAGACGATCATCCATCTCTGTCATTACGATATGCAGTTCTTCAATCTGAGGGAGCAACCTGTATTTATCGATAGACGCCATCCTGTCTATTTTTCCGGAAAGTTCATGGAGCTTATTGCTCCAGACCTCCAGTTCCTCACCAACATTTGCACAATAATTTCTGCTTGCCATGATAAACCTCCTGTCAGCAATTGCCGACTTAATATTTTTTTTATACACCAGGCAGCAAACATCTCCAGCTGTCAGAGTCGCATTTTTCTTTATTATTAAAATATAAGAATAATTCTCATATTAGCAATAAAAGCGACTTTTTACATGCTTATGCTTAAAGTGCACTTTTGGATGGTTTCCCCTCCCAATCACTCCCATAACCTGGTACTTTGACTATCAATATCAGATGTTAGCAGTTGACAGTTAACAGCAAATCTCGTTAAACAGTCTGCATCTGTCAGGATTCAAGCAGTGAATTTAAACACTCTACTTTCTATTCCATTAATGCACTCGAGGCTATGCTATGGCTGATGATCCAACTGTTGAGATACTGAAAAAACGTCTGCAGGAGCTTGAAAAGAAACTTCTGGAATCCCAAGAAACAGCCACCGGACTTCAGCACCAGATTGATCTCCTCAGGGCAATCTACAGCAACACAAACTCACCTATTTATCTTAAAAAAGCTGATTTTTCATATCTCTTTATCAACCAGCAGTTTGAATTACTGTCAGGTACGACCAATGAAATGATACAGGGCAAAAATGATTATGAGGTTTTTCCAAAAACCATAGCAGACCTGTTTCGCGATCAGGACGAGGAGGTGCTCAAACGTAAAGAAATGGTGGAATTTGAAGAAACTGTTTCTTTGCCGGCCGGAGATTTGAGCTTTATTACTTCAAAGTTCCCCGTATTTGATAAAGACGGCAATATTGAAGCTGTGGGGGGAATATGTACGGATATAACTACTCTGAAAAAAACCACACAATCCCTGAGTGAAAGTGAGAACAAGCTGAAAAATCTGTTTGATTCATGCCAATCGGGAATAATGAGCTACCGTCTCGAAAATGATGGGAGGCTGGTTTTTACTGGCTCCAATCGGGCTGCCAGCGAAATTCTCGGATTAGACTGCGCTCAGTTTATTGGCAAGACCATTGAAGAGGCCTTTCCTCCACTTGCAAAAACCGAGGTGCCTGACCGTTATCGCCAGGCCTGTCTGCACGGAACACCCTGGCAGGCTGAACAGCTTAACTATGAGGATGAACAAATAAAAGGCGCCTATGAGGTGAATGCCTTCCAGACCGCTCCAGGGATGATGGCAACCATGTTCCGCGATATCACAGCCCGCAAACAGGCAGAGGAACAACTGCGTCTGAGCGAGGAGCGCTTCAGAACCTTAGTCGGAAATATTCCTGCGGGAGTTACCTTAATCGATGCCAACATGGCAGTTCGAGCCATGAACAGGCAGATGCAGCAATGGTTTCCCAATGTTGATACGAATAAAAACCCAATCTGCCATAAGGCGTTCAATAATCCACCGAAAGACGAATGCTGCACTTACTGTCCAGTGGTGAAGACGCTGGCTGACGGTAAAATTCACGAAACCGTAACCGATACGCCAACCGAAAGCGGTCTCAAGCATTATCGTATTGTTGCCGCTCCTATAAAAGATAGTGAGGGCAATGTTACACGCGTCATAGAAATTGTGGAAGACATCACCGAGCGTTTGGACATGGAAGAAGAACTACAGCGCTCGAAAAAAATTGAATCAATCGGGGTTCTTGCCGGCGGAATTGCCCATGACTTCAATAATCTTCTCACCTCCATTATGGGCAATATTTCCCTGGCAAAACGTTTTATCGAAACTGACAGTAAAGCCTATGAAAGAATTACTGCAACGGAAAAAGCAACCCTCCGGGCCCAGGATTTAACGTATCAGCTGTTAACATTCTCCAGGGGTGGAGCCCCCCTGCTGAAATCAATCTCCATCAAGGACTTGGTCCATGATGCAATCAGCTTTGTTTTAAGCGGGACCAATATCAGCTATAGCTTCTCCGCTGATTCAGACCTGTGGCCTGCTAGTGCCGAAGGAGGGCAGATCGGTCAGGTTATACAGAATATTATTACCAATGCCATTGAGGTGATGCCACTCGGAGGAAAACTCGATGTGGCAATTGTAAACAAAGAGGTTGCCGAACTAAATGGCCTGCATTTACCCCCTGGTAGATATATTAAGATTACAATCCAGGATCAGGGGCCCGGCATTGCCAAAGAACATCAGAAAAAGATATTTGATCCGTTTTATTCGACCAAGAGTAGCGGCAGTGGCCTGGGCCTGGCCATCTGTTACTCCATCATCAAAAAACATAAGGGATTGATCGCCTTTGATACTGCTAAAGACTCCGGGACATGTTTTTATATCTATCTGCCGGCATCTGAAAAATTACCAGATCCCAGTATAAGTAAAAAAAAGGATGTGGTCCACGGCAAAGGCAGAATTCTTATTATGGATGATAATGATTCTGTCCTGGAAACTGTTTCACAGATGCTCTGTCATATAGGGTATCAGGTCGAATTAGCAAAGGATGGAATTGAGGCTGTCCATTATTACCGGAAGGCGATGGAAGCGGAACAGACATATGATGCCGTAATATTAGATTTAACAGTACCTGGTGGTATGGGCGGCAGAGAGGCAATGCAAAACATTATGGAACTGGATCCCCATGCCAAAGGAATTGTCTCAAGCGGGTACTCCAATGACCCTGTTATGACGGAACATGAAAAGTACGGTTTTTCAGGAATGGTTAAAAAACCTTATAAGCTTGGGGAGCTCAGCAGGACAGTTTATGAGGTGATTCACACCAAAAAAGACGTCTGATACCTGTTTTTTATAAATAATCTGCACGGATATTCCTTTGACACTCCTCTCTTCCTGTCATTGATCTGCATCTGGATTAAACTTTACCGGGCTTTCCCCGGAAGGCACTCAATTCATAAAAATGTTAATTAACCGCTACGAATTGGGGAATGGCTCATCCTATGATTGACAATAAAGACCAATAGTTATTCCCTGGCCAACCTCTCTGACATTTCCCTTGACTTTGCCCCTCCTTTTTTCTAGTCAATGTACCATACAAGCTATTAGTGAAAGCTTTTTTTCTTTACACCTACTACCTGTGGCGAAGCTATGAAGCAGGTTAATCTGCCTGGGACTTAACGAGTTTAACGGATCAACAATATGATGCAGACATTTTCGCGCTCCATATTAAAAACATTTGGCTGGCAGGCTGAACTGGCAGTTCAAATGGTGGATAAATGTGTGCTTGTGGGTGCTCCCCATACAACAAACTGGGATTTTCCGCTTGCAATCCTGGGCATGTCTGCCATGGGCATCAAATTCAACTGGGTAGGCAAGCATACACTTTTCAGGTGGCCCTGGGGATTTTTCATGCGTTTACTTGGGGGCATACCCCTTGACCGCAGATCTGGTGGGGCCGGTTTCGCAATTAAAACGGTTGAAACCTTTCATGACCTTGATCACTTTGTGCTGGCAATTGCCCCAGAGGGTACCCGCCACAAAACCGATTACTGGAAGGCCGGTTTTTATAAGATAGCCACAAAAAGTAATGTTCCCATCGCCCTTGGCTATGTTGATTTTAGAAAGAAAAAAATTGGAATAGGTAAAATATTCATGCCAACCGGAGACAAGGTTAAAGACTTTGCGCGGGTAAGAGACTTTTACTCAAATAAACCTGGAAAGTATCCTGAAAAACAAGGAGAGATACGGCTCAGGTAAATGAGCTGAGATGTCTCTGCAATACAATACATCATGGAAGAAAACACATCCGTTATCGAACTTGCAGGAAAAGACCTGTTTAACTTCGCGGTAGACCGTGAAGATATAAAAACATTAATCGCACACCTGCCCGAAGAGACAGTGTGTGAACCTGAAGCTATTGAATACGAGCTCCAGCTTCTGAAAATTATCAGTGTCGGCTGGTCCATTTCTTTCTTTCTTGAAAATAACCCTCACAGGAGTCAGCTTGCTGAAATTTTCTGGAAATCGGTACATGAATTTTCAGAGAAACTGTCCGAGACTACTCAACTTATGACAGGCCAGGATATTAATTATTTTCAAATTCTAAAAATCCGTCTCGACATGTATGTGGAAGCCTTAGCAGAAAAACCAGAAACAACTGAACCTGTCGCAATAATAGGCCCGGAATTTTCCAAGGTCTGCGGAAATGCTGATGATATTTTCTCTGTAATGACCGGCTCCAGGATGTTCATTATGACAGTTGCGAGCGTGAAGGAATATTTAGAATCCATAAAACTGCAATAGGCTTTAGAAATACCGCAACAAAAGAATCTGCCCCGAATTTATCTAATCTTATGAGATTGGCAATTTCTTATACCAACCAGTTTACATGATTTCCTGAAATATTTTGATTTTTTTACACCGATAAAAGATATCTTCTTCTCCTATAAAGGGGGAAAAATGCATTTTTTATTTCCCGCAAACCTACCATTATACTCACCCCAAAACCCTTTTCTGAAGCCATTTTGGGACCCCGAATTACAGCCTGGCCTCTTATTTTTCCTACCATTCATTCTCCTTGATTTCCCTACTTTCGTTGGTTAAGTAAAATTTTAAATCCACATTATGAAGCACTTGCTCACCAAATAATTCCATTACTTTTAATATTGGAGGGGAATACTTTGAAAAAACTTATATGCACAATTCAAATTGTCGGTTTTCTCTTGTTTGTAACAACTGGACTATCACAGGCAACAAGCTTAATAATTACGGGTGTCATTGATGGCCCCCTATCGGGTGGCACTCCCAAAGCTGTGGAGTTATATGCCCTCAATGATATCAGTGATATGAGTATCTACGGCTTGGGATCCGCCAATAACGGCGGCGGATCTGACGGAATAGAATTTACTTTCCCAACCATTTCTGCTTCTACGGGAGACTTTTTATATGTTGCTTCTGCTAATGAAGAATTTAAAAACTTTTTCAGCTTTACTCCAAATTCAATAACCCCTTCAGCAAATATTAACGGAGATGATGCTATAGAACTTTTCAGAAACAGCACGGTGATTGATGTTTTTGGCAATATTGCTATGGACGGGACAGGCCAACCCTGGGAATACCTTGATGGATGGGCTTACAGAACTGATGCCACCGGCGGCCTGGACACTTCAACATTTATAGTGTCAGAGTGGTACTTCAGCAGTCCCAATGCACTGGATGGTGAAACATCTAACAATGGAGCAGCCATTCCGTTTCCAGCCGGCACATTCTCCCCAGGTTCAACTCCACCACCAGTACCGTCACCTGAACCATCAACCATACTGTTGCTCGGCTCTGGAATAGCCGTTTTGAGTGGCAAGAGACTGAGGAGGAAAATTGGAAGAAAAACCCTAAAAAAATAGGGGTATAATTTTCCTTTATTACACAGACTAAATACTGCCAGACAAACCAGGCGAACATATCACTCCCCTCCCCAAAAAGCAGTTGTCTCCAATAAGCTTTTCTTCATCAATACTAAACAGGCAAATATTTATTGTACGTTTTAGTGAAATTTTCTTTATTGGGAGAATATGCTACAATCATAGAACATGAATAAATTAATCATCATACTCTGTGTTACAATCTTTAGTTGGCTCGGGTGGTGGCTTGGCGCATCGGTCGGCATGATGACAGGGTATCTTGTCAGCTTTATCGGCAGTCTCGTGGGTGTTTATGTTGGTGTGCTCATCAATAGAAATTATATGCCCTAAGCCTGGATACCATCAATAAAAAAAGGCGCTTCCGATCTTACGAAAGCGCCTTTTTTCTTTACATAACAGATAGCTTTACCAACCGCCACGTCTGCCGCAGTTGCCAAAGCCTGGTACAGGCCCATTTCCAGCCCTGCCATCAAAAGCCTTATCAGCCTTTCCTTCCATCGTGGTCTGCAGGTCAAACAGATCGCCCGTAAGCTTTGCCACTTTCTTCTCGTCAGGGTTATCCTGCCGCATCAAAGCATCCAGTTCACTTCTCTTCACAACGATCTCTTTTCTGAGTTCTTTGGTCTCTTCAAAGAAAGCTGATGCCTTCTCATTATCCTTCTCAGAATAAGACCCGCTATCACAGAACCTGCCGCCGTTACAATCACCGTTGCCAGAGCCTGGGCCATACCCATAATTACCATGAGCATTTGCCATGGTAAAACCGGTGAATCCAATTGCCCCAATAAGGGCTGCTGCTGCTAAATACTTTTTCATTCAAGAAACCTCCAAAATTTTATGCATTAGTGTCCCTTTCGGGGATGGTTGAAACCCTTCGTCTTCAAGACGAAGGTGGTTCAGTTAAAAGTTAAAAGTGGACAGCGCCACCTGGTTAAAACAAATGATTACAATCGGTATACGTGTCCGCATCGTGCTTTTCGATGCCGACAAAATTTTACGCATTACCAATTAATAATAAAAACACAGGATCGATCATCAGCATACAGTACTCCAAGAAGCATGCCATTTTATGGCCGTGCCAATAGTTTTTTGTTTTTTTCTTTTAAATTTAAATGATTATAATTTTATAGGAAGGCACTGGACCTGAAAAAAGGCCGGGGTAAGCTGGTAAAAAAATACCCACCTTATCAAAAAAATAGAGAATATTCTTCAGCTTTCGAAGGAAATTAATTGAAAAAATAAAGGAAAACCAACTGTTTATGTGCCACATTGTGGTAGTGGACCATGCATGGTTTTATTAATATAAAGGCCTATCAACTTTTTATTTTTCCAGGGCCTGGGCAATCAGTTCCGCAGGCAATTCTTTCTGGGCCTTTACTCCCAATTGCTTGAGCTCCTCAGTACGCCGGACCAGATTACCTTTTCCCTTTGATAAGCGGTCACGGGCAGTCTTGTATGACTCCTGGGCCTTGCCTATCTTCTGACCGACATCTTCCAGCGCCTCGACAAAACCCACGAACTTACCGTAAAGATCACCAGCCTTCTTGGCAATGATCATGGCATTTTTATTCTGGTCCTCGTAACGCCAGATGTTGTTAATGATGCGTAATGTTGCCAATAAGGTGGATGGGCTGACAAGCATGATATTTTTATTAAAGGCCTCGTTAAACAATCCCTGTTCCGATTCAATAGCGGTCCAGAACGCGCCTTCTATGGGTAGAAACATCAGGACAAAATCAAGGGTAGTGATACCCTCCAGTTCCTCGTACCTTTTCTCGCTCAAGTCTTTTATATGGGTTCTGATCGAAATGAGGTGTTCTTTTAAACGTTTTTCGCGTTTTTCATCAGTATCGGCCGAGCAATATTTTTCATAAGCTGTCAGGGAAACCTTTGAATCAATAACAATATCCTTGCCTTCCGGTAAATGCACAATAACGTCAGGATGGCGGCGCTGCCCCTCGTCGCTGGCATACATGACCTGCACTTCATATTCGCGCCCCTTATGCAGGCCGGATTCCTCCAGGACCCTCTCGAGAATCATCTCACCCCAGGAACCACGGGTCTTGCTTTGCCCCTTGAGGGCATTGGTCAAGTTGATCGCATCTTCACTTATCCGCTCATTCAGTGATTTCAAGTGAATGATTTCGGTTAACAAAGAAACCCTGTCTTTTGACTCCTTGTCGTAAACATCTTCCACTTTTTTCTTGAAGTCGACAAGCTGCTCCCGCATGGGCTTGAGAACACCTTCAATATTCTCTTTGTTTTGCTCTGTAAATTTTTGGCTCTTGTCTTCAAATATCTTATTGGCCACATTCTGGAACTCCAACTTGAGCTGGTCCCTGGCTTCCTGCAGCAAGATAAGTTTTTCTTCACCGTTTTTGCGCTCATCCTCAAGTCTCGTGTCCAACTCGGACATCCTGGTCTGCAGCAGAGTGTTTTCCTGCCTTGCCTTATCCAGGTTCTCTTCAAGCACAGGAATCCGGGAACTTTTCTCCTCGGCAACAGCACGCCGTTCAGCCTCAGCAGCCAACTTTTTCCTGGTTTTCCCTGCCCCCAAAAGCAGGGCTACAACTATTCCGGCTAAAACCCCTGCTATTACTGCTAAGATAATCCCTGCATCACTCATGCATTGCTCCTCTCTATGGAGTTTCATTCAGGGCAAGTCCTCGCTTGACACCCTGCCTGAAAACAACTTAAATAGTTTTTCTATGAAATTACAAAAAGAAAAGGTAATTTTAACCGGTTATCGGGCAACAGGCAAAACTTCTATTGGAAAAATCCTGGCTGATCTGCTTGGCTTTAATTTTATCGATACGGACCTGATCATTGAAAAAAGACAGGGAGAGTCCATAACTGACATGGTTGGCAGAGGCGGCTGGGACATGTTCCGCAGGAAAGAAGAAGATATACTCCTTGAACTGGTTCGACGCAACAATATAGTTATTGCAACCGGCGGAGGATCTGTGATGCATGAAAAAGCCTGGGAAAAGTTGCGCAAAAATGCACTTTCCGTCTGGTTGACCGTTGATATAAAAACAATCTGCCAGCGATTATCAGCTGACAGTAACACTGATGACCAAAGGCCGGCCCTGACGGAAATGGGAACCATGGATGAGATCTCCATGGTGCTAAGTGAGCGCCAGCCACTGTATGAAAAAAGTTCTGACCTCACCATTAATACCGAAGGAAAGACTCCGGAAGAAGTTGCTGAGATTATTGCAGCTGAGTTAAAAAAGGGAAATTGATCATGGCAGGAAACACCTTTGGCAAATTGTTTCGGGTTACAACCTGGGGAGAATCTCATGGAACTGCTGTTGGTGCAGTGATTGACGGCTGTCCTCCAGGCATACCGCTTTCATCCGAAGACATCAAACGTGACATGGAGCGACGGCGCCCCGGCAAGGGCGGCACTACAAGTCCACGCAAGGAACCTGACAAGGTGGAAATACTTTCCGGGATCTTTGAAGGAAAAACCACCGGTACTCCTATTTCACTGGTCATCTATAACAAGGATGCCCAAAGCAATGCTTATAAACACCTGGAAAATATCTTCCGGCCAGGCCATGGCGATATCACTTACCTTAAAAAATATGGCATACGCGATCATCGCGGCGGTGGGCGAGCCTCTGCCCGTGAAACCGCAGCCAGAGTTGCAGCCGGTGCAGTTGCCAGGCAGATTCTGGGCCTGGAAAATATTATTGTCTCAGCATACACAATAGCGCTTGGGGGCATAGAGGCGACCAAACGTGAATTCCCGGAAATTTTAGACAATAGGCTCTATTGCCCGGATAACGAGGCTGCCGCCCACATGGAAGAGAGGATTGCCGAAGTAAGGCGCCAGGGCGATTCACTTGGAGGTATTGTTGAGGTGAGGGCCACAGGAAGCCTGGCTGGACTGGGGGAGCCGGTCTTTGAAAAACTGGACGCGGCTTTGGCCCAGGCACTTATGTCCATCGGCGCAGTCAAGGGAGTGGAGATCGGTGCCGGATTTGCTGCAGCCGGGATGCTCGGTTCGGAAAACAACGATGCTATAACCCCTACAGGTTTCGAAACTAACAACGCCGGAGGTATCCTGGCCGGCATTGCAAACGGTGATGACATTATTGCCAGGGTGGCAGTCAAGCCTATCCCCTCTATTGGCCTGGAGCAAAACACCCTGAACCTGGACCGTGAACCTGTCAAAATCAAAATTGGCGGGCGACATGACATCTCGGCGATTCCACGCATTATACCGGTATGTGAGGCAATGGTTTGTCTGACCCTGGCAGATCACTTCCTGCGCCAGAAAGCTATTGAGAATTGACAAACTACCCACGGAACAATCTATGACATTACAGCGTACTAACATTATCCTGAATCTGTCAGCTGTCGGTTATATCCCATTTTCACTATTCAGGAAATCACACAGCAATGACTAAAAAAAGTTCAGTCCAAAACATAAAAAATATATGGATGCTGACACGGGAATATGATTCCATTGCTGGCGCAGGGGGTGTCAAGGATGTCAGCCGCCAGCTTGCCGAAGCCCTGGCCCGGTTAAAAAAATCCGTCACAGTCATATTGCCCTGCTACGGCTTTATGGATCCCAAAAAACTCGGATTCAGCAAGGAGTCTCTCTCTTTTGAAGTGGAGATGAACTACACTGCTGAAGACCGACGTGAACTTGTTACGTTATGGAAACAAAAACTCCAGGGGGTGACAATCTACCTGGTTGATGCAGACCGTTATCGGGAAAAGCGATCCATCTACACATACACTGCAGAGGATGAAGCAAGCAACCCTGATCAAATCCCGGGAAGTAGTCATTTTGACTATTTTGCCATGAATATCCTTCTGCAGAAGGCAGCTTTGGACCTGATGATCATCCTTGACCAAAAGCCTGACATCATCCATTGCCAGGATGGGCATGCGGCAATCCTTCCTGCCATGCTGCGGGAGGGCACTGGTTATCGTCACTACTTTACCGGGACAGGCGCGATTGTAACAATCCACAATGCCGGGCATGGCCACCACCAGGAGGTGGGCGATCTTCCTTTTGCCCATTCCATCTGCGGCTTGCCCTATAACCTGATCCACAACAATCTGCTTAACGGCTCTTTCAACCCTTTTCTGGCCGCCTCCACCTTTGCACTGCTCAATACGGTCAGTGAAAATTATGCCAGGGAACTAAGAGAGACAGACGACGATGTCATGACCGGCTGGCTGGGCCACCGTCTCATGGCCAGGGGGATACGCCTTGCAGGTATAACCAATGGCTTTAATTCGGCTGTTTTTGACACAACCAAGCCCAAAAAACTGGGCCTTCCGGCACCCTATAACCCAGCTATGAGAGAGCTGGCAGGGAAAAAAGCCTGCAGGCAGAAATTAATTCAAATGCTTGCAAAGCAGAAAACGAAAGGCATAAAGCGTTACGGAAACCTTGATGATAATCCAGCCCAGCCGCTTTTTACACTCATAGGCCGGTTGATGGCGCAAAAAGGTCTGGATATACTAATAGCAGCCCTGGATGCACTATTGCAGGCAGATAAAGAATTCCAGGTACTTATCCTTGGTAGCGGCACACCGGATTTAGAGCAAAGACTGATCAGGCTGGCACGGAAAAAAGAAAACAAAGGCAGAATGTGCCTGTTAACAGGATACGACTCTCTCCTTGCCAACCAGATCTATGCTGCCGGTGATTTTTTCCTCATCCCCTCCCGCTACGAACCTTGCGGCCTGACCGACTATATTGCCCAGCTTGCAGGCAACCTGCCTGTTGTGCACCATGTGGGAGGGCTGATCAAGGTGGAAGACGGGGTTACCGGATTTGCTTTTAAAGACTACTCCTCCGGTGCACTCATGACTGCAATGACAAGAGCAATGAGAACCTTCAGGAATACACCGGAGAAAATTATCGATATGCAGGAGGCTGCTGCCAAACGCATAAATGAGAAATATTCCTGGGACAAAATTGTCCATCGTTATCTTGAATTGTACGCCAAGGCATTGGATATGGCTGTTCATATGAAACAAATGCCATTATCACTTAGCCAGGCATCGCAGAAACGGCCGGAACCGGGCAAGTGACAGGCAGCCCTATTGTTCAATCATCTTAAATAAAATATTCGCATCAACATATAAAATGCGGCTGAGGAGATTACATTATGACAATTAAAGTTGGCATCAACGGTTTTGGCAGAATAGGCAGATCCATATTCCGGGCCTCTGGCATGGATGAGACATTTGGTGATATTGAAATTGTCAGTATAAATGACCTTACCGACAACAAAACCCTGGCCCATCTGCTCAAGTATGATTCTGTCATGGGCGTATATGACAAACAGGTGGAGGCTGATGAAAGCGGCATTATTGTTAATGGGAGGCATATTGCAGTTTTCAACCACAGGACCCCCTCCGATATTCCATGGTCCGCTTTAGGGGTGGAATATGTGATTGAATCCACTGGCCGCTTCACCGATAGGGACAAAGCACAGGCCCACATTGAAGCGGGTGCCAAAAAAGTCATCATCTCTGCCCCGGCAAAAGGAGATATAAAAACCATCGTCATGGGGGTCAATGAGCACGAATATGACCCCATAGAGCATCATGTGGTATCAAATGCTTCCTGCACAACAAACTGCCTGGCTCCCATGGTCAGAGTTATTCTGGACCGCTTCGGTATCAAGCATGGGTTAATGAATACCATCCATGCCTATACCAATGACCAGAGAATCCTTGATTTTCCACATACCGACCTGCGGCGGGCCAGGGCGGCAGCACTTTCAATGATCCCAACCAAAACAGGAGCAGCGGCTGCGTTGTCCCTTGTTATTCCCGAACTGAAAGGGAAGTTTGACGGTTTGTCAGTGCGCGTTCCAACCCCGAACGTTTCATTGGTTGACGCAGTCATGGAGGTGGAAAAGGAGACCACAGTGCCTGAGGTTAACCAGGCATTAAAAGAAGGTGTCAGTCGCTACCTTGGCTATTCGGAAGAACCGCTGGTATCCATTGATTACCAGGGCAATCCCCACTCTTCTGTTATTGATGCAGACTCCACAAAGGTGATTGACGGAACGATGGTCAAGATTTTGACTTGGTATGACAACGAATGGGGGTATTCAAACCGGGTACTCGACCTCATTTTGCATATGGAAGCAAACAAACCCATCTAAAGACGGAAAAGCTTTTTATTTATGGCATCACAAGACCGGAAAACTATCGATTCCCTTGCCATCGAATCCGATGCGCTCAGGGCCAACCTTCTTGAAACTGCTACTGATGAAGTGACAATTGATCCTTCTCTGGCGGTCCTGGAGGAGATTGTCGAAAATTACAAGGGTATCAGTAAAAATCTGCATGACCTTCTCTATGAAGTGTGCCACCCTTACCGCAATTGGAAAATGCTGGTTCCCCGCTTGCGCACTTTTGTCCTTAAAAATATCAATCATTATTTCAAACACGAAAAAGGGGCTGAAGCCTTTGACCGCTTCATGGTTATTTTTTCCCAGGCTGTTATTGATTCAAAAAAAAACAATACGCTGATATCCCAGACCATTGAAAGCATGCTTGCCTATACAGACAGGCTGGTCAGTCTGGTAAATCCGGAAGTCCTGATACGCTATGAAATGGCCCTGGCAACATTTTTCACGCGACTCAGCAATCTCGATGATGAAGTCTTAATATTCATGGTGCAGGGCCAGCACCCAATGAAGAGAATAGCCCAGCATCTCCTGAAGCTTGAAAAAGGGGAAACTGCTTATGATTTCAAGCCCCTGGCAGAGTTAATGAAGCGTGTCTTCACCATGAATTATGAGTACTGGCTGAGCGAGCAAGACCCCCAGGCCTGGTTTACTGAAGAATGCGGAGATATTTGCAAAGGCTGGCAGGCCGGGAAGTTTTTCAATGCCATATCCCATAACCAGCTGCATAAAAATCTTGATTCCCTAAACGCATTTGACATTGATGCTGACCCCCGTCAGGCTTTAAGTGCTATTTTAGAGCTGCCCTCACATGTAGATATCGTGCGGCTGTATAAAGAGGTACCGGAAAAACTCAAGGTCGAACAGCAATCTGCCATGGCTGCTCTTGATCAGGAAGAACAACTCGACCGGTTCAGTGAAAACCGCAAGCTTATCTTCCTGTTCCATATCATGGAAACCTCGGGCCTCGCCCTGATCCATGAAGAAACTATTCGGGAGATAAACCGCAGCCTGGTCCAGCTCATCCGACGTCAGACATTTGAGGAAATCGAGAGCTTCCTGCTCACCACCTTTCAACTCCTGAATGCAAACGTCCGCAAATATCCCCACACCTCACTGCAGTGTATCCAGGTGCTCGGGACCGAGGTCTTCAAACGTGGAAACAGTAGACTGGTAGAGGCTTTTTTATGGGAGTCGGTGCGCTTTGGATTTCAATATGCCAATGTTACAGGGGTTGATGAGGACTGGCAGCCAATAACCAATCCGGCACACCTTGCCAATATCAGAGTATGGATCAACCTGATAATGCAGGAGCCCAAATGGTGCTCCACCATCTTTTCGGCTCTTATTATTAATCTCAAACTTTCAGGGACATGTGTCAAGGATACAGACCTGTTTCAACGCGACATCTCTCAGCTTCTCAACTATCCCATTGAGCCGGTCTATAACCTTTTCAAGCAGTTTGCCAAGCTGATGCCGGTCTTCTTCAACGAAATCGGGGCAGAAGGCTACCTGCGGGATGTCTCCACAGAAATCGATGAAATTCACAGGCGCAAGGATGCTCTCATCCATTTCCTGCGCAAACAGAGTCATGTGGAAAGCAGCAACCTGATTGTCGATTTTATTAAGGCTATCTTTGGTTTCTGGAAAACAAAGGACAAAAACGTCCTCACTCCATTCCTCCCCGAAGAAGTGCTCTCAGAGGTCAAGGAAAAAGGGATATTCATCGATGATATGCATAAGCTCATGCATAGGGTCCTTGAACTGCCTGGTATGGAAGAGATCCCCGACCTGCAGGAATGGAAGGATAAGCCACGGGCCAGATACCTGGAAGAGCAAAAGGATATCGCCGAGACAGAAAAGAAGCGCTTTGATCAGTTGGTGCGGATGTACAAGCTGCTCTTCAACAAGTACAATCTCGGCTTCCAGGAAATGCGCCATCAACTCAGACAGGCGATCAACAGCGGTTTCCCTGAAATGGAGCAGCTGCTGGCAGACCTGGAAATCTGCGATACCCACCAGTGCCTTGATGCCCTGCTGACCCACCTTGAGGGGCTTAAGGAAATAATCTTAAGCGATGAAAAATTTGAGGCCAGGGAGGATATTTACTATAAACGCCACATCGCCGTTGACATACCATCGGTCTATGGCCGTTATAGTGAGAGAAAGTTTGATGCACTCGGACTTACCTTCCGCCTGGAAAACCTGGCCAATATCTATTTGGAAAGATTGCCGGAAACAATCAACCTGTCATTTATCACCCGGGCAACATTTATCCGGATCATAAAGTGTTTGAACCTTTATCTGCGAGCTTTGAAAATTGACGGCATCACAAGCCGAAGACTGGAAACCTACCTGGGGCTTCTTTCCAGTTCGCTCGGCATTAAAAGGTTCTCCTATACCCAGTACCTGGATATATTCAGGGGACTGTCCGACGGTGTTAAAGATGTAATTTATGCCCACTACACCAATATCCACCAGAACAATCTTTCCATCATTATTCCCCAGATCGGAGAGACCAACCTGTTGACCAGTTATCGTAAACTCTGGGATGAAAATGATACTGGCGGCTCTATTCTCAGATTGTCTGAATCTTTTTTCAGAAACCTTATCGCAGGCACCTTTGGACTTCAGCACCTGGATAATTTTATAACCAGGATCATGCAGACCCTGGAAAGCCAAAAGGAAATACTGGACGAAGAAAGCATTGACCTCCTGATGACCTATAATCCTGAAAATGTTATCAGCTTCCTGCAAAACAGCAATCCGCAAACCAGAAACCTTATCCATCTGGGCAATAAAGGTTTCAACCTGACGCAACTCGCAAGCGAGAATAAACCGGTACCGCCCGGCTTCATCATTACTACGGAAATTTTTCGCTGCTGGGAGGTGGTCAATAAATTCGATAAGGCCCGCGATGAATTCATGCGGCAGGTGCGACAGTCTCTATCAGAACTGGAAGCACTCACAGGCAAGCAATACGGATACCCTCAGAACCCACTTCTGCTTTCTGTGCGCAGCGGGGCATCGATTTCCATGCCTGGCATGATGGCAACGATTCATAACGTTGGCCTGAACCAGGACATAGTTGAGGAGTTTGCCCAGGCAACCGGAAAAGAATACCTGGCCTGGGATAACTACCGGCGGTTTCTGCAGTCCTGGGGCATGGCGGAAGGCATGAAACGCGAACAATTTCAGATACTTATGGACAGCGCCAAGGAAAAACACAAGGTGACAGTCAAAATGAACTTCACCCCGACACATATGAAGGAACTGGCGCTTGAGTACCAGAAAGTCATCCTTTTTGCCGGTATCAGTATCCCGGATGATCCCTGGCTGCAACTGACAGGGGCAATTGACATTGTACTGAACTCCTGGAACACCACTAAGACCAGGGAATACCGTGCCCTGATGGATGCATCTGACTCATGGGGCACAGCAGTTATCATCCAGGCAATGGTTTTCGGTAACCTGCGCCAGGAGGCTGGAAGTGGTGTGGTTTTTACAGCCCACCCCTATAGAAAGGTGAGCAGGGTTGCGCTCTGGGGCGATTATGCCATAGGCGACCAGGGTGAAGACATTGTCAGCGGGCTGGTTACCACTTATCCCGTCTCTGTTGAGCAGGCCGGAATTGACGGCCGCTCCCAGGAGAATACCCTGGAGATCCGTTTTCCGGAAATATACACGGCTCTGCTCGAACTCTCCCGAGAGCTTGTATATGAAAACCGCTGGAATCCCCAGGAGATCGAATTTACCTTTGAAAGCGCAGATGCCAACGATTTCTATATCCTGCAGACTCGAGATATGATCACCATTAAAAAGAAAGAAAACCTCTTTGTCTTTGAAAATCCCGAAACGCTCAAACCCAGTTTCCTCGGCAAAGGTATTGGGGTCAGCGGTAGCGCCCTGTCGGGTCGGGCAGTTTTTACCCATGAAAATATTGAACAAATTCTCCGGGAAGACCCCCATAGTACCCTCATCCTGATTCGCCAGGACACCGTACCTGAAGACATCAAAGAAATATCCCTGGCCCATGGACTGCTTACTGCCCGTGGAGGCCAGACATCCCATGCTGCAGTAGTCGCCACTCAACTGGAAAAAACCTGCATCGTCGGCTGCAAAGACCTACGGGTATATGAGAGTGAGCAGCGTTGTCAAATCAATGGGCATGATATTCGGTTCGGAGAAGAAGTCAGCATTGACGGCAGAAAAGGACTTTTTCTAAAGGGGAAACACCCCATACGCGAAGAAGTCCACATTTTGCCTATTTAAACAAGATGAGATTGCCGCATCTTCTGCGTTATCAGCCACTCCGCGTAGTTTTACTACAGTGAAGTGACTTCTGCCTTGAATCTGCAGCAGGTAAGCGACCAAAAGGAGACTCCGATCTCATCTCGTTAATTATCTGTGTTTTTAAAAAAAAGAATACTCCTAATATTTCTTTGCTATGTCAAAAATCAAAGCCATCATCTTCGACCTGGACGGCACCCTGATTGACTCTGTTAATGACCTGGCCAACAGTGTAAACTACACCCTCGGCAGACTTGACCTGCCACTCCATACCCGTGATGAAATAAAAAGTTTTGTGGGTGACGGCGTCCAGAAACTCATAAAAAGGTCTCTTGGGCAGACCCACATGGAGAAATTTGAAGATGCCTTTGCCATCTTCATGAAACATTATGGCGTCCACTGCACGGATAATACCGTCCTCTACCCGGAAGTTGCAGAAACCATTTCATTTCTTGAAGAAAAGTATTCCCTGGCAGTATTAACCAACAAGAGTGCAACATTTTCACACAAGATTCTCACCACCCTGAAAATCGACTCTTACTTCAAGGAAGTGTTGGGTGGGGACAGTCTGTCAACCAAAAAACCTGATCCAGCCGGCATCTTATCTCTGGCTGACAAATGGGGCCTGGCGCCGGATCAACTCGTTATGGTGGGCGACCATGCCACAGACATCGAGGTGGGGCAGAGAGCTGGATGCAAAACAGTTTTTATTGAGGGTGGTATAGGAGAAAAACGTGGCCTGACTCCTGATTTTGCAATTAATTCAATGGATGAACTACCGGATTTTCTGGAAAAGCTATGATAATGTTTACCTGATAACTGACGGCTAAATAATCAACTGCCCAAACTCAGAAGCAACAAGATCCTGCAGAGTGGAAACTGCCTTAAAGGCATGCCGTAATGTCTCCTTGTCCCTTGGGGACAGTATCTTTGGGTTAATATAGGTGTCAAGCTTTTCACCTCTCGATGCCTTAAAGATCTGGGACTTTAAGGCATAATGCAGGAGTACCTGATAGGCTGATTCAAAGTATTCCCCGTCGTTGGAATGAATAAACCCTCCATCCACCAGTCTGGTAATCCGTTTTAACGTCCCCGTCTCCCTGATATTGTGTTGCAGAGCGAGAATGCGGATAGTTTCCACCACAAAAATAAGTCCACTCTTTTTAACATCTAATTGGCCCTTGTGAAGCCCCCTCTTGTCAGTTACAAAACCTCCCAACAAACCAAGCGGTACCCGGTGACCGCCCTCTTCTTCATGCAGGATACGGAAAACTTCATGGTGTCGGCCAAGAACGGTAAAAGCGTAATCCTTCAGTTCTTTAAATAGATCAACCTCTCCGGCGATAGGCGCGGCATCAAAAAGAACAGTAACATAACGTCCCAGTTCCCGGACCTGTGCCTCAAACCAGTAATTGATCTGCTGCTTCCACTCGGAAAGACTCTTCCGCCAGAGTGGATTGCTTGACATAAGGTAGCCCGGACAATACACATAGCCTATTTGATCAAGAATATCTGAAAACCTTACCCCTAAGTCAATAAAATACTGATCATACTGATAATTCTGCTCACTATCTTCAATGATTATGCCATGATCCTGATCAGGGGTCAGCAGATTTTCCAGGCGACCATGACTGCCGGTAAGGTAGAGGCAGTAAGGCACCGGCGGTACTCCTAACCCCTCGGCTGCCAACTCATGGGCCCGTCGATGTATATCCCTGTTGATAAGAGAGATCATAACAACTATGTCGTAAGCTGTTCTGCCGGACTCCATCCTCGCCTCAGCCATTTTGGGAAGCTTGTCCTTGATAGCCTTCAAGGTTTCCACCTCAGTGGCTTCCCGAATCCCTTCTATAAGAGTTAGAGGTTCAGGGTAGCGCAGCTTCAGAAGTTGCCGCATGGTGACGATACCGACAATTTTCCCGTCCTCTATTAAGGGAAGATGCTTGACCCGGCTGTCCGACAGTATTGATAAGGCACGGTAGATTGAATTATCAGGATGCAGGGTAATGGGATCCGAGGTCATTACAGCCGATATCGGGGTAGAGTCAAGACTGACACAATCATCTGCTATGACCCGTTTCATTATGTCCCGTTCGGTCAGGATGCCGACAGGCTGCTTCATATGGTCAATAACTATAACACTGGAAATGTTCCGCTCCGCCATAGCTCTGATAACATCACGCAAAGTACATTGTGGTGAGCATGTATAAACATCAGAGTCCATGATTGAACGCAGGTTTTCCCTGTACGGAAAGGATTCAACCTTTTTCAGACTATCACGGGTCTTCTGGAGTTTTTTAAAAGATTCCAGATCAACTGCTGTGCTTATCTGCGTTTTTTTACTCATAAATTACAAGGCACCAGGTGAAGATGTTTATTCATTTGTTATGTGATAACAATAAAACAATCATTTCATTACGACAACTTGATATTAACGACCGGCATACGGTACGCGGTATGAGGTACGCAGTAAAAGACTTGATACTGGGGATAATAGATGCTGGATCCTGGATAAAAAATAAAAAAGTACGGCGCGCGGCATGGGGCGTGTCGGCATACGTGTCTATCGCTGGTTCATTTCATTAACCAACAAACAACCAGATAATTGACAGGCAGGGCCTTTGGTTTTTAACCAGTATCCAGTAAGCAGCAACTAGCATCACCTCTCTCACCTTTACTACTTTGCGCCTCAATGTAT
>Ga0255045_10000031_pt1 | contig 23749 bp, 20 predicted proteins | sample BC1_12_23_MG_FD_183652 | JGI IMG/M metagenome (GOLD analysis project Ga0255045, IMG submission 183652) | Seawater microbial communities from Strait of Georgia, British Columbia, Canada - BC1_12_23 | ecosystem: Environmental > Aquatic > Marine > Strait | place: Canada: British Columbia...
CAGCGATTCGAGGGTCGAGTAGAGCTCGTCGAGGACCTCCACGGAAAGGATGGGCGATAAGAAAGCGAGCACCGTGGTACCGCGCCGCGATTCGACCTCGATCAACCGGTGTCCGCTATTCACCTCACGTACCTCGTTCAAGGGCCAGCTGTCGATAAAAACCGAGCGCGCGAAGTGGTCGTTCGGCCTCTTCGCAAACTGCGCGGTCGAGCCAACCCGACACGGCCAATGGAACGGTGTCTGGCACCTCGGTGACCGGCCGTTGCCGATAGGCTGCGAGGACGTCGGTGCCCACTTTGCCGAGTACTTCGGCAATCTCCGCGCCCGGGGACAGGACACCGCCGAGAGCGAGGGTCCAATACTCCGTGTAGGCAACAACGGTGTCGGCGGTGGTTTCATGGAGAAGCGCTTCGAGGCAGGAAACACCGAGCCGGAAGGCGCGTTCCGCCGGTTCGGCGGGTGGACAGAAGGCGGCCAGGAGCTCGGCGACCACGGCCGCTGCAGCCGATTTGCCGAGCTCACGGGTGAGCGGAAAGGAGCTCGTCACGAGATCGAGGTGGCGGTAGGTGGCGAGCTCGGCCTCGGGTCGTTGGTAGAGATCGACGTGCACCAGCGACATGATCTGGGCGGCCGCCGCTGCAGGCGCCTTGCCACCGCGAGCTCGCCTCAGAACGCCGCGTTGAACCCCGGTGTGGTGGGTGAGCACGGTCAACACGAGATGGCGGTCGCCGAAAGGGTAGTGGTCGAGGATCAGCGCTTCGTCTTCGATGGTCGGCACAGCGACATCGTAGCCGAACAAGACAAAAACAGTGAGACGAACTCCCGAGACCAATAAAGATGCTAGATGCTGGATCCTTGATGCTGGATCCACCCGCCCCCCCGCATGAGAATGTTGTTTCCCGCCAAGAGACATCCAGCATCCAGTATCTGGGCGGGTGGGTGGGTGGGGGCGTGTTACTCTCCCCCCCGTGCCTCACTGGCTGAAGACCGCGCTGATTGCGCTTGCGGTGCTCGGCGTTCTCGCCCTGATGCCCGGACCGGGCACGGCCGTGGACTCGTGGTGGAGCCTTTTGCCGCCGCTGGTCGCCATTGCGTTCGTCCTCGCCTTCCACGACGCCCTCGTCGCTCTCCTGATGGCGGTGTGGATCGGCGCAACGATGATTGCAGGCGGCAATCCAGGGGCGGGGTTTCTGCGCGTTGTCGATACTTACGTGCGGGATGCCCTCATCGATTCTGATCACATGAGCATCATCGTTTTTTCGATGCTGCTCGGCGGTATGGTGGCGGTGATCAGCAAGAGCGGCGGTACCCTCGGTGTGGTACGTGCTCTGGAGCCGCTGGCGACGACCCCTCGCCGCACCCAGTTGGTCACCTGGCTGATGGGTGTGCTGATCTTTTTCGACGACTATTCGAACACCCTCATCGTAGGGAACACGATGCGTCCGGTGACCGATCGCCACAGCGTCAGTCGAGAAAAGCTTGCCTTCTTGGTTGACTCCACCGCCGCGCCGGTTGCATGCGTGGCTCTCGTTTCAACCTGGATCGGCTATGAGGTCTCGTTGGTCGGTGACGCGCTCACCAAATCGGGTTCGGACCTCAACCCATTTTCGATCTTCCTGGCGTCGATTCCATTCGCCTTTTACCCTTTCTTCGCCCTTGCTGCGACGTTCATGATCGCCGTCTCGAGCCGGGATTGGGGGCCGATGCTGAGGGCGGAACAGCGGGCGAGTGAGGGAGAGTTGCTGGCCGCGGGGGCCCAACCGCTCGCCGATTTCGAGGGGAGCGACCTGGTTCCGGAGGATGGGGTGCCGTGCCGGTGGTGGAACGCGGTGGTTCCGATTGTGTTGGTGGTGGTATCGACTCTGATAGGGCTCTATCACACAGGACACGAAGTGCTGTTCGAGGAGGGAGAGACCTCGGTTTCGTTGAGTCGAATCGTCGGCGAGTCGGATCCCTTTACGGTACTTCTGTGGGCGAGTTTTATCGGTCTGACCACGGCGGTGGTTCTTGCCGTTGGGCAGGGCATCCTCTCCATTCGGTCATCGCTCGAAGCAACGGTCACTGGATTCAAGAGTATGTTCATGGCATTTGTCGTGCTCACTCTTGCCTGGTCTCTGGGCCAGGTATGCACAGATCTCGAAACGGCGTTATTCCTCAAGTCCGCGGTCGGGCCGAATATGCCGCCGTCATTGCTGCCAACGGCGGTCTTTCTGGTGGCGGCGGCAGTCTCCTTTGCCACCGGAACATCATGGGGCACGATGGCAATCCTCACTCCGCTTGCCGTGCCGCTGGCACTTGTGTCGGCCGCAGATGACCCCGGTATCCTGGCCGCCACGGTTGCCGCGATCCTCGGCGGCTCTGTCTTTGGCGATCACTGCTCGCCGATTTCGGACACTACAATCCTGTCATCCATGGCCTCGGGTTGCGACCACGTCGACCACGTGCGAACTCAACTGCCTTACGCGCTGTTCTCCGCTGCAATTGCTGTGTTCGTCGGCTATCTGCCATTCGCCGTCATCGGAGTGCCGCCGTGGGTGTTGCTGTTGATCGGGATCGCAATCATCGCGGCCTGGGTGCGGATCGTCGGACGACCGATAAGCCAGGTGTGAAGATTGGTCGAGAAGCATTGACAGACCGCTGTTTTTCCGATCTCGGGTGGTATACTCCGCTTTGAGTTGTCAGCCGTCGCGGACGGTCGAAGATGACTGATCAAAAAACATGACCAAGGGAGGATAACCATCAGAAAGTTCGCGTTTCGTGATGACCCCGATGCGCCGCAGGTGCGAATCAACGAACGAATCAGGCTCTCTCCGGTGCGCCTGGTCGACGACGAAGGAAATCAGGTCGGAGTGGTGCCAGTTGAAGAGGCCCTCGCCCTCGCCCGAGAGAAGGGTCTCGATCTCGTCGAGGTCGCGGCAACTTCGCGGCCGATCGTGTGCAAGATCATGGACTACGGGCGCTTCCGCTACGAGCAGGAGAAAAAAGCCCGCGAAGCCAGGAAACAGCAACACCAGGTCGACGTCAAAGAGGTCAAGTACCGACCCAACATCAACATCCACGACTTCGAAACCAAGACCCGTCGTGCGCGCAAGTTCCTCGAACAGGGGAAGCACGTCAAGGTCACCATCATGTTCCGGATGCGGGAGATGCGGCGCCCGGAGAACGGGTTTGATTTGCTCAGACGCGTGGGGGAAGATCTTGAGGACGTGGCAATCATCGAACGCATGCCGACCAGGCTCGAGGGTCGCGACCTGACCATGGTCATGCGTCCCCAAAAGAAGAACTGACCGGCTGCCGCCGGTAGCTGTCAGCCATCAGCTTTCAGCAATCAGGATTCGGCCATCGGGTGGGTGGGGGAGCTGATAGCTGACCGCTGAGGGCCTATTCTCTCTCATGTTCGAGATTCCCCCGAACGACACTGAGGTTACGGCGAAACTGCGCAAAGCTGATGCGGTTGAGGGCGCTGCCGCGCCGCCATTCCCTGTAGCCCGCTTCGTCGAGTTTTTCGAGGTCGTCGAGGATGGGCCGAAAGCGCCGTGCCTCCGGAGCGAACTCAGGGTGGAGATCTGCCGGAGCACGTCGCGTCCAGGGACAGACTTCCTGGCAGATGTCGCATCCGGCGATCATCGTCCCGACTCCACGCCAAAGGTCATCCGGAATTGAGGACCGGTGCTCGACCGTGAGATAGCCGACGCATCGCCGGGCGTCGAGCACTTTCGGTTCGGGAAAGGCCGCGGTGGGGCAGGCATCGAGGCAGGCGGTGCAGATTCCACAGTGCTCGGGCAGAAGACTGTCGGCAACCAGAACCTGGTCGGTGAGGAGAATCCCGAGAAAGAGTTCCGACCCGAGTTCACGGTTGAGGAGGAGAGTGTTTTTGCCGATCCACCCGAGGCCCGCGCGCGCCGCCCACTCACGTTCGAGAATAGGCGCGGTGTCGACGCACGCCCGCCACTGGGCGTCCTGGCGACGGTCCGCTAGCCAGCGTCCGAGTCGCACCAGTTTTTTCTTGAGGACGCGGTGGTAGTCACGTCCCCAGGCGTAGCGGGAGACCCACGCGCGACTATCCCTGGTCTCAAACGAGGTCGAATCTGGTTGCTCGCAGCGGTAGCTCATGGCCACCGCCACAACCGATGTGCACCCGGGGAGCAGCAGCCGAGGATCGGATCGGACACGACGGGTGCGTGCCATATATTCCATTTCACCCTGCATGCGGGCGTCGAGCCAGCGCTCGAGGTCGGCGGCGGTCCGCGCCTTGCCGGCTTCCGCAACACCGACGAGGTCGAATCCCTCTTCGATGGCCCGGCGCTTGAGGTCGGCGGTCAATGTGCTCATGGTGGTCACCGACCGAGAGTATCTCAACGGCCTCAGCTATGCTTGGGTCCGGGGAGGTGACGGTGAGCCCAGCGGATTCTTTGCGCCGGTATGCCAGGTCGTTCGTACGGCCGCTGGAAATTCTGCGCGGATTTCGCCCGCGCTATGTCCGCCCCGATCTGGTGGCCGGTGCGACGGTGGCAGTGTTGGCGATCCCCCAAAGCATAGCCTACGCTTCGATTGCCGGCTTGCCCCCCACCTACGGACTCTACTCAGCGGCCGTAGCGACCATGGTGGGGGCCCTGTGGGGATCATCCCGACACCTTTCGACCGGTCCAACCAACGCGATCTCGATTCTGGTCCTCTCCATCCTGGCACCGCTCGCTGCGATCGGCGCTCCGGAGTATCTGGTCGCGGCCAGCGTGCTGGCGGTGATGGTCGGCGTTTTGTGCATCGTCTTCGGATTTGCCGGGCTCGGCATGCTTGTCAACTTCGCATCGCGATCCGTGCTACTCGGGTTCACCGCCGGCGCCGGTGTTCTGATTGCCGTCGGCCAGCTGCGGAATCTGCTGAACATCGACATTCCCCGCAGCCCGCACCTCTGGCACACCCTTCTGAATCTGGTCACCAATCTCGACCAGATCCACATCACGAGCCTCATCCTCGGCGGCATTACGGTGTTAGCGATCCTCTTGATCGACGGTTTTACCAGGCGGCTGCCCGGCGCCCTCCTCGCCCTCGTTGGAACAGGGGCAGCGGTTGCGGCGTTGGGAGTCGACAGGCTCGGGGTGGCTGTCGTCGGCGAGGTGCCTCGGGCGATGCCACAGGTAACGGAGTTCTCGATCGGGTGGATTTTCGAGCGTGACATCGGTGGCGCCCTCCTCATGGGCGCGCTCGCGGTCGCCGCTCTCGGCCTCGTCGAGGCGATCTCCATTGCACGCGAGATAGCTCGACAGAGCGGAGAGCACCTCGATGTGAACCAGGAGCTCATTGGGCAGGGGATGGCCAACATCACCGTAGGGGTTTTCAGCGGCTATGCCTCCTCGGGCTCCTTCACCCGTTCGGCAGTCAACTTCCAGACAGGAGCTCGCAGTCAGATGTCGAGCGTTTTCTGCGGACTCTTCATTCTTGTCGGGGTGCTTGCGTTCGGACCTCTCGCGGCCTACCTGCCGAAGGCCAGCCTGGCTGGGCTGATAATTCTCATCGCCTATCGGATGATCGACTGGCGAGGAGTGCGCCGGGTGACACGCGGTTCCCGGTCCGAAACCGGAATCATGGTTTCGACTTTTATCGCGACCCTTGTGGTTCCGCTCGAGTTCGCCGTCTTGGCGGGGATTATCCTGTCGCTGGCGATTTACATATACAAGTCGAGCATGCCGAAGGTCGAAGCGGTGGTGCCGGACAGGAACTTCCACCAGTTCCTGGTCAACCCCGGCGCTCCTGTGTGTCCGCAGCTTGGGATAGTCAAGATCGAGGGTTCGCTGTTCTTCGGCGCGGCGAGTCATGTCGAGGACGCCTTGCTGGCAAACCTCGAGGCAAACCCGGGGCAGAACATATTGCTGTTGCGGATGCACGGCGTTGATCGGTGCGATCTCTCGGGAATCGACGTTTTGGAAGGGCTTCTGCGGATGTACCGCGGTGCGGGAGGCGATCTCTACCTCACCCATGTGCGGCCACGCGTTCGCGACTTCATGCGTCTGACGGGTTTTGAACACATGTTGGGGAGCGATCGGTTTCTCGAACCGGACCACGCCATCGAGTTCCTGTTCAACGAGATTATCGACTCCGCCGTCTGCTGTTACGAGTGCGAGCACCGGGTCTTCGCTGAGTGTCAGCCACTCGTCAAGCATCCATACGACGTGCGCCTGCCGACGTCCACAGGCCGGGTTCTGTTCCCGTTGAAGCATCTCAGGGTGGTGGAGTTCGAAGACGCCGTGGCCGAGGCGGGCGATCGTGCGCTGCTGATCGATGTTCGCGAGCCTGATGAGTACGCCCGCGGGCACCTCCCCGACTCACGATTGTTGCCGCTGCGTGACCTCGTTGGCGCGGTCGAGGATCTGCCGCGGGATCGACCTGTTTATCTGGTGAGCCGTTCGGGTCGACGCTCGACCCGTGCGATGCGGCTGTTGGTTGATATCGGCTTCGAAGAGGTCTTCAATCTCAAGGGAGGCGTACTGAGCTGGATGGCGCGTGGTCGACCTCTGGAGGTCGAGTAGGGCGTTCCCACGCACCTGTGACGGATCAAGCCGAACCCGTATTCGTTCCCGATGCCTGGAGGAAATGTGGGTTCGGGGCTTCATCAACCCGTTTGGCATCGTTTGCGGCCAGCCTTCATACGCTAAACGTCGGGTACGGGAACCGGGACGGAAAAACGCGGAACGTGGTGATCGATGTGGAGCGGGTTAAAGTGGGTGCATGGTGAGTTCACATTCAAAATGCTGCTCAATCGCATTAACACTGATGGTCTGTCTGCCGATCGCCGAGGCGAAGGACAAGCCTCCGGTAGGGGTGCTCGCCGCGTCCGCCGGCGACGAGGTGGTCATCGTAGATCCGACAACCGGAGACTCCAGGGTCGTCGCCTCGGGACCGGTAGCCTGGCTCTTCCCAGCCCCCGGTGGCATTCTCTTCGCCCCCGATCTGGTCAATGGCATGACTACTGTCATCGACCTCCAAAGCCTGACTGTCAGAGATCCTATCCCCGGCGTTACGATGCCCCGCTTTGGAACTCTTTCCGATAGGTACCTGGTATTGACACAGCAATTGCTGGTGATGAGCTACCCCGACCGCGCCCTCATGAACCGGTTCGAGATTCCCTTCGAGCACCCTTGGCAGGTCGCAGTGGTTGCTGACAATACCGTTTTGCTGGTGCTGGAGAGGCTGCCTGAGGCGGGCAGCGAGGCGAGCATGACCGCGGTCAACCTCGGTGAGGGCCGACTGGTCTATCGGCGTCCGCTGAGCGGAGATATCCGCCACTTTGCGCTGTCGGTCACACTCGGCATGATGGCGCTCGCAGAAGCCGAGTCCGACCGGGTCATCCTGGTCGATCCGGCCACCTTGACGCCGGCCGCGGTGTTTCCGGTTGTGGGGAAACCCATCGACCTGGTGTTTGCCGCCGACGGTGCCACCCTGGTGGTCGCGGTCGAACGATCCGATGGTGGGGGCGAGCTCTTGATCTGGAAAATCAAGCAGGAAAAAAAAGAAGGTCTGCAACAGAAAAAGATATGGACGGTCCCCCTCGGCGCGGCACCGGTGCGGTTGGCGGGCTCACCCGACGGTCGCCACGTGGCGGTGGCGCTGACGAGCGGTGAGCTACAGATCGTTGAGATTGAAAGTCGGAAGTTGGTGGCCACCGCCGAGCTGCCCGAGGCGCCCCGTGACGTCGTGTGGTGCGATCCGTCGATCGAAGGTCCTCTGGTGCCAGATTGGTCGGATGACGACGAACCGACGCTCAATCTGGGAGGGCGTTGACAGGCGGGTAAAGGGTTAAGAGTTAAGGGTTAAGGGGGAAGGTGGGCTTGACCCTTTACTCTTCACCCTTAACTTGTTCGGGAGCGCGATGGCACTCAGGAGCTCGGTTCGCCCTTGCCATCCCCACCGTCGCCCGGTTTGCGCCGCCTCCGTCGACGCCGTCTGGGGGGCTTTGGCACTCCGTCGCGGTGGTCGGTTCGTGGTCGTGAGGGCCGGCCGCGCTGTGGGGGTGGTCGATGATCCCGATGATCCCGCGGTCGCACCTCGGCGTAAAGCCCGTCGTCGGCGAACTCCGTGGGTAGTTCGTAGCCGACGAACCGCTGAATGGCGTCGAGAGAGTAGACGTAGTCCTCGCATGCGAGAGTGATCGCTTTGCCTTCGGCGCCGACGCGAGCGGTGCGGCCGATGCGATGGACGTAGTCCTCGGAGTCCTGGGGGAGGTCGTAATTGATGACGTGGCTGACTCCTTCGATGTGGAGCCCGCGGCTGGCGACGTCGGTAGCGATCAGAATGGGAAGTTTGCCGTCCCGAAACTCGTCGAGGACGCGCAGCCTTTTGGTTTGCACCACGTTTCCCGTCAAGCCGCGGGCCGAGAAACCGTGGCGCCGCAGGTCGTCCACCAGCCGCTGCGCTCGGAATCTCGTGTTGACGAAGATCATGGTTCGCGAGCTGCCTTCCCGTTCGAGGAGACCGAGCAATAGGGAGAGCTTCTCCCGGGTCGCGACGTGGTAGAGCACCTGGTGGATGGTGTCCGGGGTCAGCTTTTTGGCGCTTACTATGACCTCGACCGGATCGTTCATCTGTCGCCAGCCCAGAGTCATCACCCGCTGCGAAAGGGTGGCGGTGAACATCATCGATTGGCGTTCCTTGGGGTGGGGCATGCGCCGCATCAGCCAGCGAAGGTCGTCGGCAAAGCCCATATCGAAAAGGCGGTCGCACTCGTCGATCACCACCATTTCCGTCTGTCGCAGCGAGTACGAGCCCTTTTTGTGATAGTCGATGAGACGACCCGGCGTGCCGACCAGCAGGTCGGTGCCACGCTCCAGGATTTCACGTTGCTTGCGGTAATCCAGCCCGCCGAAGACGACGTGGGTGCGGATTCCGGCGTGGTGCCCAAGTCCCTCGGCATCGTTTGAGATCTGCACCGCCAGCTCTCGGGTCGGTGCGACGATCAAGGCCCGCGGTGTCTCGGGTGGGGAGCTCTTGGGCACTCGCAACAGGTGGGCGAAAATCGTCAGCAAGTATGCCGCGGTCTTTCCGGATCCGGTCTGGGCCTGAGCAACAATGTCGCGGCCGGCGAGCGAAAGCGGCAGCACATCGGCCTGGACCTTTGTCAGATTGGTGAAGCCCAGATCGTCGACGGCCCGCTGAATTGGTTCCGGAAGGTCGAGGCCTACGAATGTCTGGTCTGTAAACAGCGAATCATTGTGTTCTGAGTCGGTCATCGGCGAGGATTCTAACAGATGGAACTGTCGCGTCCCCCAATTGGTCAAACGGAGCGGGAACAATACAGGGTACACTCGTGATTGCATGCTTCGAACGGAGCGGTGTATTGCCGACAGCGGCGTCGATTGACGAGGACGGGCGCTGTGGCGGTCACAACAAGGGATAGAAATGCCGAGGAAGAGTATGGTTCTGGGCGCGTTGATGCTGGCCGCCACGATGGCGTCAGGGGAGGGTGTGCCGGAGGATCCTGGGGCTGCCCTGCCAAAAGGACTCGAACAGTATCTCGAAGCCCGCGTCCTGGAGGCCAACGGCCGATTTCGGGAAGCCATGGAGGCGTACGCCGCTGCGGTCAAGGAAGCGCCGGACGTCAATGAAATCCGCCTCGCGTTTGCGAGCTTTCTCGTCGATGTCGGAATGGCCAAACGGGCCGTCGATGTCCTCGAAGGCGCAACAGACCCCGGTCCGGAGGGTCTTCGTATACGCGCCCTGGCGATGACTCAGTTGTCGTCGCGCAATCCGGAGATCTTGGCACAAACGGAGGCCGCTCTCAGGGTGGCGGTCGAAAGCAACGAGGGCGACCCGAACCTCCTTTTTTCTCTCGCCCAGGTGCTGCAGCGCCAGAACAGGTTGGCGGAGGCCGAGGAGATCGTCGCGGGTCTGTTGCGGGGCCGACCCGGGAACCCACGGCTTGAAGCCCTGCACGCGGACCTGTTGCGTGCGACCGGTCGCCCCGAGGAGGCCGTCGAACTTTATGCTTCGTGCGTTAACGGCGGTCCCACCGCGCAGTCGTGTAGAGAGAGCCTTGTCGAGATTTTGGTTGAGCTCGGGCGTCCGGGCGAGGCCGGCGAGCTGATGCTCGGATGGTTGCAGGACACCGACCTTGATTCCCTCATGCGTGCCGCTGTACTGCTTTGGGAGGGTGGTCGATTGGAGCGGAGCCTCGAGACAGTGCAGCGGATACTGGTGCGGGCTCCCGACTCGGCCCGAGCGCAAACTCTGGAGGCCCATCTCCTTTCGTCCCTCGGTCGTCACGATGAAGCTGTGAGGCGGCTGCAGCGGCTGCTCCGCAAAAACCCCAATGATCTCGATCTGTTGCTTGCAATGGCCTGGTCCTCCAGCCGCACCGGGAACCAAAAAAAGGGTCGTGAGTGGCTTGACCGGGCGTGGGAGCAGGTCGAGGCCGACCCTGACTCTCGCGAAGCCATGCGCAGCGCGCTGACTGCAGCCCGGCTGGAGCTGATTGCCGAAAACCCGATAGTGGCCAGGGAATGGCTCGATCGCGTGGCTGATGCGGACGGCGCAGGAGTTGAGTACGTGCGTTTGCTGGCGGAGACCTTTCGCCGTGACGAGCAGTGGCAAGACGGGATCGCCGCGCTGGTTCGCTTGCAACCATCCCTTTCCGGTAGAGCGCAAGTTGAAGCGGAGGCGATCGAAGCCGAGTTTCGCCTGAGGATAGGGGATCCAAGGGCCTGGCGACGGCTGCGGCCGCTGCTCGACGACGACGGCCTCGAGAGTGTGTTGACTGGACTGCAGGTTTTGCAGGCCGTGGAACGTTGGCAGGAGGTAGACCGGGAGACGGCGGCCGCCATCGATCGCTTCGGCGACGATCGAAACCTCGTCTTCACCCGTGCGGCCGCGCTGGAGCGGCTCGACCAGGTAGACGCATCGGCGGCGCTCTTCCGTCAATTGGTGGACAGTGAGCCAAACGACGCCAACGCGGCCAACTATCTGGGCTACATGTGGGCGGACCGCGAAATGCACCTCGAAGAAGCGCTCGCGTTGATCGCCGGCGCGGTTGCGCTCGATCCCGAGAACTCGGCCTTTCTCGACAGCCTGGGTTGGGTCCACTTCCGGATGGGCGATCTTGATGAGGCCGAGCGTTGGCTTCGTCTGGCGGTCGACCTCGGGGGTGACCTCGGAGACGGCACCATCTACTGTCACCTCGGGGAGGTGCTGTTGGCTGGAGGCGACCGGGACGAGGGCCGACACTATCTCTTGCGCGGGCTCGATCTCGGCTGTGAAGATCCCGACCACGTGCGCTCGTTGCTCGAACGCACCGAAGATGAGCAGCCATAGACCCTCGGCACGGACCCGGGCGGCGGCGAGGCTTGTGCTGTCCGTGTTCTTCCTGTTGGCTGCGGCGGGCTGCCGTTCTGCGGCCCTGGAGACCGCGCCTGTCGATCTCGATGCAGCGATCGAGAGATTGAGCCGACCGCTTCCCGGCGATCCGGCCGCTCTCTATCGAGTGCGGGTCTCGTCGTCCGGCGGTTTGCGCCTGGCGCTGTTGACCAGCGGCGAACAAGGTCGATTCACGGTGTCCGAGCCCTTTGGATCGGCGGTCTCTCTGACTGCCTGGAGCGGGTCACGGCCGGCGACCTTCTTCGATCTGCGGCAGGGTTGCAGGCTCGAGGCCTCTGATCTCGGACAGGTGCTCGGTGTTGCTGCTATGCCCCTGCCGCAAGCGGTGCGACTGCTGATTGGAAGGTTGCCGGCAAATGCCGACGACCGGCTTACCCCAGGCAACGACGGCCGTATTCTCGTCGAGGGTCAGGGTTGGAGGGCGTTCGTCACGGTGAGGGCCGAGCCCTGGCGGGTTGTATTGGTGGAAGAGAGTGGAAACCGGGGAACGGGTTGGCGCCTCGAGCTCGGCGATCACAGTCTCTCGGTGCCGGGCTCGGTGCGGGTGGAAAATGGGGACGGTCGGTGGGCGGAGCTCGAGCTCGTGCGGCTTGAGTGGAACGACGGCGGGGAGCTGCCGTCGCTGCCCGACCTGCCGCACTGCGTCGGCGAATCCGATCCATGATGCTGTCGGTAAACGCCCCCGCGAAGATCAACCTCCACCTGCGGGTCCTCGACCGACGAAGCGACGGGTATCATGAGGTCCGGACCCTGCTTCAGACAATTGACGTGACCGATGATATACGCGCTACGGCAGCTCCGCCAAACGTCCTCGAATTGCGGGTGGATCCGGTCGGTGTCGTGTCGTCTGCCGGCGATAACCTGGTGTTGCGTGCAGCGGACGCCCTTTGGCGGCACACCGGTTTCGAGGGCGGAACGAAGCTCGAGCTTTCGAAGAGGATCCCGATCGGCGCCGGTCTCGGCGGCGGGTCTTCGGACGCGGCAGCCAGTCTCGTGCTGCTCGACGAACTGTGGGACCTCCACTTAGAGCCGGCCGCGCTCATGGATATCGCAGCCGGACTCGGCTCGGATGTGCCGTTCTTCCTCGTCGGGGGTCTGGCGTTGGCGACGGGACGAGGCGAGATCGTTCGGCCGCTGATGGATCTCGCTGATTATGGCGTTGTTGTGTGTACGCCGCCGATCGAGGTGTCGACTGCCGAAGCTTATGTCCATTTTTCGACTCGCTCTCGGTTGACCTCGCAAAGGCCTGACGCTACTGTAGACGCCTTCGTGGCTGGCTCGGGAGATGGCAGGATCGTTACGCCGCCGTGGCGGGATTTCGAAAATGACCTCGAGCCGGCAGTGATCGAAACATGGCCAGAGGTGGGACGTGCCCTGGCCGCGTTGAGGGCCACGGGCCCGCTGCACGCGGCGGTCACCGGCTCTGGTGCGGCCTCGTTTGCCGTCTTCCCTGATCTCGCAACAGCTCAGGTTGTTGCCGCGGGATTGGAAGACCGCTGGGATGTGCGTGTGGTTTCAACCGTTGGGCGAGAACGCGGAAGACCGATGGTGAAGAGGGAGGAACTCGTATGAAGGTGACCGAAGTACGAATCAGTCCGGCAAAAGGCGGCAAGGTCCGCGCATTTGCCAGTGTCGTCTTCGACGATAGTTTCATCGTCAACGATTTGCGGGTGATCGAAGGGCGCGAGGGACAGGTATTCGTGACCATGCCGGCCCGCAAGACGCGCAACGGCCAGATGCGCGATATAGCGCACCCGCTCAACAGCGAAACCCGCGAGCAGATCGAACAGAGTGTTCTTGAAGAGTACGAATCCGCCCGACAGAGCCGCGTGGTTTCCGACCGCAGCAAGCGTGGCTCCGAAGACCAGGATATGAAACGATCGGTGTTGGACCGGCTTTCGGCCAAGCTTTTCAACGAAGATTTCTGGACGAGCGATGCACCAGAGATCGAGGCCGACAAGGAGTGAGACGTGAGGCCTGGATCCTGTATACTCTCCGGCGCTTGGGGCGTCGGCAAGCGGTAAGCCACCGGTCTTTGGATCCGGCATTCGCAGGTTCGAATCCTGCCGCCCCAGCCATGAGACGGCAAGAACATGCTTAGGGAATCGCCTCTGCTGGTGTTTTCCGGTCGCGCCAACCCGGCGCTGACCGAGTCGATCTGCGGCTATCTGCAGATCGAAATGGGGAGGATGCGTCTCGGCAACTTCTCGGATGGCGAGCTCTCTTGCCAGATCGAGGAAAATGCCCGCGGTGCGGACGTGTTCATCGTTCAGTCCACCGGGTCGCCCCCCAACGAGAACCTGATGGAACTCCTCATCATGCTCGACGCCCTTCGCAGGGCGTCACCGGCGAGGGTATGCGTCGTCATGCCATACATGGGCTATGCCCGACAGGATCGGAAGGACGCACCGCGGGTGCCGATCACGGCCAAGTTGGTCGCGAACCTGATCACCACTGCCGGCGCCGAGCGGGTGCTGACCATCGATCTCCACGCGGCCCAGATCCAGGGTTTCTTCGACATCCCGGTGGACCACCTCTATGCGGCGCCGGTGCTGATCGAGGCAATTCGTCGCAAGGCGCTGGGAAACCCGATGCTGGTCTCTCCGGACGCGGGCGGGGTGGAGAGGGCTCGGGCTTTCGCCAAACGCCTGAAGCTCGACCTTGCGATTATGGATAAACGCCGCCCGGAGGCCAACCGGGCTGAGATCATGAATGTTATTGGAAACGTCGAAGGCTGCGACTGCGTCATCGTAGACGACATCATCGACACCGCCGGGACCCTGGTCCATTCGGCGGAGGCGCTGATCGAACGCGGAGCGCGTTCCGTTTACGCCACCGGTGTTCACCCGGTGTTTTCCGGACCCGCCATCGATCGCCTCGATGCATCACCGATCGAAAAGGTGATGGTGACCGACACAATCGCCCTCAGCGAGAAAGCCAGGAAAAGCCCCAAAGTGGAACAGCTCTCCTTGGCCGTGCTCCTCGGGGAGGCGATCCGCCGGATTCACGAGGGCGCATCGGTTTCGAGCCTTTTCGTATAGACAAAAAGAAATAATCAAGGGAGTTACGAGGAATGGCAACACAGACCCCAGAAATCACGATCACCGTCGAGGCCCGAGAAGGCCGCGGCACCGGCGAGGCCGGCAGGATGCGCAATCAGGGAAGGGTGCCGGCGGTGCTCTACGGCGGAGAAAGGCCTACGATGGCCATCTCGGTGGATGAACACGCTGTCCGCGAGATCCTCAAGGGGGCGGCGGGCGAGAACACCATCTTCCTTCTCAAACTCAAGGACACGGACGAGGAGCGCCTCGCGATGATCAAGGAGCTGCAGGCGAACCCCATCAGCGGTGAGTTCATTCACATCGATTTCATCCGCATCACCCGAGGGCACAAGCTGACGGTCAAGATTCCCGTGGAGCTCATCGGTGACTGCGTTGGCGTGCGTGAGGGAGGTCGGATCGACTTTGTTTCGCGCGAGATCGAGCTCGAGATCCTCCCGCGAGAGATGTTCGACAAGTTCGTGCTCGACATCACCAACCTCGAAGTCGGTGAGCACATGACGGTTGCTGACCTCGTACCGCAGCTGCCCGAGAACGCCAAGTTCCTGGTGGACGAGAGCCGGGTCGTGGTCGTCATCGAGATCCCGCGGGTTGTCGAGGAGGAAGAAGTTGAAGAAGAGGTCCTCGAGGACGAGGCGGTCATCTCCGAGGCGGCCGAGCCGGAGGTCATCGGCAAGGGCAAGGGCGAGGACGAGGAACAGGGCGAGGGGACCGAATAGGGCCCCCGCCCACCGCAGGCTGCTCGTCTCGCTATGACCATCGATCTGGTGTTGGGGCTGGGCAATCCGGGGGAGGAGTACGCCCGGACCCGTCACAATATGGGTTTCCGGGTAGTCGAGGAGGTGGCCCGCCGACGCGGTGTCGCCGATTGGCTCTCCCGCCCATCCTGTGACCTCTCGGTGATCACACTCGGGCGGATGGTGGTCCTCGCCCGTCCCTTGACTTTTATGAACCGGTCCGGCGGGGCGGCCCGATGGCTCCTCGATGAGTTCGAACTGACGCCCGAACAAATGCTGGTCGTGGTCGATGATGTCGATCTGCCGCTCGCGAGCCATCGCCTGCGGCCCTCCGGTGGCCCCGGCACCCACAACGGGCTCCGTGATGTGTGCACGGAAGTCGGGAACGGTTATCCCCGCCTTCGAGTCGGGGTCCGGGGTGCCGACATGTCGGGAGACCTCGCGGACTACGTGACCTCGGTTTTCACTGCCGCCGAGGCCGAAGCCGCCGATGATGCGGTGGTACGGGCGGCGGATGCCGTGGAGCTGGCCCTGAAGGGCGGGTTCGAAACCGCGATGAACATTTATAACCGTCCACCTACGGCAAACGCCCGGGCACATAACCCATAGCCAATAGCTCATAGCCTCAGGGCGGGTTGGGGAGGACTCAGAACTAGCCGGTGGGGACCGCCAAAAACGGCACCTCGCAACGCCGCAGCACCGACTCCGCAACCGACCCGAGGAGGACGTGCTCGAGGCCTGAGAGGCCGCGGGTCGCCATCACGACGAGGTCGAAATGCTTCGGGTCGGCCATATTGAGGATGGAGTCGGCGGCGCGGCCGACCTCGACCTTGATCGTGGCCCCAATTCCTCCGAGGAGCTCGTCCGCGGCGGTACGAAGCGCTTTTTCGGAACGCGCCACGAGCCGCACCATGAGGTCGTCCGAAAGCACATCCACCGAGTAGAACTCCGGGTAGACAACCGGTTCGACCACGTGCAGCAGGGTGATCTCGCCTCCAAGGGCCGTCGCCCATGCCGCCGCCTGCCGCACCGCGTTGGCCGACGCATCGGAAAAGTCGTGCGGAACCAGAATGCGCGGGACTCCCTGGAATTCGATGTCAGCGTCGGCCCGAACCGTGAGCACCGGCACGGAAGAGGTCCGCACGACCCTCTCCGCGACCGATCCCAGCAGGAGGTGGGAAAGCCCCCGTCGTCCGTGCGTCCCCATGACGATGAGGTCGCTGCCGATGGTTGTGGCCGTCTCGGCGATCACTTCGGCGGGGGCGAGCCCCCGTACCATGTGGGGGGTGACCTCGAGCCCGGGCCGATCTTCAGAGCCGTTCTCGAGGTCCCGGCGCCGCGCATCGTCGCCGGTTGCAACCAACTCATCGAGCCGCTGCCTGTGGCGCTCCTCGAGGTGAGGGTCTTCGAGGACGACGATCACATGCAACAGGTGGAATTGGGCTTCGAATCTCCTCGCGAGGTCGCGGGCGAGTTCTCCGGCGCGGTCCGCTGTCTCCGAAAAATCGGTGGCCGAGAGGATTGTATTGGGTGCCGCCTTCATCACTTTCTCCTTTGATCCTGGTCAGCTCGGTCGAACGTTTTCCGAAAACTCTCTGGCCTGGGCCTCGATGCGCTCCCGGTCGAGGGTTTTCAACTCGCGATTTCGAACCAGAACCGTGCCTCGCACCATCACGTGACGTATGTCGGATGCACGGGCTGCAAAGACCATATGTGAAAACGGGTCGTACATCGGCGCAGTGTGCGGTCCATCGATCGAAACGCAGATGAGGTCGGCATCGTGGCCCTCGGTCAGGGTGCCGACCCTGTCTCCGAGACCAAGGACCTGCGCTCCGCGGACAGTCGCCAGCTCGAGAACCGTGCGGGCGGGCAGGACGGTGGGGTCTCCCGAGGTTCCCTTGTGGAGTAGCGCTGTCAGCTGCATATCCCGTAGCAGATCGAGGGTGTTGTTGGAAGCGGTGCCGTCGGTCCCGAGACCGAGCTTGACCCCGCCATTCATCAGAGCCGGCACCGGCGAAATCCCCGAGGCCAGCTTGAGGTTGCTGACCGGGTTGTGTGAGACCCCGGCCTCGAACTCGGCCAGAAGCTGGATGTCCTCGGGCGAAACGTGGACGCAGTGTGCCGCCACCGTGCGCTCCGAGAGGACGCCGAGATCGGCAAGGTAGGCGACCGGTGAAAGCCCTTTTTCGTCGAGCAGCTTCTCAACCTCCCAGGCGGTTTCGGAGAGATGGATCTGCATCGGCACCTCGTACTCCTCAGCCAATTCAGTTTCAGCTACAAGATCAGCGGCGCTGACGGAGTAAGGGGCGTGAGCCGCCACCGATGGCGTGATGAGTGGGTGATTTTTGTAGGCGTCGAGCAACTCGCGTTGCTTGGCGAGCATCTCCTCGGTGGTCGCACACCGCGGTGTCGGGAATCCGATCAGCGATTCAGCGACCACTCCACGCATGCCAGCATCGACGAGCACGGCACTCACTTCGTCGCCGAAGAAATACATGTCGGTCGTGGTTGTCACCCCGGCCAGCAGCTGTTCGGCGGCGGCGAGCTCGGTGCCGAGGCGCACCGTGTCACGGTTCATGTGCTCTTTTTCCGCCGGCCATATGTGGCCTTCGAGCCACTGCATGAGCGGAAGATCATCTGCGATACCGCGGAGAAGGGTCATGGCGAGGTGCGAGTGGGTGTTGACGAGGCCGGGGAGGATCAAAGAGTTGCCGGCGTTGAGGACATCACCGGGTTGACCGACCTCGAGCAGTTCCTCAGCCGGACCGACCGCGGCAATCCGCCCGTCGGCGACCGCAACCGCGCCATTCTTGATCGGTTCGGTGTTCGGCTCCATAGTCAGCACCGTGCCGCCGACCACCAGCATGTCCCAATTGGCCACTTCACTCATCCGCACCTCCATACGTCACGCTGTTCCACACCCGTTGATTGGGTCCGGCTATTCTACATTCACCCCACCCGTCCGCCCACGGCTATCCGGGTATACGGCTATACGGGCCGTCAACCCACCCACCGTCGGGCATACGGCTATACGGGTTCCACCGCCCACCCGCCCACGACTATTCGGTTCACACTATTGACAACGCCGACGCCAAGCCCAATTGTTTTGCCGTAAAGCCGTAAAGCCGTAAAGCCGTAAAGCCGTAAAGCCGTAAAGCCGTAAAGCCGTATAGCCAAAACTCGACCTCACTCCCACTCTTCTTTCAATCGGCGGAGGTCTCGGCGCTCGCGTTTCTTGGGCGCGCCGCTGCCTTGGACGCGTTTGGGCGGCATCGACAACCTCTGCATTTTGCGCAGCTCGATCTCTTCAGGGGTCGGGGGCGGGGTGTGGTCGGCATAGAGTTCGCGAGCGCGGATCTTTGGCACGTTGGTGGACTCGAGCTCCAACACCTCGATGATGCGGCGGCGGCCGCCGGGTATCTTGATCCGGATCATGTCACCTGGCCTTACGGCGCGGTGCGGCTTGCCATGATCGCCGTTGACCTCCACCCGTCCGCGCGCGCACGCGGTCTGGGCCTGCGAGCGAGTTTTGAAGATGCACGCTACGTCGAGCCAGATATCGAGTCGCACGGAGTCGTCGTTTGTCATCGGACTCAGTTTCGCCTTTACCCGTATTAAGGTCAACAGCGCGTTCTGCCCGTGCCCGACCGCCGCGGGCTCGCGGAGCCGCAGCGGTTTGCCGTCTAGGGCGCGCTGTTCTGCCAACGCCCTTCCCGAGAGGATGCCAGGCACGCCGCTACGACGATGAGGACATCGTCTCCGCGGGATGCCAGGCACCTCCGGAGAACGCGCCCTTCTCGGCCGTCAGGGACGGCACGCCCGGTCAACGCGGTCTTCTCCCGTCGCGCTTCCCAAGTGAACGACATCTCGTATCCAGATAACCAAGAGTTTTCTTGGTGTTCTTGGCGTCTTGGTGGTGAATCGGGAGGGTGAAAATCCCTAATTCCTCATTCCTAATTCCGAATTCACTGGGGTAGGTCCTCCGCCGCGCGGCCGACCGAGGAGTACTTGAAACCCTGCTCCTTCATCCGCTGCGGGTCGTAAAGGTTGCGAAGGTCGACCACTACCGGTTGTTTCAAAATCGTGCGGACGCGCTCCATATCGAGGGAGCGGAACTGGTTCCACTCGGTGACGATGATCATTGCGTCGGCGCCGTCGGCGGCGTCGTATGAGTCCTCGCAGTACTGCACATCCTCGGGCAGCATCCCGCGTGCGTTGTCCATCGCCACGGGGTCAAAGGCCTTGACCCTCGCGCCGCCTTCGACCAGCGCCGCCACAAGCGGAATTGAAGACGATTCGCGCATGTCATCGGTCTCGGGTTTGAAGCTGAGACCGAGCACCGCCACGACCTTGCCCTCGAGGTCCTCGCCGATTGCCTCACGGACGCGCCCGACAGCCCGATCTTTGATCCGGTCATTGACTGCGATGACGGTTTCTACGATTTCGAACGGGCGGCCGGCTTCGCGGGCGATCTCGGACATCGCCTGCGTGTCTTTGGGAAAGCACGAGCCGCCGTAACCCGGTCCCGGGTGGAGAAACTTCGGTCCGATGCGCTTGTCTAGCCCCATTCCCCTGGACACGTGGTGGACGTCTGCTCCCAGCCGATCGCAGAGCTCGGCGACCTCGTTGATGAAGGTGATTTTGGTTGCGAGAAATGCGTTGGAGGCATACTTGATGAGCTCCGACGACTCGACATTCGTGATCACGAACGGCGTCTCGATCAGATACAGCGGCGAGTAGATATCCTTCATGATGGCGACAGCCTGGGCGTCGCGGGCACCGATCACGACCCGGTCGGGTCGCATGAAGTCGGCGATCGCGGAACCTTCGCGCAGGAACTCCGGGTTGGAGACGACCGAGAAGGGATGGGCGCCGTGGCCGCGCTCGGTGATGATCTTCTCGATCAGTTGGCCGGTGCCGATAGGCACCGTTGATTTGGTGACCACGACTTTGTAACCATTGAGGTTGTCCGCAATCGCCTCGGCGACCTGTACCACGTACGAGAGGTCGGCAGAACCGTCCTCTTTCGGCGGGGTGCCGACCGCGATGAAGATGGCGAGGGCGTGTTGGATGGCCGGCGCGAGATCGGTCGAGAAATTGAGGCGCCCGGCCTTGGCGTTTTTTTCCACCAGCGTGTCGAGCCCTGGTTCATAGATCGGGATCTCGCCGTCGAGGAGCTTTTTGATTTTCTCTTCATCTTTGTCGACACAGGTGACGCTGATGCCGAAGTCGGCGAGACAGGCCCCGGTGACGAGTCCGACATAGCCGGTACCAACAACGCAAATGTGCATGAAGGCTCCTTTGTCGCGACAACGAGTCGCCGGATCATGTTAGCAAGGCTCGAGGCTTTGAGGCTATGATCGGCCGCTTCGCGGCCTGGCTATGTGGCTATGTGGATTCCGTTGTTCAGGGTTATCCCGCCGGGTGACGAATCCCGATTCCGTAGCCTCATAGCCTCATAGCCTCATAGCCCCATAGCCTTACTCAGTGTTTCCGAGGTAACCTATGCCATTCGATAGTGGAGGTGACCGCAATGCCCGTGCCGCTGCTCGATTTGATGCGACAGTACAAACCCCTGCGTGAAGAGATCCGCAAGGCCATCGATCGAGTCTGCGACTCCCAGCGCTTCATCCTTGGCGCCGAGGTCGAGGACTTCGAACGTGAGTCGGCGGCGGCACTCGAAACATTGCATGCGATTGGCGTTGCCTCGGGCACCGATTCCCTGCTCGTGGCCCTCATGGCGCTTGGCGTCGGCAAGGGTGACCAGGTCGTCATTCCAACATTCACGTTCTTCGCCACCGCTGGTGTGGTAGCCCGTCTTGGCGCGGCGCCGGTCTTTGTCGACGTTGATCCTGTTGATTACTGCATGGACCCGGATCAGCTGGGCGACAGTATCGGCGACCGCACCCGTGCGATCATTCCGGTCCATCTCTTCGGCCAGGCGGCGGCGATGGACCGGATCATGGAGGCTGCGGGCGATGTGCCGGTGGTGGAGGACTGCGCGCAGGCGTGGGGGGCGGACTTCAACGGCGTCCAGGTCGGGTCGATCGGCGCCATGGGCGCATTCTCGTTCTTCCCCTCGAAAAACCTGGGTTGCTTTGGCGACGGTGGGCTGGTCACAACGGACAACGCCCAGCTCGACCGCAGCCTGCGCGAACTGCGAGTTCACGGTCAGTCGGGGCCCTATCAACACCCGGTGGTGGGCGGTAACTTCCGGATCGATGCGCTCCAGGCCGCAATCCTCAGGGTCAAGCTTCCTCATGTCGGCGGCTGGGTAGAAGGCCGTCGTGCCAACGCGGAACGCTACCGTCGTCTTTTCACAGACGCGGGCCTCGAACAAACGGTGGGATTGCCGAGAGCTGTTGATGGGCAAGGCCACACCTTTAACCAGTTCGTAGTCCGGGTTCCGCGACGGGATGAGCTGCGAGCATTCCTGGCAGATCGAGGCATCGGTGCGGCGGTCTATTATCCGCTGCCCCTGCACCTTCAACCCTGCTTCGAGGGGCTCGGTTACGAGGAGGGAGATTTTCCGGTTGCCGAGCAGGCGAGTCGCGAGGTTCTGGCATTGCCGGTCTTCCCGGAGCTGGTCGAAAGCGAGCAGGAGGAAGTCGTGCACGCTTTCGAGGAGTTTTACGCAAACTGATGCGGGTGCTGCTGATCACCAGCAGGAGCCCGCTGCCGGCCTGGCGAGGCAACCAGGTGCGGACCATGGAGTGGCTCGGCGCGCTCGCCGACCACGAGCTTGCGCTGGTCTGTCCCGATTCTGACGACCCGCCCACCTCTTCAATTTCGGTCAACTGGATGCCGTTTCGACTGAGAATGGCATCGCGGGTGGGGGGGCTCGTGCGGGCCGCGGCAGGCGGCCGGCCGTTGCAGGAGGGCCTCTATGACACCGGTGGAGCGCGCCGGGCCGTGGCGCGGTCTGTGGAAAGCTGGCGGCCCGATGTTGCGGTGGTACAGATGGTGCGTTGTGGGTGGGCGATCGACACGATTCGCCAGTCCGCACCGACCCTCCCGATGATCTTCGACGCCATCGATGCAATGGGCCTCCACTTCGAGAGTGCGGCGCGGTCGGCGCCGCCGCCGCTGTCACTCGCCTTCCTCGCCGAAGCCGGCCGCTGCAGCCGCCGCGAGAATGAACTTGCCGAGGCGGCGGTGAGGACAGTTGCGGTTTCGGAGCGCGACCTTGTGGCGCTCTCCGTACCGGCGGGCCGGGGGAGGGCGATCCCGGTGGCCGGGAAAGAGGTCGCGAAAGCTGCGTCATCGGATGTAGAACCGGTTGTTTTGCTGTCAGGCAATCTTGGCTACCGGCCTACTGTGCGGGGCGCGCAGTGGTTTGCCCGCGAGGTGTGGCCACGGCTGCGCACTGCGGTGCCGGAGGCTCGGTGGGTGTTGGCCGGCGCCCGGCCGACCGCGGTGGTGCGAAGGCTCGCACGGTTGCCCGGGGTCGAGGTGCGGGCCGATGTCCCGGACCTCAGGTCGTATCTGACCGCCTCACGGGTCGCGATCGCGCCCATGAGCTCCGGTTCCGGTGTGCCGATGAAGGTGCTCGAGGCAATGGCCGCCGGCGTGCCGGCGGTTGTCCACCCGTGGGCCGCGGAAGGTCTCGTCAGAGAGGCGGGTGAGGCGGTGGCGGTGGCGTCGGAGGCTGACGACTGGGTCGCAGCCCTCCAGTCCCTTCTTCGCGACCCTGGAGCGGCGCACGCCCTCGGCCGGCGCGGACATGAGCTGTGGCGGCGGCACTACCACCCCGATCGCATTGCCGAACAGATTCGCGAGATTGTCGCCGAGGCAGCGGGAACCAGGTCCTAACACATTTCCGCCCGTCGATCAGATTCACCACCAAGGCACCAAGAACACCAAAGGACTCCTTTGTGCTCGGGAATCAGGGCCTGAAGAATTTGAGTGGTGGTCAATTCTGATGGACTGCTCTTCCGATGAAGCACGAAAACACCAAAAAATTCTTCGTGAATCCTTGGTGCCCTTGGTGTCTTCGTGGTGAAAAGGGGTGGGTGGCAATAGTTCAGAAAAGTTCCAGCGTCTCGACCTCGCCCCTGCCCTCGCGGAGGAGGACCGGCTCGCTTCCCGACAGGTCGACCACCGTCGAAGGCACCGGCGTCAGGATGCCGCCGTCGATGACCATTCCCACGCGGTCGCCGAGAGAGGCGTCGATTTCCTCCGGGTCGTTGACGAAGGCCTGCTCGGGGTCGAGGATCGACGAGCTGAGAAGTGGTTCCCCCATCTCTGCCAGCAGCGCGAGGGCGATAGGGTTGTCTGGAATTCGAATGCCGATGGTACGGCGCTTGCGGAGCATGATCTTTGGCACTTCCGGGCTGGCCTCGAAGATGAATGTGTAGGGCCCCGGCAGCACCCGTTTGAGGAGTCGAAAAGCCGGGGTCGAGACTCCGCGGGCGTAGCGACCAACCATGGCCATGTCGCCGACCAGGATCGACAGGGGTTTTTTGGGATCCATGTCCTTGAGTTTGTAGATCCGGCGGATCGCCTCGTGGTGGCTGATGCCGCAGGTTATCCCGTAGACGGTGTCGGTCGGCATGACCACTACCCCACCGTCGCGCAGCACATGAACGG
>Ga0255045_10000034_pt1 | contig 23333 bp, 20 predicted proteins | sample BC1_12_23_MG_FD_183652 | JGI IMG/M metagenome (GOLD analysis project Ga0255045, IMG submission 183652) | Seawater microbial communities from Strait of Georgia, British Columbia, Canada - BC1_12_23 | ecosystem: Environmental > Aquatic > Marine > Strait | place: Canada: British Columbia...
AAATTAGATTCAAGTATTTTCAGCAGGCAATCAATCGGTTCCAGATCCAATTGTAATGCCTGTCATCCTACTGCCGAGCAAGGCAACTATGAATGATGGTTTTGTAAAGATACCAAAATGAAAGAATCGCATAGCAATGAGGTGGAGAGGGATGCGAAGAAGCGCGGCGGCCTTATCAGGTAAAGTTTTTAGGCGCGCCCCTCACCCCAGACGCTAAACATCCTTCAACAAGTATTCATTTTAATCAGTTCCCAAATACTGAAGATAACATTCAAGATACTTCAATTCTGTGAGTATCTCGACCACGGAGAAAAAAGAGTAGAACCCTATAAAATCTTAACAACAGAAATGGCCGGGTGATGATAACTTCATCCGGCTTTTTTTTATTACCATTATTTTTCTCCAATTTCTTTTCCTCAATAAATTTTTTTCTTCATTGCCTCATTGTGTATTTTTCCCAGAAGCACAATACAAAAAGAAGCTTGACATAGGTATTTTTACTAGTATAAATCATACTATACGAATTAAATATGCCGACCAGCCGCGTGACAGACATGAATAGCGTTTCAGAATTACACTTAGTCTATAACCAGCTGTCAAGCATTATAGAAAGGCGTTAATCACTTCTGGTCATCCCGTATGAGCAAGCAAGTCCTCAATGTGGCCTTTGTCGGTGGTGGAAAAGGATGCTATGACATCCTTCACCTTCTCAATTCTTACTCCCCGGTTCACCTGCAAACTCATATCCTTGGTGTGGCTGATATCAATGAAGAGGCAATTGGCAGAAGGCATGCAGAGCGCCTCGGCATACCAACGATATCCGATTACACCCCCTTTCTGCAAAGCAAGAAACTTGACCTTATCATTGAGCTGACCGGAGACGACAGTATTCTGGCTGATATTCGCACTAAAAAGCTGGACAGTATAAAGATTCTTGATCATGTCGGTGCCTTATTTCTCTGGGAAATAATTGCCATCCAGGAAGAAAAGCTTCGCCTGGAAAAAAAAGTCTCCCACCTTAATACAATGGCGGCAGTTGGAGAAATTTCCTTCCGCATGACACACGAGTTGCGCAATCCCATGATGATTATCGGCGGTTTAACCCGAAGACTGATGACACGGGATGATCTCCCCCATGATACCCGCAAAAAACTCAAAGACATCAGTCATCATGTTCAACATGTCGAGGAGTTAATATCCGATATCTGCGATGTAGCTCGCCCCCTGACGCCTGAATACCGCTTAATCGACATGGATGATTTTTTAGGGAATTGGTGCCATGCTGTTAAGACTGAGGCGGGTTTGGCCGGCGTGACAGTCGATATTGTCATGGATGAGGAACTGCCAGGGATGTATATTGATCGGTCACTGATCCGCCAGGCACTTTGGCACATTTTTGAAAACAGTCTTGATGCTTTGGCCGACACTGGCGGAACCATTAAAATCAAGGCGCTGCTTTGCTGGGATAATATTCATATTGAATTGATTGACAGCGGTGGAGGTTTTAAGGAACTATCGACCTTACAGGCTCTCCAGCCGTTTATGACTACAAAACCAGGGAAAATGGGCTTGGGGCTCGCGCTGTGCAAGCAGATCGTCCTTGATCATGGCGGTGATATGGAGATTGTTAATGAGAAACAAAACGGGGTCGCTGTTATAATAAAGCTGCCAATTAAACTAACTCAATCATCCTGGTTTTCTGCCTGACAGCCATGATGTAATAAAATTGGGAACTTATGAGGGAAACAATAACCATCAAATACACCCTGAAATCAACAGAAATGGATTTCACGGTTGATCTTGTTTTTGATACAAAGGATTTTTCTCTTCTTAATCTCAATGCAGGTGAAAAAGACTGGACAAGGCTTGCATTTCACAAGTGCAGCCATTGCCCCCTGAACCAAGAGGATTTTCCATTCTGCCCCCTCGCAAGTGCCATAGACGATGTCATCTCGAAAATACATAGTTTTCTGTCCTACGATGAAGTGCATGCCCAGGTTGAATACAAAAACAGGATAATTTCCTCAAACGTATCGGTGCAGAGAGCCTTAAGTTCATTGCTGGGACTGATCATCCCTGCAAGCGGCTGTCCCCATACCCAATATTTCCGGCCAATGTCCAGGTACCACATGCCTTTTGCTGACACCGAAGAAACAATTTACCGGGCAACAACAATGTTTCTTCTGGCGCAGTATTTCATTCACAAAAAAAGCGGCTGCATCCCTACTGATTTCAGCAGGCTTGAAACCATTTATAACAATATCCATATCGTCAACACCCAAATATGTAAACGGTTGCGTGAATTCTGTGAAAATGACTCTCCCCTGAATGCCATTACCATTCTGGATATGCTGACAGTGTCAATTCAATCAGCCCTCAAGCATGATCTGGACAAGTTTGAATCCTATTTTTCTGCATTCAGTGAAACTCTTACCCCCCCCTCAACTTAGGCAACAAATATTGGGAGGCGTAGCAAATGAAAATAAAACAAAATTCAGGGCAAAAGCTTATCAGCAATAGAAGCCTGCTGCTGACATCCTTAACGCTTCTCCTGGTTTTGGGAGCCCATTTGCAATCATGGGGAAACGGACAAAATGGCGAGACCTTCTATGTCGGTTCATCCGCCTGCAGAGACTGCCATCCTGAAGAATATGAAAATTTTATGACATACGCCAAAAAAAGCACTTCGTTTCAAAGTATTGAAAAACAAATGAAACACCTTACTCCTGATGAGATCAAACAATGCTATCCCTGTCATACCACAGGTTATGGGAAAGCTGGGGGATTTATCAGCCTTGAAGAAACCCCTCACCTGAAAAATGCAGGGTGTGAGGTGTGTCACGGTCCCGGTTCTGAACATGCCAGGACAGCTGACTCTGCAGCAATAATTGTGAACATGGGTAAAAAAGATTGCGAGGTCTGTCACATTTCAGAGCGCGTCAAAGCTTTCAAATATAAACCATTGATCCATGGCGGAGCACATTAAACCTCCCGATCTGCACCTGTCAGGTAGACCTTAAATGACATCTTCCACAAAAAACTTCACAGATAACCGCCTGTCCAATATTATCAAAAAGAGGCTGGGCAACAGAATCATGGCAACAATTATCGTTTCCATCACCCTGGTAATGGGTGTTGAAATCATCCTGGATCTTTATTTCGGTAAAAGGGATACCATTGAACTCATGGAAACGCTCAGTGTCGATCTCGCAGCCTCCACCTATTCCGGCATTAAATATCCCATGTCAGTCGGTGACAGTGCTGCGGTAGAACAGGTACTGGCTGACATCCGTGAAAAAATGGAGGGCATTGAGGTGTTCATCTGCGACACCAACCAGCTCATCACCTGGTCCACGCACAAGGACAAGGTTTACACGAAAATAAGCGATACAATTACCAACGCAGAGCCTCTTGGGGCCTTGAACATCCTACTGCAAACAGGAGAGGCTCCCAAACAATCATATGAAACGCTTATTGACGACAAAAGGCATATCATTATCGTTGAACCTATTTTTAATGAAGAGGATTGTTTTCATTGTCATGGATCATCGAGAAAAATCATAGGAGGCATGGTTGTAAAAACAAATGTGGAAAGGGCTCTTATGACTGTTACTGCTGCTAAAAACAGGACAATTTTTACTACCATCCTGGCTCTGCTGGCAATCATTGCCATGAGTTATGCCATGATAGATAAGCTTATCAACCGTCGACTGCAAAGGCTGACCGGAGGAGTTAAAAAAGTTGCATCCGGGAACTTTGACTTTGAGATCCAGGCCCGCTCTTCAGATGAAATTGGCGAACTGGCCCAATCCTTCAATAAAATGACCCGTACATTGAAAATGGCACGTGATGAACTCACCAACTGGGCCTTTACCCTTGAAGATCTTGTTGAGGAGAGGACAGCACAGCTCCAAAGAGCCCAGGAAAGTGCCATTCATGCCGAGAAAATGGCTTCCATAGGACGACTTTCCGCCATCGTGGCCCATGAGATCAATAATCCTCTTACAGGCATACGCACCTATGCCAAATTAATGCTGAAACGGAGCGACGAGCTTTTTACCAATGATGCAGAAAAGTATATTCAGTATCTTAAGACCATTGAGAGTGAATCCGCCCGCTGCGGAGATATTGTCAGGGGACTGCTGCAGTTTGCAAGACCAACGAGGCCGAAAATATGTAAAAATGACATTAATTCCCTTGTTCGGGAAACCCTGCGACTTGTCCAACATCAGGTTGATCTACTCAATATAGTGGTAAAACTTGATCTGTCTCCGGGTGCCCTCGAAGTAAACTGTGATGACCAAAAAATAAAACAGGCGCTTATGGCTCTGCTCATCAATTCCTGTGATGCCGTCGAGACTGACACCGGTTACATTGAAATACGTACCCGTTTATTGAAAACAGATAAAAAAGCCGAGATTGTTGTGGCGGATAACGGAACCGGCATGGACGAGGAAACCAGGTCCCATATGTTTGAGCCTTTTTTTACCACAAAAACTATTTCTCCAGAAAAGGAATCAAGCCTCAACACCGGACTTGGAGGGGCTGTCGTCTATGAAATTGTCAAGTCCCACAATGGAGTCATTAATGTTGAATCAGAACTTGGCAAAGGTTCCACCATCACCATTACCCTGCCTCAGGAGCCTGCAATTTCAAGTTGACTTTTAAGTATCACGGAGTCAGGGAAATGAAACCTGTATCATATTTTTTTGGGGTGTCGGAGAATAAGGGCATTTATTGCAACGGAGACGCCTTTAAGGTTTTTCCAAATTGTGTTTATTGATTTTATTGTATAGCGTCACCCGGTCTATCTGCAGGACTGACGCTGCTTTGCTTATGTTCCATCTTGTCTGGTCAAGTATCCTCTTGATATGTTTTATCTGCAGGGCTTCCAGCGAGTCGTCTGTTGCTGCATCTTCTTCCGGGCTTACCTGGAAAAAGGGGAAATCAGACCCTCTGATTTCTTTTGTTTTACAGACAACTACTGCCCTCTCAATGGCATTTTCAAGTTCTCTGACATTCCCGGGCCAATCATAGTCAACAAGCACTTTCATGGCACCGCTGCTGATTTTGTCTATGGGCTTATTCATCTGCGAAGTAAAGACCTTTAAAAAATGCTGCGTCAGAAGTGGAATGTCGATTCTCCGTTCACGGAGTGGCGGGAGTTCAATGACAAAGACATTTATCCGGTAGAAGAGATCTTGCCGGAACTCACCCAGTTTCATGGCAGCCTCAAGGTCCCTGTTCGTGGCAACTATGGTCCTGAAGTCCGCCTCAATTTCCTTGTTGCCTCCAAAGCGAAAAAACTTCTTGTCCTCCAGGACTCGTAAAAGCTCCATCTGGACCTTGGGGCTGATATTGCCTATCTCATCGAGAAAAATCGTGCCGCCGTTGGACATTTCGAACTTGCCCTTCCTGGCATACTGGGCACCGGTGAAAGCACCTTTTTCATGGCCGAACAATTCACTTTCAAGGATGGACTCGGGCAATGCCCCACAGTTTATGGTGACAATGGGAGCGTAGCGCCTGTTGCTGTGAGCATGGATAGCCCTGGCGACAAGCTCTTTGCCTGTACCGCTTTCCCCGCGGATGAGCACCGTTGAGCCTGTATCTGCAACAGCCAGGATATCTTCCATCAACTTTTTTATGCCGGCACTCTCTCCGATTATTTCCTTGGAGGTATATACCCCGTCAATGGTTTTTTTGAGACTTTCTGTCTCCTCCTTTAATTTCTTGCGTTCAATGATGTTGCGCACCATAAGGGCAAGGTAATCGGGGTCAAAAGGCTTTGACAGGTAATCATAAGCGCCGTTCTGCATGGCCTCCACCGCCGATTCTACCGAGGCGAAGGCTGTAATAATTATGATCGTGCTGTCTGGCTGAATTTCTTTAATTTTTTTCTGCAATTCAATCCCGCTCATCCCTGGCATGTTTAAATCGAGAAAGAATATATCCCACTGGTTATCAGCAAGCTTTTCCAGGGCTTCCCTGCCGCTGGCAGCTACGTCAACGGTATACCCTTCATCCTGAAACCAGGCTGTTAATGAGTGCCGTACCGAAAATTCATCATCAACTATTAGGATTCGCACATTCTCATTCGGACTTTTCTTCATCATGCTGTGGGCTCCGTTTGTTTGCTAGAAGCTTAGGGCTTAACTCATTGAGGCTTTTTTAAAATTACGTCAAAAAAAACCAAAATTGTAACAGTTCAGTGTAAAGCATCTCTACATCGAGTGTAGAATTTTTCAACACTTTTTTGATTTTATCCGTGAAAAATCTCAGGTGACTTTGTTCTTCAGGTAAGAAAACTTCCTGGCAAACAAATTTATATTTCCATAATTTCAGTGAGTTAATAACTCTTTCCATTACATTTTATATCATCTGGCATACTTGTTGCTAATTATATCTCAGAGCGTTGTCATGCCGCTCTGAGATATAATTAATGAGGTGCCTGAGAATGATTTTGGAGCATAACCCATTTGAAAAAATATCTGAAAGGCTGGAATCAAGCAGAAATTTCATTCCTGAAGAGAAGAAAGATTGCGTTTGGGCCGAAGCTGGGATCGTGCCTTATAAATTTTGTAATTCTCATTTTGATTGTTCGAACTGCTCATTCAATTTTGTCATGCGGGGGGGCAATAAGCTGACATCCGGAAGGGTACACAGCGAGGGTGGAAAACTCTGCACCCACCGCTTTTATCACCATTGCCACTTCTGGGCACAGGTGGAAGAAAATGCCCTTGTGCGGATCGGCATCGATGATTTCGGTCAGAATATCCTGGGGCCCATCGAAAAAATCTCTCTGCCTTTACGAAATGAAAAGATAGACAAAAAAAGCATACTGATCAAGGCACGGGGCTCCATAATTCCTTTGACGCCATTTGTTGACGGCTATGTTGAAGAAGTCAACGACGATCTCATCTGCGATCCGCAACTGGCAAATAAGTCTCCCTACGAAAAGGGGTGGCTTGTGCTGCTTCGCCCAATCAGACTGGTTCAAGACCTCAGGAAACTTTTCTACGGTGCTGCAGCCATTAAGTGGTTTGACGTGGAAAGGTTCAGGTTAGCTGCGTTGATTATCTCGGAGCTCAACAATAGAATGGGCGACAAATCAGGCATGACACTTCACAATGGAAGATTGCCGGATTTTGACATGCTGAACGAGCTGCCGTCAAGTATTACAAAAAAAGTGCTGGAGCAATGTTTTCTCTATTGCCATACAAATGACAAATTTAAAGATCAACCAAATCCACGGAAAAATGTTTTTAAAATTCCGGGGTGCTGAAAAATTCAACATATTGTTTAATAACGCAACATTGCATGAAAAAAATCAGCTATGATTAAAAACTGATTATTGCCTGAACACAATATTTAAACCTATACATTTCAATAAACTAGTAACCATTCGACAACAATTTTAACCCCAGTCATAAAAATCTGGCACATATATTGTATCTAATTTTGGGGTTGACCCATGTGCGGTTCAATTTTTAAAAAAATCGCACGGTATATTATCATCTTTATATTAATTTTAATGAGAGGGGGCACTTATGAGTGGAAAATGCGATTGGTCATGTTGGGAAATTATGAACTGCGATGAATCCAAAAAATGTCCTGCCAAAACTCGGCCTGAAACACCCTGCTGGAAGATAGCAAAAGAAAGGAGTGATTACAGGTATAGCTTGCAAGTTTGCGTTGACTGTATAGTACACATTCTTAAAAGAGAAAATACTGTTCTCAGTAAAAATGAGATGCAGTCCATAATGGCCAACAAGGTAAATTGCTATTTGCAAAAAATAAATGTCTGGTAATTTGCTAATTTTCCCGGAAATAATAATAGCCACTGCCGGGGTATGCTCAGGTCCATATCCTGGCAGTTTTTGCATCTCTTTATTTACTGATACAAAACCATTTAAAGATCAAATCCGGCACATCTTCAGTTCTTGACATCGCTTCTCAATCAATTCACAAATTCATATGTTATGGTGACATTCATAACTTTATGGTAATTTTGCCTCATATCACAATACTGAGGAAGCGTTACAGTAGTCACGCTACTCTTACTCTATTTTGACAACTCAACGGGTGCCGCATGATTAATTTTTTTAAAAAGAAAAAAAGTTCTGGCGGTTGAGCGCCGTCTGGCAAAGCTGGCGGTCGCCAGCAGGAATGTGCCCTACCTCATGTTGCAGATCCATCCTCACCTGATCCTCAAAAAATAAAGGCTGCCATCAGGCAGAAATATGCCGAAGTGGCTCTATCCTCAGAGGGGAAATTTGAATACCCCACTGGCAGGGCCGGGGCGGAAGGACTGGGCTATGATCCGGTTTTTATCAGTGAAGCGTCACCATCCCTCCTGAAATCCTTCTGCGGCGTTGGAAACCCTTTTTCACTTGGTGCAATAGAACCAGGGGCCACTGTTCTTGATATTGGCAACGGCGCCGGTTTTGATCTGTATGTTGCCAGCCGGTTAGCCGGAGAGACCGGCAGGGTCTGCGGTATTGATCTTACCAGGGAAATGGTCGACATGGCCCGGCAGAATTTAGCTGAATCCGGCCTGACCAATATTGAGGTAACCCACGTATCCTCGGAAAAAATCCCCTATGATGACAACACTTTTGATACTGTTATTTCAAATGGCGTTATAAATCTGTCCCCCTGCAAGCAGGAACTTTTCCAGGAAATATTCAGGGTGCTGAAAAAGAACGGTAAGCTGCAGTTTGCCGATGTTGTCCTGGAAAAGGAATTGCCCGGAGCGCTGGCCGGAAGTCCCGAAGCCTGGTCACAATGAATCGGCGGCACGATCCCGGTACGGGATCAAATAAATTTAATGGAACAGGTCGGCTTCTCTAACGTTGAGTCTCCAGGAAAAACAGGCTTTAGAACCTCACAATATACCGTGGGCGCACTCTTTAGGGCGATTAAAACTGAATGACAACTGTCAGGAAACGTTCTGCTTCCATAATAAAGGCTCTGCTCTTTGTCGTTTTTATTATCACGGCCATCCTCGTTTTCCAATTCACTCCACTTAAGGAATACCTGCATCCCCAATCCATAAAGAATTATCTGGCCGCTACCGGAAGCCTTGCCCCTTTGCTTTTCATTCTTGCCTATGCCATTGGTATTTGTCTTTTCTTGCCAGCAACCCTTTTTACCGGGATTGGGGCCGTGCTTTTTGGTGCTTCCTTTGGCTTTCTGTACAATATCACCGGGGCTATGCTGGGGGCTTCGGCCGCTTTTTTTATTGGCCGCTATCTCGGAAGGGATTTTGCAGCATCATTGATCGGCGATCACCTTTCGAAATACGATGAAAAGATAGCTGCTAATGGTTTTACCGTAACCCTCTATCTGCGATTGCTTTTCTTTCCATTCACGCCAATGAATTTTGGCATGGCCTTGACACGAATATCCTTTGCTCAATATTTCTGGGGAACATTTTTCGGCATAATCGCCGGTGGGTTTGCCATGACTTTCTTTTTTGCCACCTTGGCCGAGGTTTGGAGTACCGGTGGGATGGAAACGCTGTGGGACTGGAAAAGCCTGTTATCACTGGCCTTATTTGTCGGCTCCTTTTTTATACCAAAAGTTGTAAAACATTTTAAACCGGAAATTTAATATATCTGCACTGGTTGTTAAGTTTGAGGGTCACATAAAAATGTGAAGTTTTTTTCTCATTTCCCGATGCAGAATCGCTCAAATATAAGATCCAGTACATCTTCGGTTGTAGTCTCGCCAACGATATCCCCCAGATAGCCGAGTGCTGACTGGAGATCTATTGCCAGGAGATCAGGGGAAACATCTACTTCCAGTCCCTTTTCGACTCTGCGGCATGCTTCAAGCCCCTTTTTAAGTGCATCCTTGTGCCGCACATTTGGAACAACTGCCGCTCCCGGATCCCAGCCCAGGCCTTTATTGCTTCCGGTAATTAAGGAAAAAACCGTATCCTTGAGTTCCAGGATTCCGGTCTGCTCTTTGGCTGATATAGAAACAAGCGGTTCGTTTCCCAGTGCCGTACGGTACTGCTCAGGTGAGGGGCCAGACTTAATGTCAATCTTGTTTAAGACCAGCAGCACCTTCTGTTTCCTGCTGTTTTGCTTCACGCTTTTATAAAGAGCCAGGTCCTCCTCGACCAGCGGTTGGGTGGCATCAAGCATAAAGAGCACCAGCTCAGCATCTGCAAGCTTGGCCCGCGCCCGCTGAATTCCCATTTCCTCAACTGTCTCGCTGGTTTGTCTGATGCCTGCTGTATCAATAATGCGAACCGGCATACCCTTGATATTGACAAACTCCTCAATGGTGTCACGAGTTGTCCCAGGAACCGGGGTAACCAGGGCCCTGTCTTCCTCCAACAGGGTATTCAGCAGGCTTGATTTTCCGACATTCGGCCGTCCCAGAATCACTGCACTGATGCCTTCCCGAAAGATCTTACCCTCGTCAGCCCTGGCAATAAGTTCAATCAGCGGCTCCTCAATCTCGTTTTTAAGTTGCTGCATTAAGACAGCATGATCCAGAATATCAGTCTCGTCCTCAGGGAAGTCTATGGCTACCTCCATAATGGCGCTCATGGCCACAAGCCTCTCCTGAATTAATGAGATCTTTTCATAGAGTCTGCCCTGAAGCTGCCCAACCGCCATTGAGCGCCCTTCATCTGTTTTTGCCTCAATAAGATCAACAACGGCCTCGGCCTGGGTAAGGTCAAGGCGACCGTTCAAAAAAGCCCGCTTGGTAAACTCGCCAGGTTGTGCCAGGCGAGCACCACCTGCCATGATAATGCTTAAGATTTCCTGGAGGACCAGATAACTTCCGTGGCACTGGATCTCAACCACATCCTCACGGGTATAGGTATTGGGGCTCCGCATGAAGACAGCCAGCACTTCATCAACTGGAGATCCACTGTCAGGATTTATAATCCAGCCATAATACATCCGGTGGCTTTCATAATCCTGTGACTTAGTTTTATGGCGAGGTACAAATAGTTTTTGAAAAATATGAAGTGAGAATGGTCCGCTGATGCGGATGACCCCCATGCCGCCAGGACCTGGCGGGGTAGCTATCGCAGCAATGGTTTCTTCCGAGCTGCCTGCAGGTGGGATTTGATCGGATGGACTCAATGAATCAGCTTCTTGCGTTTAAACTTACTTTTTATTCCTGCTGGTCTTCCTTCTTCCGGAAGACCCTTTTTTGCCTTTTCCCGGACGGTAGATCAATACTTTCTTTAAAGGCCCTTCTCCCACGCTCCTGCTGCGAACATCCTTATCGTCCTGCAGGGCAATATGAACAACTCGACGTTCAGAAGGATTCAGAGATGGAATTGACCGGGTTTTGCCACTTTTCTTTACCTCGTCGGCATATTGAACTCCAAGTTTCTTCAACTCTTCATTCCGCTTGGCTCTGAAATCTCCAGCATCCAGGGAGATTATGGCCTTTTCGGTAAATTTCTTCCCTATCATTTTCCTGAGTAAATATTGCAGGCTGTCAAGTATTTTGCCGTTTTGATCAACTATCTCGGTAACATGTTCTCCTTTGATCAGGGCAGTGACGTTCTCCTGATCACTGGAGACAGAAACCTCGGACGAACAATCCATCAACTCCAGAAGACGGTTCAGATCAGTCTCAACCTGAGAGAGCAGATCCGCACCCACCAGAAAATCTTTTTTGGGTTCCCTGGCTACCTCTTGAACCTTTGCAGTAGGCTTTGGCCTCTCTTCTTTCTTTTTTTCTCTCGCAGGAGCCTTCTGCTTTTCAATGGTCTTTATTTTTTCACTTTTGGATTTGGCTGGCCTTTCAGAAGGTTTTTCTTCAGCTTTCTGAATGTTTTCTCCTTTTACAGATACCCGAAGACGGGTCTTCTGCTTGCAAAGACCGAAAACCCCTGAAGTTCCAGTGCTCAACACCTCAATATCAAGGTTTTCCTGGGAAGTATTAAGGGATTTGCATGCCTTGCTGATAGCATCAGCAACGTCTTTTCCCTCAACTTCTATTTTTTTATTTAAAGCCATTTTAATCCTCGCGCTTATTGGACCGATTCTCTGCCCTGCATCATAGCAGTCGCCCGGATACTTATTTTATGCTGCCGCTGCCTGTTTGTTGATTATATGCTGCTGAACAATGGACAAGAGGTTGTTTATAAACCAGTACAACACCAGGCCGGAAGCAAAATTCAGGAACATAAACGTGAAGATAACGGGCAAAAACATCATTATTTTTGCCTGGGTTTTATCTACAGGGGTGGGCGTCATTTTCTGCTGCAGAAACATGGACGCTCCCATCAGAAGAGTAAGAACCGGGATACCCCCAAGATAAGGAATATCCAGGCCTATCATAAGGCGATCCGGAGCAGACAGGTCAGTGATCCAGAGCATAAACGGAGCATGCCTGAGTTCTATAGCCTGGAGCAGCACCTTGTAGAGTGCAAAAAACACCGGAATCTGCAGCACCATCGGCAGACAGCCACCAACGGGATTGACCTTGTAGGTTTTGTACAGGATCATCATTTCCTCGTTGAGGCGGGTTTTGTCGTTTTTGTACTTTTCCTTAAGCTTTGCCATTTTGGGCTGAATCTTCTGCATATTCTTCATTGATTTCAGCCCTTTCTGGGCAATAGGCCAGAAAAGGAGTTTGATCAGAATAGTGACCAGTATTATGGAAATTCCATAATTGCCGACATAGCCATAGAAAAAGTTCAGAAGGAACAAGGCGGGCTTGGCAAGCTTGTCAAACCAGCCAAAATTGACAACCCGCTCCAAATCATGTCCAGCCTCTATGAGGTCCGCCATTTTTTTGGGCCCAAAATAAACCTGATAATTATACTGCAGATGTCCCTTTGCAGGGATAATATCCTCTGCGCCGATAAGCAGGGTTCTGATCTTGTCACCCTCTGCTGAAAGTTTTAATGATATGCCTTCGCTCTTTTCCGGTATAACCCCGGTCATGAAATATGTCCCTTCAAAAGCCGCCCAGGTAATATTTCCCCTCAGGGTTTTGCTTGCCTCTTCGATGTCGCCGGGCTTGATCTCCTCCAGTTTGCCGTCAATCAATGCAGCCGGACCGTTAAAGAGATAACGCTGCGCAGCTGAACCGAAGGGAAGATTGGTAAGACTCATATAAGGAGAGCCTTGCAGGGGCGTCTCGGAAGAATTGTAGATATCAATTGACATATCGAACAGGTAACTGACCGGATTAAAAACCAATCGCCTGGTTACCTGCAAGCCGGAGGAAAGTTGCGCCGTCATGGTCAGGGTCTGGCTCTCGCCGCCATCAACCTTAAGCGTTTCCTTGTCAGAGGTAAATAATGGGATTTGGGCCCGGCTGGGATCAACACCCCAGGAAAAATAAAGGGGGAGTTCTGTAAAAGATTCTGTGCTGACCAGCTCTTTTCGTTCAGAGTCAGCATCCGCTGTTTCGTTAAAACGGTTAAGTTTATAGCTTTTAACTCCGCCACCGGTTTCCGTTATAACCGCAGTAAAGGCGCCGGTGTTAACAACAATATCCTTGCCCTCCTGGCCGGGAAGAATTGCCGGTTGTACAAATTCTGCCGGTTGATCTGCAGAAACAATTCCGGCCGGAACCGATTGGGGTTGTGGTTCCTGAACAGAAATATTGGGCTGCTGCACCTCAACTGTCTTTTCCGTCACCGGTTGTTCCTGTTCTACTTCTGGCTTAACAAACAGGTACTGATAACCAAGTAAAATACAAAAGGAAAGGACGATTGCCAATATAGATTTATGCGTATCCATTACTATTCCTCTCCGCCCCAGGGGGCGATGAATTGCTTCCAGTTTTGACAGATTTACTCTGGTTTATTTTACTGGATCATAGCCGCCATCATTAAAGGGATGGCAACGTATAATCCGCCGCAGGGCCATATAACAACCCCGAATGACACCATGGCACTTGATAGCATCAATGGCATACTGTGAACAGGTGGGCGTAAAACGGCATGTTGGGAGAAACAGGGGGGAAATCAGGAGTTGATATGTCCTGACCAGGGAAAGAAAAAAATGAGTGGCCAATTTCTGCAGAAAATCTTTCATGAATTTACTTTTTCCTGCATCAGTTCTTCCCGGTCGCAATATTTCCTTTGGTTATATAACATTAAACGGCAAAAGTGTTTTGCTATAGAAAAGACAGCCTGCTGCGATCCAGCAAGCTGTTGATGGCGGCTGTAACGTCCGCCACCTTTTCCAGATTAAAACCTTTCCGCACCGTAATAATTATATCCATGGAAGGTAACTCACAACTTCTGGAACTCTTTTCCTGAAGGAAACGCCTGTCTAACCGGAAAAATTCCCTGATGATTCTCTTAATTCTGTTTCTCTTTACCGCTCCCTTGAGCTGCCCATGAATACTGATTCCAAGCCGGTTGTGCTCTAGATTGTTTGGAAGCAGAATCAGACTGAAATTTTCCCCGTGTACCCGTTTACCACGCAGGTAAACATTATCGTATTCGCTTTTTTTTCTCAGTAGAAAGATCTTGGGTAGCGAGAGGGGGTTCATGGCTTAACAGCTTAGGCCGGCCCTGTCCATTAACGGGACACCTGGTATCCAGAAAGATAACCAGGCAATCCTATAAAACACTTAACCGTTTTCTTCCCTTGGCTCTTCTGCTATTGATAATTGCTCTTCCTGCCTTTGTTCTCATGCGCAGGCGAAAGCCATGGGTTCTGTGCCGTTTGATGTTGCTGGGTTGAAATGTTCTTTTCATAACTTTTTCCTTAAACGTCTATGTTTTCCGAATTATGTGCAAAACCCCTGCGAACTCTCTAACGAACAATCGCTGTAGTGCTCTCTGTATAAGGTTTTTTGCAGGGGGAGACAAATATTTACCTAAAAACCAATAAACAAGAGATATAACCATAGAAAAATAAGGGTGTCAAATAAAAACCTCCTATGATAGAGTGATTTGTTCTTCTCTTCAAATCTACTCATTTATCAGCTTGAAGATTTAGAGGGTTGACTCAGCTTGATAGTATACTCATTATTTGATTAAGTCGCAGCTAAGCACCCTTTCAGGGCACTCTTTTTAGTACCCCCCTGAAGGGTATAAACTTCGACTGCGAAAAGTCATGGGATGGCTTGCAAGGAGAATAAACAATGCCCATATATGAATACGAGCACCTTGGGGAAGGATGCGAGCATGGTAAGTCTTTTGAGATGAAACAATCAATGTACAGTGAAAAATTCTCGCAATGCCCTTACTGCGGCGAGGAAGTAAAAAGGATCATCTCACTTGTCTCCGTCAATACGCCTAAAGGCAACAGCGATCTGAAAAATCTTGGATTCACCAAACTGGTAAAGCGGGATGACGGCATATACGAAAATGTAACTGCCACCGGTAAAGAAAGTAAAATCTGGGATGCAAGCAAGCCTGAAACAAAACCTGACCTGAAGTCCAAAATCTCAGATTAACCCCTTTTCCATTTACCCTGAAACTACACATAAACACCTGTAGCAAAATACTATATCAACCATGTCTTATCTGGATAATGAATACGATATTCTGGTAATCGGTGGCGGTCACGCTGGCTGTGAGGCCGCATTGGCCGGAGCACGTATGGGTTGCCGCGTTGCATTAGCCATCATTAATGTTGACACCATCGGCGCCATGTCCTGCAATCCGGCGGTCGGCGGTCTGGCAAAGGGGCACCTGGTTAAAGAAATTGATGCCCTTGGAGGCGAGATGGCTAAAAATATTGATGCCACAGCTATCCAGTTCAGGCGGCTTAACACCAGCAAGGGACCCGCCGTCTGGTCATCAAGGGCACAGGCTGACCGGGTCCGTTACCGGTTGCGCATGAAGTCTGTTCTTGAGCAGCAGGATGGCCTCGATATCAAGCAGACTGTTATTGACAGCCTCGTGGTAGAAAACGGCCGCATAACCGGTGCCGTTACATCCCTTGGCGAGACCCTGCTTGTCCGGGCAGTTGTCATTGCCACCGGGACATTCCTAAACGGCCTGGTTCATATCGGGTTGAAAAATTTTCCGGCGGGCCGCATGGGAGATCCACCATCCACCAAACTTTCCCAATGGTTCAAACAGGTTGGCTTTTCCATGGGCAGGATGAAAACCGGCACCCCGCCAAGACTGGACAGCCGCACAATAGATTTTACGGACCTTGAAGCACAACACGGCGATGATCCGCCCAATTTTTTCTCATTTTCCAATGCGGATTCTTTATCCCCCAAAACCCCGGAACTGGATCAGTTCCCCTGTTATGTTACCTACACAAACACCGGAACCCACGAGATCATCAGAGGCTCAATCGACCGCTCTCCAATGTATGCCGGCATAATTGAAGGTATTGGAGCAAGGTATTGCCCATCCATAGAAGACAAGGTGATGCGATTTCCTGAAAAGGACCGGCACCAGATATTTCTGGAACCGGAAGGAACCGATACTGTTGAAATATACCCTAACGGCGTGCCGACCAGCCTCCCCCTGGACACCCAAATCACCATGCTGCGCAGCATCAAGGGACTGGAACAGGTCCAGGTGATCCGGCCCGGTTATGCCATAGAGTATGACTATGTTGATCCACTTGAACTGCATCCATCCTTACAGACAAAGAGGGTGCAGGGGCTGTTTCTTGCCGGCCAGATTAATGGCACCTCCGGATATGAAGAAGCGGGCGCCCAGGGATTAATAGCCGGCATAAATGCAGTCCAGTATATTCGTGGTGAAGAGCCCCTTATCCTGGACCGCTCCCAGGCATATACCGGTGTTTTAATTGATGATTTAACCACACTCGGCACCAAGGAACCGTATCGGCTTTTTACCTCCAGGGCTGAATATCGCTTACTGCTGCGGGAAGATAATGCCGACCTGCGGCTTCGTGATATCGGGTTCAAACTTGGCCTGGTAGATGCAAAGACTTATGAGACCTTCAAGGCCAAACGCGATGCCATTGAAAAAACCAGAGAAAAACTGGAAAAAACCACGATCAGGCCCGGACCGGAAATCAACAGTATTCTTGAAGGTTTAGGCAGCGTAGCTTTACGGCAGGCATGCAGCCTGAAAGATCTTTTGCGGCGTCCGGAAGTCTCCCTGGAAGACCTGGCCCCCTTTGCCGGACTTGACAAAGAACTTTCATTAGGCGTTAAGCGCGAAGTCCAGGTGCAGATAAAATACCAGGGATATATTGACAGACAGGGTGAACAGGTAGCCCGCTTCAAAAAGCTGGAGTCAGTTGCCCTGCCGGACAACATAGCTTATGATACCCTTTCGGGGTTATCCGCCGAAGTCACCGAAAAACTCACCAGGATCCAACCCCGCTCCCTGGGCCAGGCTTCACGCATCTCTGGTATAACGCCCGCTGCGATATCAGTACTGCAGGTACATCTGCGCAAACAGGGTTATATATAGAGGAAGTGACTAAAGTTTGAAGTGAGCTAAAGTGAACTAAAGTGACTAAAGTGTGAAGTGAGCTAAAGTGAACTAAAGTGTGAAGTATTTACACATACCTTACTTATCTCATAGTTTTTAACTTTAGACACTTGCAACTTATAACTTTAAGCACTTATAACTTATAACTTATAAAATGATGACTTTTCCCAATATAGATCCTGTTATTTTCTCTATGGGGCCCCTGCAGGTTCGCTGGTATGGGCTGATGTATGTTTTGGGTTTTGCGGCCACTCTGCTGCTTGTAAAATATCAGATAAAAAAATTCGACTTCAAAGAATTTGATGCCCATTTTGAAAATCTCAACCTGGTGCTGATCATTTCTCTTGTCCTTGGCGGCAGGCTTGGGTACGTACTTTTTTACAATTTGCCCTACTACCTCAAACATCCCCTGGAGATTTTAGCCACCTGGCAGGGGGGCATGTCTTTTCATGGCGGAATGCTGGGCCTGATCATAGGCGCAGTTATTTTCTGCAGAAAAAACCGACTTGATTTCTGGAGAGTGATCGACCTGTACGGTGTCACCATCCCCATAGGTCTGGGACTTGGACGCATCGGCAACTTTATCAATGCTGAACTCTACGGCAGGGCAACTGATGTCCCATGGGGTATGGTTTTTCCCGGGGGCGGACCCTATCCCCGTCATCCATCACAACTCTATGAAGCATTTCTCGAAGGCGTGGTTCTTTTTCTTGTCCTGTGGTTTTTCAAGGAAAAACAAAATCCCCCCTCTATTTCCTGGCCATACGGGAGCATGGGAGCTTTATTCCTTATTCTCTACGGGGTTTTTCGAATTTTTGTTGAATTTTTCCGTGAGCCGGACGCCCACCTTGGTTTTATTGCTGCAGGAATAACCATGGGACAAGTGCTCAGCAGCCTCATGATTGTGGCTGGCCTGGCCCTTTTTCTTGTCAGGCGCAAGCAGGCAGCGTGAAAGCATTCAGCTTATAGCGTTAGCCTCCTGCCTCCGATCTCAGGTCTTTTATCTTTCCCCTTGAAACCTTGATCCCTCGACACCTTGAATCCTTTTTTTGCTTACTCAAAATCCAAACTGACCGGACAGTGATCAGATCCCAGGATATGATTCAAAATAGAAGCATTCTTTACCCGGTTCTCACTGGCTGGATCCACACAGAAATAATCTATCCGCCAGCCAATATTCCTTTCCCTCGCACTAAACCGGTAACTCCACCAGGTGTACTGCTCCGGCTCCTGGTTGAACTTACGGAAGGTATCTATATAGCCCGCCCCAGTGAAGGTATCCATCCACTCTCGCTCCGGTGCTGAGTAACCGGGATTTTTCTCGTTCTGCTTGGGATTTGCAAGGTCAATGGGCCTATGGGCGACATTTAAGTCACCGCAGATAACAACCGATTTCTTTTCTGCAAGTCTATCCAGAAAATTGTGGATATCGCGATTAAACTGCAGCTTGTAATCAACCCTCAGCAGACCATGCTGGGCATTGGGGAAATAGGCGGTAACCAGGAAAAAATCATCAAACTCCAGGGTCAAGACCCTGCCTTCCTGGTCATGTTCGGGAATATCCATACCATAGATCACGCTTAGCGGTTTTATCCTGGTGTATATGCAGACACCGGCATAGCCTTTACGTTTTGCCGGGAACCAGTAAGGTTCATACCCATTCAGGTTCCTTACACTCTCCGGCAGTTGCTCAGGCATGGCCTTGATCTCCTGGAGGCTTATAATGTCTGCATCAAGCTCATAGACAATATCTGTAAAACCTTTTTTTTCAATAGCACACAACCCATTGACATTCCAGGATATTAATTTTTTCACTCCATTTTTTTTATTTTTGCTATTTGCACTTTTGCCTTTACCTTTTGCTTTAACCACCTTCCTTGGAGTCACACCGATCTGTGGACACTGGTTGGCAATAATGCACCGATCACAATGGGGACCAAGCGGCTTACAGGTTCCCTGGCCAAAAGCCACCAGAATGGAGTTGACGGGGATCCAATATGCTGCCGGTAGTTTCTGGCGCAGGGCCATCTCGGTCTCAAGGGGCGTCTTTGTTTCCACGTAGCCCCAGATATTCATGATCCGGTGAACATGGGTATCCACACAGATTGCCGGCTTCTTAAAGGCAACTGCCACCACCAGATTAGCAGTTTTTCGCCCCACTCCGGGCAACCTGGTAAGCGATTCAACATCATCCGGGATCCTGCCGCCAAACTGTTCCATGGCAGCCGGAAGATCCGAAAGATATTTTGCCTTATTCTTATAAAAACCAACCGGGTAAATGAGCCTGGCAATAGTTGCCCCATCAAGACTTGCCAGGCTTTTAAGGTCAGGAGCCTTTCTGAACAGCCTTGCTGATGCCTTTGCTGTTGTTTCATCCTTGGTGCGGGCCGAAAGAATGGTGGCCACCAGTATCCGAAAGGGATCTTTCGTCTGTACGGCGATCAGATCAACCACCGGCACCTGATAGTTACGGACTTCCTCAGCAAGTATATTTAGAAAATGATCAATATCAATGGCCATTAGTCACCATATTTATTATATGGGAATCAACCTTTCCATACGTTTAGTGAAAATAAAAACAGCTCTTTGCAAAAAAAGCCTGGGAAATCTTTATTATCTAATTTGTAATTTTTTTTAAATCAAGGATTAGTAATTTGGGGACATTTTCTCAAACAAACCTTCTTGCCTTGCCAACGTGCTCCCAAAAACCTAACTAGCTGAATTTAATAGTCAAAACATGAAACATAGCATGATCGTGCTTGACTTCCCGCTAGTAAAGGGCTATTTAAGGTAACCCTGAACAGAAGAAAGATTCAACGTCAACTGATGCCATTTGAGTTGACTTCATAACATAACGGGATGATTGATTAACTCCGATTCGACTGCACCATCACTCCAATTGCCTATGCATTTTATCTCAATCGCACATGTACTGGGGCTTTTATTAATAGTAACCGGCAGTTCCATGTTTGTGCCGGCGATCTGCTCCATTTATTACAATGAAGCGGACCTGCTGCCCATTATCTACTCGGCGCTGATCACCGTTGGTATCGGCCTGCCAAGCTGGTGGTTTTGCCGCAGCGAGGAAGAACTTAATATAAAAGACGGTATTTTTATCGCTGTTTTCGGCTGGTTCCTGGTCTCGGCCCTGTCGGGGTTACCCTTTATAATCCACGGGTCGATCCCCTCCTTTACCGATGCCTTTTTTGAGATGATGTCCGGCTATACCACCACCGGCGCCACCATCCTTACCGACATCGAGTCACTCCCCCACGGGTTGCTGTTCTGGCGAAGTGAGACCCATTTCCTGGGCGGTATGGGTTTTCTGACCCTGACCATTATCTTCCTGCCCAAGGGCATGGGCGGTCTGCGTATCTTCCGGGCCGAATCAAGCCCCGGCCAGGTGATCACTAAAGAGAAGTTCATGGCCCGCAACCGGGACACCATGATCATGTTGTGGCTCATCTACATTGGTCTCAACTCCTTGCAGATCATACTGCTCTGGCTCGGCAACATGCCAATGTTTGACGCCATATGCACCGCCTTCGGAACGGTATCCACCTCAGGGTACTCTCCAAAAAACGCCGGCATAGGTCACTATGACAGCGCCTATATCGACTGGGTCATCACCCTGTTCATGTTCCTCGGCGGCATGACCTTTATCCTCTTTTACCAGATATTGAGGGGCGACTGGAAAGCACTTAAAATAAATACCGAGTTCCGGTGGTATATGGGCTTTATCCTGTTTTTCTGCGGCGGGGTATCGCTCATCCTGTGGCAAAACAATACCTACGGCGCCGTGGATTCGTTACGTTACGGCACCTTTCAGGCCATGTCTTTATTGACCACCACCGGTTTTGGCACCGCTGACTATGAACTATGGCCCCAGGGTGCCCAGATGTTTCTCTACGCAGTCTGTTTTATCGGCGCCTGTGCGGGTTCGACCACCAGCGGCATCAAGGTGGTCCATTACGCGATCATCTGCAAGTACATGTACGCTTCGATCCGCAAGATCTTCTTCCAGCCCATGGCGGTTGTATCAATACGGCTCAACCAGAAACCAGTCGACCAGTCGATCATCGACCTGGCCATCTGCTACTTTATCATTAACATCTTCATGGTACTGCTGGGCGGCTGTGTCATGGTACTGGTGGACTCCATGGACTATGTCACTGCCATGAGTTCGGTAATTTCTGCGCTAATGAATATCGGCCCCGGATTCGGAGACGTGGGTCCATCAGAAAATTTCGCCTTTATCTCCGATACAGGAAAATGGTTTTTAGCCTGGAATATGATGGTAGGCAGACTGGAAATGTTCTCAGCCCTTGTGGTGTTCTACCCATCGTTCTGGAAAAAATAAGTTGATGGCTTGCGGCCCAATGTTGATTGGGCAACGAAATAACCCAATGATTATCGTTCAACAAAACGAACGATGATTGACAGACAGTCAAGCAGACGGACAGGGCGTGTCGGCTCGCCTTCAGGCTATTAGAAGGAAAACAACTCCCGTAGATTCTTAAAGTACTGGGAAGCGCAGATCACAATAACCCTTTCCCCCTCCTGGATCTGAGTGTCACCCACCGCTGCCTCCCATTTATCATCACGAAATACGCTGCCAATGATAATTTTTCCGGCAATGGTAGATTGGAGCTGGGCCAAAGGTTTATTGGTAATGGGTGAATCGGGTGGTGCGATCAGGTCTATCACCTCGGCATCAAAGCCGTGCAGATGCGACACGGACAGCACTTCGCTGCGCCGGATATAGGTGAGGATTTCATTGCCGGCCAGTATTTTCTTGTTCAGGGCAATATCCGAGCCGCTGGTAGTGGCAAGGACCTGGTAGTCCTCCTTGTTGACCAGAGAAATTGTTTTCCGGTGGGTTTTTACCTGTTCTTTATCCTCCTGTTCGCTCATCAGGTATTTGGCCATCAGGCAGCTCATGATATTGGTCTCATTTTCGCCGGTGGCAGCGATGAAGGTATCCATATTCAGCAGCCCGGCCGCCAGCAGCACCTCCCTGTCCGACCCATCACCGAGGAGCACCTCGGTATCCTCCAGCTCGGCGGATAACGTTTCGGCCCGCTCTTCATCCCTTTCGATCAGCTTGACCTGCATTGTTTTACCCAGCAGTTCGGCAACCCGGCTGCCCACCATGCCACCACCCAGGATCATTACACGGTAGCGGCGGTGCAGCTTGACACCGGTCAGGGTCATAAGTTGCTGCAGGTGCTCTTTGCCCGCCATGATAAGCACTTGGTCATGGGGCAGGATCATGGTTTTGCCGCCGGGAATGATGGTGGAGATTCCACGGCCAATGGCTACAACCCGGAACGGGAATTCATTGTGTATATTCGCGATTTCTAAGAGATTTTTATTGGCAAGAGGTGAATCGTCACCGATACGGGTGGCCATTACCTGCACCTGCCCCATGGCAACATCGATGATCTCGTTGCCAGCCGTCCGTTTGATCAGCCGGACGATCTCCCTGGAGACCAACTCTTCGGGATGAATAAACAGGTTTATCTTCAGATCCTCGGCGGTCAACAAAGAGTCTTCCTGGCCAAACTCCTGGTGACGCACCCGACAAATCTTCTGTGGTATCCCGAAACGGTCGGCGATCATGGCGCCCATCATGTTCAACGCGTCTTTGTTGGTCACGGCGATGAGATAATCCATTTTCTCGGCATTTGCCTCCCTCCAGCACTCAATACTCAGGGCGCTCCCGGCAATAAACCGGGCATCCAGGTTGGAGTCGGCATAATTAATGAGTTTGGAGTCCGGCTCTATGGCAGTAACCGAGTATCCCTCATGCTGCAACCGCTTGGCGAGATAAAAACCCATGCCGCCAAGGCCGAGGATAAGAATATTTTCCTGTTCTGACTTCGCTTTTTTTCTAAACATGGCGAATAATTATATTCCCTTTAAATGATTAATTCATGACTTTCTGCTA
>Ga0255045_10000035_pt1 | contig 22718 bp, 19 predicted proteins | sample BC1_12_23_MG_FD_183652 | JGI IMG/M metagenome (GOLD analysis project Ga0255045, IMG submission 183652) | Seawater microbial communities from Strait of Georgia, British Columbia, Canada - BC1_12_23 | ecosystem: Environmental > Aquatic > Marine > Strait | place: Canada: British Columbia...
TAGGAGGGAAGTGGAACGGATCGGAAGGTCCAATCATAGAAGGGACGTGGAAGTCCCCGACCGAGAGGATTCGTTAGCCGGTAGTGATCCTATCGCCCCCAACAGGTATCAATACTCGGAGAACCCTCTCATGGCGAAGACCCTTACTGCTACGGATCGCAAAGCCCTCATTCGGCTTGCTTCCACTATGCTCAAGGGATCACCTGAGCGAAGGGTGATCTTGGCTGGGTTGAGTCGGTAGTCTTGATCTCGGTATCTCTCCTATCGGGTCATCAAGAGCAGGAGACTCGACATGACTCGCAGGCCATTGGTCACATCCGTCGCTTATCGCCACGCTAAGACCGCCAAAGCTGACGTGACCCCTGTGAGGCAACGCACTCAGTTTTCGTGTATGAGCACTTCGATGATGATGTGCCTGCAAGCGTTGGGTCACGACGTTGACGAGGACGAGGTTAATAAAGTCATGGGCGCTCGCCCCATGAAGGGCGCATCGTGGGAGCAAGCTCTTGCCTGTGCCCAACACTACGGAGTCCGTGGCACCCTCACGACCCCCTCGACTGTGCAGCAGTTGAAGGAATGGACCGACGCGGGCAAGCCTGTGATGATCGCGTGGAATCCCGAAGGACGGGAATGGTCACACGCCAGCGTCGTCTTCGACGTGGACGATGATCTCAACGTCCATGTGGCTGATCCCAACATCCCGGACCCCGACGAGACGGTGCGAGTCATCCCGAAATCGGAGTTCTACTCTAAATGGTACGAGAAGTGGCCCAACTACTTGGTTCGCAGACCTGCCCTTATGCTTGACCGGGAGATCACCCCGGAGGGGAAACAAGTCATGGCTTCTCAGAAGAAGGCGTCCTCCCAGAGAGTTGCAGAAGGATATGATCGTCAGCGTGATCGCCAGTCGGAGCGTGGCACTTATCGACGCCGCTCCCCACGCAAGCCTTTGCCACCATCTGCGCCGAACCCCTCCATGAAGACCGTCAAGGAGAAGAAAGATGTGATTGATTCCGGTGGGTTGGAGGTGACTCTTGTCGGCAAACAACGCGCAGACGGTTTTATCCACGTTGCGATTTACTACCCGGTGACCCTCTACGGGGCCAACCCCGTTCAGGAAGCGATCAGAAAGTGGTCCCTCTCGGATGGGAGTTGGGTAGCCCAGGGAACGACCCTCGCCTCCCGTCGTTACTGGCTTGTGGACTCCCCAGGCCAATTCGGAGGTTGGTCCGAGGTCCGCAGCCTCAATGATGCGATGCGCGAGACCGAGAAGGCTCTCCACAAGGTCAGGGTTGCTTCACGGATGACCTCCCGCCGTGGTCCTCCTAATCACATGGGATCAGCGGTCATGCTCAAGCGGCAAGGCTTTACCCCAGTGGATGTCATGTTCGGGGAGACACTTCCTCACCGACGCGCAGTAATCAAGCCAGGCGAGGGTCTGCTAGACCGCTCTGGCAACCTCAAGCTCTTTGTCGGAATCAACGGCGACGGCACCCCCATTTTGGCCAGGGACGAACGGGAGTTGAAAGTGCTCTCCAAACAACTGATTCAAGACCGCCTGCATGTGACCACGGCTTCAACCAAGCGGGTGGCAGCCCGACACACTCGGCTGGCATCAGGTGAGCGGCTGGACCGCAGCCTCCGTCAGAAGATCAACAAGGCGATGGAGCGAAAAGGTCTGGAGGGCAACGGTCGCTTCCGCAAGCCCGAGGAAGGCTACTCCCGAGCGGTTGAGGTGATGCAGGATCACGGCATCGAGTTGGACGAGGTGGTGTCCTCACATCTCTTTAGCCCCCGCCCTTCTGGCACGGTGAAGGCTGATATTGCCTACTCCAACGAGCAAGATCCCTTTTCCCCCGTCTCTATCACCAACTCCATCCTCTATCTCCAATACACGGAACTTCGTGAGGGGATGTATGAGGTAGTGGCGTACTTGTCGTAGGTAATGAAATGGCTGCTGATATCCATCAAGGCATGAACCCCCTGCGATCCGCAAAGAAACGGAATCGCACCGAGGAGGTCCGCGAGAAAAAGGACCGGAACGCCCCTTTGAAGGGCAAGGCTCTCAAGCAACGAGATGAAGCCTCCCGAGCCTTGGCTGAGGGCAACGTCAACATTCGTCGAGGCCCCCACAAGAACAAGCCGCAGCGCGGCAAGGGCACGAAGGGCAAAGGCAAGGGTCAGCGACACCAGAAGCACAAGAAGCCGTTGGTTGCATCTGCCCCTCGCGTGGCGACCATGCACCTGCTGTCACGCCAGACGAACGAACTGATTCGCATGAAGTACAAGAACCTCGGGGACTTCGGAGGCACTGATCCCGTCGTGGACTCATGGTTCCTGGATGTCGCTGGACCCTACGAGGCGATGCAGGAGTTGACCCCCATCCTGAAGAAGTACAAGTTCCGTTGGCAGCCTGCTTCAAAGTCGTGGACCATCCACGCCATGAAGTACGCCTACAACAACCGCAAGCGCGAGAACTTCTGGAACGCGGCACGCCGCAACCAGGAGGCTGCGTACCCAATCCTCAAGAAGAAGATCGACGAGATCAATGCCGCCCTCCGAGCCGAGGACGCCAACCCGACGCCAACCCGAAAGGAGTTGATGCGGGAGATCCAGCAGGGAGAGCGCATCTCCAACCGCCTCAAGAGGTTGGGCATCGAGGTCGAGTACGACTACCCCAACCGCTATTCGGTGGACGAAGCCAAGGTCTGGCTGCGGAACACCCCCTTTGACCTCAACCCTGTCCTCAAAAAACACGGGTTCCGTTGGGGGGGTGGCAGAAACGGCGAGGGCTGGTGGATTCCCATGCGGGAGTACACCGCCATCCTCAAGCCTTTGGTGGCTGACATCTTCCGAGCGATGCCTGTCCCCGACGAGCAGGACGAGCCTGCTGGAGGCACCGGGGTGTTTTCGGACATGAGTCACCGGGAACTCTCGCAGTGGCTTGATCCTGTTGTGGGCAGGGACATGGATTTCAACGAGGGCTACGACGGCGAAGTGACCGGTGCAGAAGTCAAGCTCAGGTACATGCGGGCACTTCCCCGCATGAAGGCGCACGAACAAGAACAGGCGATGCAGAGTTGGTTGGGCGGCGGCCTGCCTGACCTGCATGGCCGCTAGGAGGTAGACATGGGCAAGCGAGGCGTTGGCGCACAACGGCCATTCACGATGATCGTTGCGGCTTTACGATCGGGGTCCGATCCTTCACGGGGTGCGATAGGCAATCCCATCGTGGCGATCGAGACATACACCAGTCAGTCGTTTCCAGAAATCCCCGGACGTGGACCCGAGTGCTTCTACGCTGGGATCAAGGGCACCACGACCCGGAAAGGGCTTCTTTCTAACCCCGCTGGAACCCCGCAGAACGCCACGGGAGGTCGCATCACAGTGGCAAGCAACGCTTTTCTCGGCCCCACGAGCATTCTGCTTGGTGAATACAAGCTGACCACAGGCGACGATTTTCTTATCGGCGTGGACGCTGCCGCAACAGCGGTAAATCTCACAGCCCTCATTAACGGCCTCCCCGGCTACACTGGTTTTCATCTTGGCGCGGGCGTTATCTCCTTGTCCGGCCCAGTCGGCCCAGTCGGCAATGAGGTTTTGTTAGGCGCGACCGGTGTGAGTCCGGGTAACTTCACCTTGACCCCTCTCGCTGGTGCCGAACCTCTGATTGGGGCAGCTACCATCACTTGAGTGGAGTTCTTATGGGTGTTCAGAAAAGAACAGACCGCGAATACATCATCGCCAATCTGCCTGATGGTGTACGACGGGTCCAGATCACTGAGCCGAGCGGCAAGCAGGTGTACAAGCGCCCCGAAGACATTGACCTGAACCATGACCAGATCATGCTGTCTCTGGGAGGCACCCCGATTGTCATGCGTGGCCGACCGGGACGGAAACCCAAAGCGCAACTGAAGGCGGTGACTCCACAGATCGCTGAGGTGGATGAAGCCCGCAACGATCATATTTCCCATAGCGCCCTACTTCGAGAAGCCCGGAAGGATGCAGAGGGCGATGGTGTCCTCAATTCCATTCTGGAAGCGATGGCAGAGGAGTCCGCTGCTATCGAGTTTGAGCGTGACGAGGCGGCACGGCATGGTCAGGACACAGCGAACCTGTCCGCCAAACGTGCGCGGGTGCTCAAAGGCATGGCAGACACATGGCTCAAACGGAAGCATCAGATTGAGGGTGGCGTCATCGACATCGACGCACCCGCGTTCCAAGCCTTGTTCAAGTTCATTTTGGAGACTTTCAAGGAAGCGATGGGAGGTGCAGGGGCACGCCCTGAGCTAGTCGAGACTACCTTTGCGAAGCTGGTCGCCGCTCTGGGGGAGGAGGCATGGAAGCAGGACGCTAGGCTTCGTATGAAGGATGTGATCAAGTGAGTCTTGCGGACGTAGCAGCCGCAATAGGTCGCCGGTCAGCCGACAGTGGCACAGACGACTGTGTTGACATCATCACGTTCATCGAAGCCGAGTGGGGCCTTGGCCTCAAATTGTTCCCAGTTCAGCGGATCATCCTCAAGGCCCACTACGGGATGGCTTTAGATGACAACGAACACGACTACCCTCTGGACACCCCTGTTCCAGAGGAACACCCGGAGTACGACCCCGAACTGGTAGACGAGGACGGCTTCTACCTGTACCGCATTGTCGTCACCGACTTCCGCCGTGAGAACGTCCAGAACATGACGGAGGCAGGCTACCTTCGCTTCCTGCACGACGAAGGCCGTTGCAATATCCGAGAGGTGGTCCCAGGCAAGCAGCGTCGGGAGATGGTGCTCTCGGTCGGTCGTCGCTCTGGCAAGACGCTGATCACCTCGTGCATCGTTGCCTATGAGTCCTACAAGCTGTTGCTCAAAGGCAACCCGCAGAAGTATTACGGCTCCTCACAATCCAACGTCATCCAGTTGGTTTCGGTGGCCACCGACCGAGATCAGGCGGCTCTGCTGTATCGGGAGGCGTCCGGGCACTTCACCAAGTGCGATTTCTTCCGTCCCTACGCCGCCAACGCTACGCAGAGCTTCGCGACCTTCCAGACTCCCTTCGACATTGAACGCTATGGCTCCTACTCTGACAACCAGAAGGCCCGGTACAGCATCAACGTGACCTTCCGCTCCTGCGTGGCGAAGGGGCTTCGTGGTGGTGCTAATATCCTCGTGGCCTTGGACGAGGTTGCCCACTTCGGAGATAAAGGCCAAGCCAGCGCGGATGAGGTGTACCAAGCGGTCGAGCCGAGTACACGGACCTTCTCCCCCAAGGATCCTCGCAACACGACGCGGCCTATCGGGGAGAACGAGGGGCGGATCATCTTGATCTCGTCGCCTCTCGGACGACAGGGCTTGTTCTACAAGCAGTTTCAGTTGGGCTTCGGCAACAATATGGCAGCCGACAACCTGCTGTGCCTCCAAGCTCCGACGTGGGAGGTCAACCCGACCGTCCCCGCTGAGACGTTCGTGGCGTCGTATCTCAAAGACCCCAACGTATTCTTCACCGAGTTTGGGGCGGTGTTCTCTGACCGTACACGAGGTTGGATCGAAGACCCTGTTGATCTCATGGCCTGTGTGGATCCCGATCTAAGGCCCAAGAGCCAAGCCCCGGCCCGGATGCCACACTTCATGGGCTTGGATATCGCCCTGGTTGGTGACTACACCACCGCTGCGATTGGCCACAACGATGCTGAAGGCCGTGTGGTCCTCGACTATATCGAGCGGATCAGGGCAGGAGAGGGGGAGTTCGCGCACCTCGACCGGCTGGAGTTCGATGACGTGGCTGATTGGATCTACAAACTGAGCCGTAAATTCTACATCACGGAAGGCATGTTCGATCAGTGGTCAGGCATCCCAATGGAGCAGGCCCTCAAGAAGCGTGGCCTCTCTACCCTCAAGTCGGTTCACCACACGAGGAACTTGTCGAGTCAGATATTCCAGAACTTCAAGAACCTCATGTTTGACAAGAAGGTGGTCTTGTTCGACTTCCCGATCCCGGACAAGGAAGAACATTCTGTCCACATCGCGGAGCTTCTGGAGCTACAGGTGGAGTACATCAGCAAGTACATCATCAAAGTGGAAGCCCCTAACATCGACGGGAAGCACGATGACCTCTCGGATTCACTGGTCCGCATGGTCTGGGTAGCAACGAACAACTCCGCCAAGCGAGTGATTCTGTCGGGAAGGCGCTCCCGCGCAGCCGGAATGCCCACCACAGGGTCCGGTCGCTTTGCCCGCAACCCTTACCGGGGTATCACGCGCAAAGGCTCCCACCCTTCTCGTGTGCCTCCCAAGGGCAAGGGCGGCGGTGGCAGGGGCGGTGGCGGTGGCACCGGTCGCCGGTAGGGCGGCTATAGACCCCACCCGGTAGGAGACTGTTTATGGCCACTTTCATTCAGAATTCTAATCGTGCCGATTCGGGGGATGTTCAACTCATGTTCCCCGGTGATCGTTTCCCGGTCATTGCGGGTCCGAACCTTCGTGTTTCGGGATGGCGTGGTGGCCTATGGGTTCAGTACGTCACGGCTGGCGATGACTTTACGGTAGAGGTGAGCGACGGGAACGCCGCCTGTGGTTTCATCTTCTTTCAAAGTGAGGATTATGATCTCATCCCACCTACGGGCACCGGGCCGGGATCACCCCAGAACTTCACCTCCCAGCAGTTTCTCAATCCCACGGGAGGCAACAACGTCGTCACGATGGTCAACGGAGGCACCCGTGCCTTTTTCCGTCTCTTTGAGACAGTGGCGTTGAACGGAGCGGGTGCAAGGGCGGGCGGGGCCATCACCTATGTGCTCAACGAGGATCTGAAAATCAGCGAAAACGGTCTTCTGTGCAACGACTCGGATGCAAACCTTGCGGTGGCGGGTGTCACGACTCCCGTTGTCGTCGGTATTGTGTCCGCGATACCCCTGGCGGCCAACGGCACCCGGCTGTGCATCGACATGAAATACTGAGGTTGCTCCCTTGTCCCGACTTCGCGCCACAACATCTCCCACGGACACAGACCGTGAGATCCAGTTAGCCCTTGACCGGGCAGCCCGAGAAATCGAGGTGGCGCTGCGAGTGGCTGCCGAGTCCCCGTTGTTGCGGCACTTGAAACGCCGAACGGTAGGCGACCTTCGGACTGCTTTGGATTCGGTGCAGCGGGTTAGGTACACCCAGTCTCCTGAAACCGAGCGGGAGTCCTACAAGGATTGGAAGGCTCGACGCGACTTAAAGCGACAAGCCCAGAAGCAACGGGCAGTAGCGCCGAAGGAGTCGTCTGATGTCTGATGACACTGACAACCAAACCGTCCGCACGGTGAAGTCGGGCGATGGGAAAAAGAAGGCCAAGACAGGCAAGCCACGCAAGATCACGTCATCCATGATGAAGCGTGCCTACGCTGGAGGTGGCATGGGCAACGCGGGGTCGGTTGAAGGGGCTGGGGGTAACTTCTACTCACCTGAACTCAGCACCGACTTCCTAGAACTGCCGCAGAGCCTCCACGAACAGTGGAACTACTACCGCTTTTTCTACCGCACGGAGCCATTCGTCGGACAGGCTATCGATCTCCACACCGAGCTTCCGATCAGTAAGGTTCGGATCGGCATGGCGAGAGCCAAGGATCGGGATCTCGCAGTCAAGGCTACTCGTTTCTGTGAACGGTGGGCACAGCGCATCAATCTTCTTGAGCGTCTTCTTTCAATCACCCATGACCGAAACCTCATTGGTATCGTCAATATCTGGTGCGAGGACGCCAATGCGGAGATGCCCCAGGACATCCGTGAGGAGCAAGTTCGGATCCTCCGTGATGACGGGGAGGCAGTAGAGGAATGGATTGATCGGGAGGACGCCGATGCTCGCGCTGTAAAGTGGCTCAAGAAGAACTACAAGGGCTGGACCAGTGTTCGGGTTCTGCCTCCCGAGCAAGTCAAGATGGAGTCCTTCAACTTCACCGACGAGCGTATCTACGAGTTGATCCCAGACTCCAAGACCAAGGACATTATCGACCGGTACAAGCAAGGCGACCCAGATGCCAAACGCATCGTGGAGTCAATGCCCCCGGCTGTGGTCAAGGCCGTCGTCGAGGGCGGTAACATCCCCCTCAACACGGACCCGATGGCTGGGAGCTACATTTACTGCCTCTCAAACCGCAAGTCGGACTACGATCCCCAAGGCCGGTCCCTGCTGGAACGCTGTATGCGTGCGCTTGTTTACCGGGACAAGCTGCGTCAGGCCCAGACAAGCATCGCCTCGCGGCACATGACCCCTATCCGTCTTGTCTACGGCGAAGACCTTGATGCTGCCGATGTCGAGGCGTTGCGAGAGCAGGTCGATATGGCCCTGCAAGACCCGGACTACAGCATCATCGCCAACTTCCAGGTCAACTGGGAGGAAATGGGGGCCGACCAAAGGCTTCTTGATTTGAGCAGCGAATATGATCTGACCGACCGGCAGTTGTACGCAGGGTTGGGTGTCACCGAAGGCTTGCTGTCTGGGGAATCTTCCTATTCAGGCGACCGGATCAATCTGGAGGTCATCAACACGCGGTACATGCTCCTACGAGAGCAGTTGCAGGACTTCGTGGAGAACCACCTGTTCAAGCCGATGTGCGCTCGTATGGGCTTTGTCGAAGAGGACGAGGACGGGGAAGAACGTGTCATCGTGCCCACCCTGTCGTTCACCCGCCTTGCTCTGCGGGACAACCGCGACACCTTCGATGCGCTCTACAACCTCTACCAGAAGGGATCCCTCGACGTGGATACCATTTTGGAACTGCTCAACCTTGATCCTGTCGCGGTCAGGGAGCGTATCGAACGTGACCTGTTCACGGTCAACGATCCCACGTTCAACGAAGTGCTACGAGGCGTCTATGGTGATGCAGGCCGCGCTATCGCGGAGAACTCGGACGCTGCCGAGAAGATCGCCAAGGTGTTGGGCCTCAAATACGAGAAACCACAGGAGGAAGACGGCGGTCGGTTCTAGGTCAAAGCTGCCGTGCTTCCGCTGAGGCTCGTATCTTGGTCTTGTAGACACCGATCCACAGACCGTTCTGATTCCATACATGGTAACCATTCAAAGCCTTGTCCTTTGAAATCTTCCAGGTTCCGAGCCAAATGAGCGGTGTGGGATACATGGTGGACCTTCTTTTGGTGGTTGGACGGTTGGCCGGTAGCTTCGCTATACCCGTAGAGGGGTGTAAACCCTCTACGGGAAGAACCTGTCAATGCCACAGCCACCATATCTAGTCGATGCACTTCAGATCGAGCCGGGAAGTGGTGACACCCTCACGGTGTCGCGTGATTCCACAGCGGGAGCGATGGCGTTTGTTGACGCCGTGCTCACGTCTGGGGTGTTGCTTCCGAGCCTTGTTGGGCTGCGGAACATCACTGGTGCTTTTATCGTAGGGCGCGCTGGTGATGGTGCTCCTTACACGACCATCCAAGCCGCACTCGATGCTGTCCCAACGGCTTCTAGTGCGTCCGCCCCTTCTCTTGTCTTGATCCTTCCGGGTGCCTATGCCGAAAACGTCTCCATACAGAAAGACGGCGTTTATTTGGTAGGGCTTGGTGGGGTCACAATCACCAACTCCGGTGGCAGCGACACTGTGACGATCAGCGCATCAATCGCTGCGACTCCACAGGACACGCTGCTCCGGGGGATGGTCATTCAGAATACTTCAGCAGCCGGGGCCTGCGTTCGGATCACCGGGGCGGATTCGTTCGCCACGGGAACAGTCACGGTGAACAACGCTCCGCTCGCCACAGGGGATACCGTCACCATCAATGGCACGGCCCTGACCGGAACCGCAGGCACCCGCACGGCGGGAAGCAACGATTTCTCGGTGTCCAGCGGGACCGTCGCGGGGATCGCTGCCGAGATCGTTGCTGCCATCAATGACACAGCCAACTCCTTTGCCACGCTGGTTGCAGCGGTGGCGACCGGTGGTGGTTTGGATGTGGTCACCCTAACCGCAGTCACCGCAGGATCAGGCGGTAACGCCATCACGCTCGCAGTCAGCACAACTCCCGCAGCAGGCTTTACCGCTTCGGGGGCAACTCTTACGGGCGGAGGTGCAGCCGGATCCCTAGTTGGGGATGGCGTCATAACCATTGAGGACTGTGATCTCGTAGCCTCTGGAGTGGGTGCATATCAAGTCCGAGCCGATACTTCGGGGCATATCCGAGTCCGAGGCGGAACATGGCGCGGTGCCGATAACGCCAGCATCTCATCTATCTCCAACTGCGCTCTTTTCTCGGTTGCTGGAGTCGAGTGGGTGAGGATCATCGAGGTGGCCTACGACACGGGCATCGATCGACCCAATGACCTGACCTGCGAGTACCTGATCTCAGACATCAGCCGTGCTACAGGTATTTTGTCGAACCTTGTCGGTGCAGGGACGTTGACTGTGAGCAACTGTCCGAGCATGATCGCCTTGTCGCAGGCAGGGGACCAAACCCTTGCCGTGCAGCACTCGTCGGTCGGTGCTTTGACGTTGAGCGGCACCACAGTAGCCGCACTGACGGCGAGCACCCGAACGACCGTAGCCGTTGGTGCGGGCACCCCAACGCTGTCCGAGGCCAAGATCACGGACACGCTGGCGTTTGTGGCATCGGCTTCCGAGTCGTATGTCTTCACTGTGACCCAGCCTGACGCCGCTTACACAGTGCTGTTGGAAAGTCCGACGACGGCTTCGGTCTTGGCGGTCACGAACAAGACCACTACGGGATTCGACGTTGAGGCTAGTGTGGCCCTTACCGGCACCGTTAGCCTGTCTATCGACCGCAGCCTGTAGAGCACCCCGGAGATCACATGAGCAAACTACGCCGCATCCTCGCTGAAGAAGGCTTTGGCAAGACCGCCCTCAAGATCGACCCCCGCAAGGTGGACGCTATCAATGAGATGACCGACTACAACGATCACACGGGAGCCGCGATTGCTTATGCCGAGTTGGTGGGCGACCGTAAGACCGCGAAGGTGTTGAACCATGTGGCAGACATCCACAAGATCATGGGGTACATGCCCCATGATCTCGGTCAGTTTCGTTCGGCCCTGATGAAGCCTGTGTATGCAATAGCGAAGAAGATCGCGATGCCCGATGGCGGCTCACTTTACGACCACCTGCACTAAGAGGCACTCCCATGAGCAACCATGACGACTTCTGGACCACACTCGCTACAGGCCACTCCAACACGGTGCTGGCCGGTGCGATGGATTCCCATCTCACAGGCAAATCTTTGGATGGCTCCTTTGGCTCTGTGCGTACCCTGACTGACCGCCATCGCGCGGCCAACGCACTGGACCTCCCAGTGACGGCAGGCACCAAGGTCGTCTTTGCGGGTGGTCTGGGCGCGTACATGACCTACGACGACGTGCCCGCCGACGGGGCCGTTGGCGAAGTCGTCACGGTCAAATCAGCCACGGGTGAGATCACGCACCACGATGGCAAGGTCTTCGTGAAGTGGGCCGATGGCAAGTTCCGTCCCATCCACACAGAGCATCTGCGGTTGGTGACCTCGGGCAAATTGGCTTCCGTGATCCGTGTCGCCAGCCTCGGTGATCTCACGCAGTTCCTCAAACGGGCCGATGGTAAGCTCATCCACAAGAGCACTGACGACCTCTGGTCCTACAGCAAGGACGCGGATGGCAACTTCCTCGTGTCTCGTTTGTTCGACGACGAGGGCGAGCCTTTGAAGGCGTGACCTTCGGTGTCGGTAGACGGTCTATCGGCTCCACCTCGGTAGGAGAGACATCCATGCGCCCAGATCCCAAACGCATCGCAGTCCGCTACGATTCGCAGTCCGAGACTGCGTGCGCTGTTTCTCGCACGAAGACTGCGGGCGAGGTTCGCTTCATCAAGGACCGCAGCGGTGATGCTGGCGAGTGGGCCTTTGGACCCCCCGGACCCAACGAGCGGGACATTGAAGCTGACTTTGTGTTCAACGCGAAGTACCTGAAACCCCTCGCGGCTACCCTCCGGTCTGCACTCATGGCTCTCGGCCACACGACCAGTGCCTACAATCGCTTCGTGAAGATCAAGTCCCGCAATGTCAGCCCTGACGGCAACCTCGGTGGCAAGGGGTACATTCAGAAGATCCCTGACATGAGGCGGCAACTGATGAACTGCGTGGAAGCCCTGTCTGCCTTGACTGATACGGTCTATGACGAGATGAAGGCACCGCATTGGGATCCCAATGCAGACACCCTCGACCCCCGTGACCGAGATGCAGTCAAAGAGATCATCGAGGACGCCGAGGAAATCAAAGACGACCCTGAAGGCTGGGCAGAAGATCAAGAGGCTGACATGGACGATGACAACACGGATGCAATGGGCAAGACCGCCCACCGCGTCATGCTTCGCTACGCGAACGGGAGGCTCGCATGAGCAACAAAGAAGCTGATCTTGATATCCTTGCGGAAGCATTCCTTCCTGCCGACCTTCTGACTCCCACCCTTGGCTCCAACTACGGCATGGATGGATTCCCGGATATGCAATACGGCATGGGTGTGTTGAAGGGTGTGTTGGATCAGGAGTACCAAGAGGCTCCCGCGTTCCCCACAGGTGTCCAGAAAGCGGGTGCTTCCGACATGGACCTTGGATTTCTGTTGGCCGGTGAGTCGTTGGCAGACCTTAACTGGCTCGATCCAGACCAACCGCAAGACCCCGACCGGCTCCCACGGAACCCTGTAGACCTCTCGATCCCTGAACTGGTAGAGGCATGGGGTGTCCACAGGCGCACCGATGGTGTGCATCAGATGGACCTTGCTCATGCACGTTCCACCGAGGAAGCCCCCAAGAAGAAGGCCAATGCCCGAATCATTGAGAAGGTGGTCACCCACGCGATGCGTCGGTCTATTGAAGGCCAGCACATTGAACGCATCGTGCGCGAAGCCGCAGAGAGCATGGGTTCCGAAATGGAGCGGGTGGTGCCTCTCCTGCGTCGAGTAGTCACAGACCACGGCCTTGCAGGCAACGTGTTTATTCGTGCATCGGCGTATCCCGGCTGGGGTGCAGGTAAAGGCAAGGCCCACGCTAAGAAGCACGCCAAGAAGGCTCGCTACCTCGTCGTGTCCAAGCAGGACATGGACCAGGCCGTGTGGATCCAGAACGGTCGCTGCGCTTACACAGGCAAGCTGGCTGTCACCGAAGTTCCGTGGAAGAAGGCCCACGCCCACTACGCCCCGCGTCTGGAGGCCACAGGCCACAAGGTTGCCGGATCCTCAGACCCTCGTGAGGCGCTGCGAGTGGCTTTCCTATCCCAGCCGCGCAAAGTCGAGGCGGACACAGGCTACCTGCCTACCCATGAGACACCGGACCAACGAGTTTCCCACGAAGACGCCAAGAAGGCGTTTGCTTCACACCGTCCCGAACGAGCGGTGTACGACCACACGGATCGGGACCATGCGCGACGATTGGCGAAAGTCAAGACGCGGCTTGCCCAGATGGAACGGGACAACCTGATCCCGTTGGGTGAGGCTGATCGCATCCTCTCCTCTGACGCAGACCCTATGGGAATGCTGCGTAAGGCCACACAGGTGGCTCGTCACGTCAGTCAGCACACCTACGAGAGCAATGCAGTCACACATGGGCAGGCTCTACTGTCTGCACAACGAACCGAGCGTTCCCATCTTGCCCAAGACGGACGGTCCCAACGACTCCATCGTGCGGCGTCCGACAAAGCCATCGCAGTAGTGCGTGGTTTCTTGGACAGAGGCGTAGCCACCGAACAGCGTGTGCGACAGCTTTTCGCTACACACAAGGACATTCAAAAAGTCGCTGCCTCCCTCTCCCGAGAAGCCTCGCAGGTGCTCGCACCCAAGCGTGACTACAAGGGCATGGTCTTCAAGGCAGCCTCTCTCAACAGCACCGATCAGGTGGACCTCTCTGACGAGAACAAGGCCATCGCAAAAGCGGCGGCTGACAATGGTGTCGCAGCCAATGAGATCAAAGGCGTCCTGAAAACAGCCCGTCGGGTGATGAGCGAGGGGTTCGCAGGCAGCGATCTGACCTCGTACTTGACCAACCGTTTCTCGAACTCCCTGCTTACCGCTTCAAAGGGAATGGTCGATAGGGTCCGCACGGCGCATGAGGGGCTGTCAGGCTTCGTCTACGTCGATGCAGAAGCCTACGCCTCCCCCGCTGGCGTCAAGGGCTGTGAGTCGGGTTCGGTGAAGCACCGGGCCAATCAGATTCAGAACGTCCGGGAGATTCCTCGCTGTGGTTCCTGTTCCGTTGCCCGTGTCCGTGAAGACGGGACGCGCAAGTGTGGCATCTACAACAAGACGCTGGTGACAGCCGTGGATGTATCAGGCCCAGAGTTGCTTCAGATCAAGCAGGCAAACATCAAGTCCACAGAGATGAACGACGCAGAGGTGACTGCCAGCTTGTTTGCCCCCACCTTTGATCCGAGCGAGTTCGGGTTGGTCAACGCCAGTCTGGAGGATGTGGCCTTTGACAGCCTTCCCGAGACGGAGAAGCTCGCCAAGATCATGTTCGATGGGTGGAGGATTGAATGATCCCTTTTGCAGCATCCCCCGCGAGGGTAGCCCGTCGTAAACAAGCCGAGATGTCCACCGAGGCGTCCAAAGCATTGATGAAGTGGCTGGGGAAGACCCTTGGAAGTAAAGCCAAGCACGTCTACGTCGTAGGCGGTGCTGTCCGTAACTTCAAGCTCGACCAACCCATCAAAGACATCGACATGGTGGTTGACTCCATCAATCTCGGTCACGATGCAGCGTGGGTGGCTCAACAGCTTGCGCGGAAGATTCCCGCCCCTACGAACATCGCAGGTCCAGACAACCTGCGAGTCACGAAGGTCAATGTCACCGGCACATGGGTGCTGGACGGCTTCGATCTCAACGGGGAGACTCTGGACATCGTAGACGCCCGCAAAGAAGAGTACGAGGTTGACCCCGCAACAGGTGAGTACGTCGGACACAAGCCAACCAAGGTTGAGCCGACCACGATGGAGGTGGATGTCTCGCGTCGAGAGTTCACGTTCAACACATTGATGTGGCGTCTCAGCGATCTCGCCAAAGGCGTGGACCAAGCAGAAATCATTGACATGACCGGCTGCGGACTGCGGGATCTGGAGAACCGAGAGATGCGGTGTCCAATGGACCCCGATGAAGTGTTCGCCCTTGATCCCACTCGCATCATTCGCACCATCAAGTTTGCGTTCAAGTACGGCATGAAGCTCCCGCCTGACGTAAAAGCCGCCGCCAAGCGACAGGCGAAAGGGCTGAAGCGCATCCCAGCGAAAGCATACGGGGCCATCAAGGACATTGCTCTGGAAAGCCCTGACTACAAGAAGGCCCTCGATGTGATGGCTGATCTCGGTGTCACCGACGTGATCGCAGAGATAATGAAGTCGGACAAGCAGTTCAGAAACTCCCTGCTCAACTACGCAGAGAAGAAAGGCGTCTCATACCTGTTTGATCTCATGGACGTTGGCATCCCGGTGTCAGCCCCGATGTCGTTTCTGAGCCGACCCCAGCAAGCGCGGCTTCGTGAGATCGCGGCTCTGATGGACCGTGAAGACGCGATGGCGTTCCTTGGTGCGCTTCGGAACCCCGGTAAGGCATATCAAGATGGCCGGTTCATCCCCTCATTGGCTCAGGAGAAGGGCATTGAGAGGAACCAGATGGGCAAGTTTATGCCCGCTGTGAACGCAGCGGCCCGCGAAGCCCTCTTGGCAGAACCTACGTTGCTGGAAAACCCCTCTGCGCTGAAGGGAGTCGTTCGGTCCCGTGTGATCAAGGCATCCCGCAAGGCCACAACGGACCTTGGAGTCCTTTTGGAGACAATGGAGGTACCGGATATGCGGCGAGACCTCTCCAGTAAATCCAATCTAAGGTGGCTTCTCCGCAACCTCCGGGTAAACAACGGGTCGCATCCACAGATTGACGAGGCAATGGCAGAGATAAAGGCCCTGGTGAGAGGCAAGCGTGCCGATCTCACAGCACGTTGGGGCACCACGCTCCTCGCAGGGGGCGATAAAATTCCCGGTGGTCGAGCGGAAGGTAAGAGTCCCAGCGACTTCGACCCTAAGCAAATCGAGATGGGCACTGGGGTCGAGATGGAGCACACCACAGATCGGGCAGTGGCGCGTGAAGTGGCGATGGACCACCTCACAGAAATCCCCGACTACTACTCCCGTCTGGACAAGATGGAAGGCGAGGCTGGAGTAAAACACGCATGGGTACAACGCCTTCAGATGAAGCGGGAGGCCGCAGCCCAGCTACGTTTTGCATGGGCTGACGACCGTGGGTGACCTCAAACGTATCGCAGCCCTCTGTAGCCGAAGGAAGCAGACCCCTTCTGCCTCACGGGTCGCTAAGACCTACTCGGTCAACAAAGGTGATCTGGTCTGGTACGGCAAGTACAAGAACCAGCGCGGCGAGGTCAAGAGTTTCGGCATGGGCGACAAGGGTGATCCCACAATCACCCTTGAACAACTCCCAAGCCCCTCCGCCCGGAAACCAAAGAAGAAATCCCCGAAGACGCTGAACCTGTTCCAGATCCGGCCCCGTAAGGAAGATGAGCACGACAAGGCCAGGAAAGAGGCGGTGTCAAAGGCGCTCTCCAAGAAGGAAGTCCCGAAGGCCGATGGCTCTGGCACCACTACGGTCTACGAGTACGGTCCACGGCAGGTGGCCCAGCGCAACAAGGAGAAGGCAGTACGCATTGAGTCCCTTCGCAAGAAGCTGGGGGATCTTCGCAAGAAAGCGCGGGGTGATCTTACCGCTAAGGATCCCGAAACCCGGCTCACTGCGTTGGCCGTGGCTCTCATGGACGAAACCTACGAACGGGTGGGCAACGAGGAATCCGCTAAGGACGGCCACTTCGGAGTCACGAACTGGACTGCGGGTCACGTCACGATGGGAAGCAATGGTGCGACCATCAAGTACACGGGCAAGTCTGGGGTCAAACAAGAGAAGAAGGTCACCGACGCACAGGTGCTCAAGGCCCTTCGCAAAGCTCTCAAAGGCAAAGGCAAAGGCGACAAGATCCTGTGCGATGGCGATGAATGCGACATTCTCGCCAAAGACGTGAACACCTATCTGAAGTCCTATGAGATCACAGCCAAGGACATCCGTGGCCTACACGCCAACGAGGAGATGAAGCGGCACCTCAAAGAGCAACGCAAGGCGGGTCCGTCTGATCTCCCGAAGTCTCGGAAGGAGAAGGACAAGATCCTCAAAGCCGAGTTTACGGCTGCCTTGGAACTCGCTGCCGAAGCGGTAGGACACGAGGCTTCCACACTACGCAATCAATACCTTGTTCCCAGCATGGAACTCTCCTACACACAGGACGGCACCGTGCTGGACCGGCTGGACAAGCAGGCCACCCTCTCCGACGCTGAACGTGACGACAGGGAAGCCGAGCGTCTGATCAAGAAAGCCCCAAAGAAGAAGCCGCCTCGGCTAGACCGGGAACGCCGCGTCGTGAAGGACAAGGACAACGACCTAGACACTGATGCAAAGCAGGACGTGAAAGATCGGTCCAATCGTTCCCGTGACGCCTCGGCTCGCGTAGCCCTCCGATTCTTGTTGGGGGGTGACGCCCACCACCTGCCTCGGCTCGCCCGCCGCCCTAACAAACGGCAACGCAAGAAAAACGAGAAGAACAGGAAGAAGAACCAGCCCGCCGCAGAAGCGAAGCCCGCACCGACCCCAGCACCGACCCCAGCACCGACCCCAGCACCGAAGCCCACATCGAAAGAACAGGTTCCGATGTTCAACACGGAAGCCGACCAAGTGGTCATGGTGTCCCCCGACACGGCCCAGGCGGAACCTTCCAAGTACAAGACACCTTCAGAAGACCAGTTGAAGGCTCACCAGGAGGCCGAGACGGCTCCCGCCGAGACGACTCCCCCCGCCGAGACGGCTCCCGCCGAGACGGCTCCGCCCGAAAGCTCCCCCGCTGAAAAGCGAAAGGAGAGCGCCGCCTCCGCTGATGCAGTCGCCTCGGCTCGCGCCGAAATCAAGAAACTAAAGGAGGATGACCCCTCTCTCTGGAAGATCGATGAACTGAAAGAAGCCTTGGGAAAGGAGTACGGTGCCATCCCCGGCATTGATGCCAAGGCCGTAAAAGAGATTCTGAAGGCAGCGGAGTACAAGGAAGGCGAGGGCGACGATGGCGGTCGCGGTCGTGATCCTAAAGAGACGTTCATCACAGCACTGGTCAAGAAGTTGAACGCCGGACCCAATGGGAAAGCCATCAAGATGTTCGCTAAGAACACCCGTGATCAACGCAAGGAAATGATGGGTGAGATTGAATCCATTGTCGGCAGCACGCTTACACGGTCGCTGGGGGATGTAGACGCAACCTTCCTGGCCAACGTGGCTCTGGAACTAAAGGAACGCAAAGGAGAGGTCGCAGAGGATCTTGTGACACTGGGTCGGCGTAAGGGTGTCCGAACACGGGCCACAGCCGCCGCCAAGGTACTCGAAAGTGTTGCGGACAAGGATGAGAGCAAGCGCCCGGATGCTCCTGACCTCGTTTCCGCCATGCTCGCCAAACGATCCGCTGAACTCATTGATGACCCGAGTTTCCTAGATCCCACCAAACCATTGACCAAGGCCAGCACCGAACCCCTTGGCTCTGATGTGCTTAAAAGCAAGAAGCACAAGAGCGATATGGCTGACCTCACCCTTGAGCAGACACGCAAGTACAGGGGGATGGACAAGGAGGACCGGGAAGCACACCGTAAAGGCTTGCTTGATCTAATCAAGACGCTGGAGCACACAGGAGCGAAAGGCTCCGAGCAACAAGAGTTGGCCATCGCACAGCAACGTGCCGTTGAACTTGCCTCCGCAATGGAGGACGAAGACTCTGATGTGAACCCGACGTTCCGTGCTCTCTTGAAGGCAGCGGAGACGCAGGGGCGCTTCAATGAGTTCGCCAAGCTCAATTTCACAGGTGACGCCGGGGACGACATCCCGATGCAAGCGCAGTACCGCCGCCTAGTGGCAGATGTAGACGTAGAGGATCTAGCCGACTTCTTGCCTGATGATCACCCCTCCAAAGATGACGTGAAAAAAGTCCTTGATCTGATAGACCCGAGAAGCGTCAAGCGCGAGTTGGGTGACGCGGACTACTCCTCCGTTATCGGCCAGGAAGGCCGCGACATGATCCGTGAGGACATTGAGGACATGATCCTCTCTGGAGTCATGGTTACTGACTCGGACCTGACAGGCAAAGGCAAACGCAATACGCAGCGGAAGCGGGTGAAACAAGGCCCTTCAAAGGGAGTGGACATCGGTGCCTTCCTCTCTTCACTGAAAGCGGCTCTTTTGAAGGGCGAACCCGTTGGGATCAGGGACGTAGTGTCTGACCACCAATCCAAGAGAACGCCCAAGAAGGTCGCAATGCCCACAGGTGACTACGACTTCAAGCCTTGGGGGGGCCTACTTTCCCCGAACTTTGTAAATCTGTCCCGGTAGACTTTCTATACTCATTCCCTATGAGTAGGGCTACGGGTGTATGCCTTCCATCGGGAACCACTTTCACTGGAGACAACATTATGAGTAAGCTCACCCGCGAGGGCGCACGCAACCTGACCACAACTATTGATCGCATTGCTTCGGTTATTCAGGAGAACGCTGCCCTTCTAGGCATCGACTCCAAGATCGCCAAGGACTTCGCGTACCGCTGTGATCTGGTTTCAGACGCCGTGGAGACAACCGCTGTGGCGAATTACCCTAAATCCGTCGTTGCCGAGGAGATTGCTGAAGAAATCGGCAAGGAAGTTCCCGGCCCATTGGTTGATGGTGAGGTCACGAAGGATCTCGGGGGCCAGTTCACCCAGAAGGAGTTCGCCCAGTTGACCGAGGTGGCAGAGAAGCTGGCGAAGGCCGCTTCCGTTTTCACCAGCCGCAGCCGCAAGCCTGTCGCTGACTACGGTTTCGGTCTGATCAAGTGATCTGGAGGGCTTCGTGCGCCGAAAAGCCGAAAACAACGTAAACTATCAAGAGCGTGCCCAAGAGTTCGCTGTCGGGGCTGTTGTGACCCCGTTCGGTGGTTGGGATGCCCAAGGCGGTCGTGTGACCGCTGTTTGGCCTGCCATTGGCATGGTTGACGTTGAGTTCAGCACTGGCAATCGACGCTACCCTGTCGAGGACTTGCAGCAGATTGACGCCAACGGAAACGCAGACCCTCCAAACACCAACTCGGTGCCTGGGGGTCAGCCGACCGTGCAGGTGCCGGGAGGCCCTAGCGGTTCTCGTGTTGCCGTAGCCTTTGAGAAAAAGGCCCTCTACTGGGCGGCCCGTGATCGGAAGTACCGAATGACAGGACCGGAAACGGCGTTGGGGCACCCAAAATGCCCCAAGTGTGATGAGGACCATTCCCTTCAAAGGGCCATCTACAAACGACGAGATGGCTCCAGCGAACGTCTGATGGGCTGTCCTGGGTGCATGTTTTTGATCAAGGACTCTGACATCGTGAATTTCGGACCCATTGCTGAAGTAAAGGTTGAGGTCTGATGGCATTCCTCAAACGAGCCAATGCGATGGTGGTCCACCCTCGGATCTCGTATCAGGGATGGGGAGGCATTCGGAAGATTGCCTCGTCAGGGTCCAGTCGGAACTTGACTGATCAAGCCCGTGAGATTCTCGGCACCAACCTTAATTCGGACACGCATCTCGTCACTCACTGCACCATCGTCGCCTCGGTAGACGTGGATGACGTGTCTGGCGTGAAGCTAGGAAACATCAAGGTCGGGTCCACGACGGTCAATCGGAGGTGGGCTGATTACCATATCAAGCCCCAATGCTCCCAGTATGTGAACAACAACGGAGACTCCTGGAGCCGTTCCGTGCTTCGGATGGCGTACCCCACGTTCATTGGAGCGCACAACTTCCGTGAGCACGTTCAGATCGAGGACCAGTCGAAGGGCCGGATCATCGACGCCGCAGCACGCGACATCGGTGACTCCCTCTACATCGACATCCTCGTTGCCACCGACCGTAAACACGCTGGACTTGTGCAGGACATTGAAGCAGGGAAGCTGGCGACCCTCTCGATGGGTTGCACGACCGATTTCACGGTGTGCTCCCAGTGTGGGCACTTCGCCGTGGATGAGACGCAGCTTTGCGACCATATCAAGTACGCGAAGCTCAATACGTTCATGGACGAGACAGGGCAGAAGCGAGTCATCGCAGAGCTTTGTGGTCACCAGACCTTCGATGAGAATCCCGAAGCTCCCGGTGGAGTCAAGTTCATCGAGGCGTCATGGGTCGCTGTTCCAGCGTTTCCCGGTGCGGTGATGCGTAATATCCTCTCACCGGGAGAGGTTTCAGGGGAACAGATCCGTAAGGTGCTTGCTTCACCTCCCCCTCAGTGGTCAGACAGCGCCATCGCCAAGGCCGCGAATCTATCTGTCCCCTCACAGGCGTACACCCGTACCGCGTTTGATTTTGGAGAGGATGGTGATGACGAGGGCGGCGATACCCCCTCCGAAGACGAGAAGATTCCCTTCCAAGATGTCGAAGACGCCGTATATGAGTCGCTGAAAAGCCGTGTACGCGAACGCATTGAAAAGGAACTGGCCCAAGAGAACATCGAGGAACTGGCCGAGCCAGAACCGGCGATGGAGCCAAATGACAACTTGGTCAAAGAGGCCGCTTCCAAGCGCGCTTCACAGCGTCGGTACGCTACGACCCTTGCTACATTGGTTCACGTTGCATCCTCTCCCGCTGCGGTGGTGGAGGGAGCGGCCCGAATCAATGCTTCTTATGGTGTCCACGCCAGCCGGGAAGTCTATCGGACTGCCTTGGCTGCTGGGATCCCGACCGATTATTCATCATCTGACCGTTATCTGTTCGCTTGCCGTAAGGCAGCGGGCCGGGAACTCAGTTCTGCCGAAATCCGGGTTGTTGTCCGGGTCGGCACCCTACTGGCTCAATGGGCCGGTACTAACAACCCACTCACCTAGAACCTTTGGAGAACATCATGCGAAAGCGTATGACTTGGAACGACAGTGAGGTTCGGCAGCGTCGAGCCTCAGAACACCCCGCAACCCCTGACGAGGGCGCGGCTTCCCCCGCTTACGGCGGCCCTGATCCGGCTGCAAATGCTTACGAGAATGGCGACACCTCGTCCTGGGCCGAGGATCCCCACCCCGGTCCCTACGCCAACAGCGAGCACCCCGCGTACCCCGACGAAGGCCCCGCCTCCCCGGCGTACAAGGCTGCCGCGCTGGAACGCAAGGCTGCCAAGTGCATCCGTATCGCTACTGCGATGCTCCCCAAGGGCGCTTCGGTTGCTCTTATTGAGGACCAGGCCCTCTCCCTTATGGACCTCTCTGACCGTGCGGTCAAGGCCAGCCTTGCTCGCGTTGCAGACGAGGACGAGGACGCAGACGAGGACGAGGATGTCGAGGAGTCCAAGTCCAAGAGTGCTTCCCGACGCATTTCCCGTCTTGAGCGCGTCCTAACCAAGTTGGCCGAGAGCGAAGACCCCGGTGACGACGATGACGACGACGATGACGACTCTGACGACGAGGCCGAAGAAGCCAAGTCCAAGAGTGCTTCCCGACGCATTTCCCGTCTTGAGCGCGTCCTAACCAAGTTGGCCGAGAGCGAAGACCCCGGTGACGACGATGACGACGACGATGACGACGATGACGACGAAGAAGAAGCCAAGTCCAAGAGTGCTTCCCCTCTTGAGCGTCGTATCGCTCGCATTGAACGTGTCCTGACTCGCCTCGCTGGTGATGAGAAGGAAGAGGACGCTGAGGC
>Ga0255045_10000036_pt1 | contig 22689 bp, 24 predicted proteins | sample BC1_12_23_MG_FD_183652 | JGI IMG/M metagenome (GOLD analysis project Ga0255045, IMG submission 183652) | Seawater microbial communities from Strait of Georgia, British Columbia, Canada - BC1_12_23 | ecosystem: Environmental > Aquatic > Marine > Strait | place: Canada: British Columbia...
CTGCGCAACCTCGAGGCCATGCACGTGGACATGTTCGTTGTGCGCCACCAGGACAGCGGTGCCGCCCATTTCATAGCCCGTCATGCCGCCCCTCACGTCAATGTCATCAACGCCGGTGACGGCCGGCACGCGCACCCCACCCAGGCCATGCTTGACATGTTCACAATCCGCCGCCACAAGGGGGAATTCACCGGACTTCGCGTTGCGATTGTCGGGGACATCCTGCATTCCCGGGTGGCCCGCTCCCAGATTCTCGCCCTGAATACCCTGGGAACCTCGGAGGTACGGGTCATCGCTCCGCGCACCCTGTTACCGACGGATGCCAGAACCTTGGGAGTTCATGTGTTTCACGACCTGGAGCAAGGCATTCGCGATGTGGATGTCATCATTGTGCTGCCTCTGCAGAAAGAGCGGATGCAGAGTGCCCTGCTGCCCAGTGAGCACGAGTATTTCAGACTGTACGGGCTCACCGAAGAAAGATTGAAGGCCGCGAAAAAAGATGCCATCGTGACGCATCCGGGCCCGATAAATCGGGGTGTGGAACTGGACTCCGAGGTGGCAGACGGTCCCCGTTCGATGATACTGCAGCAGGTCAGTTTCGGTATCGCCATTCGCATGGCGGTCATGTCCATGGCAATAGGTTCGCAAGGAGCAGCCACGAGGTGAGCAGGCCGAGTAATATTCTCATCGCCAACGGACATCTGATCGATCCCGCAAACGGTATCGATGACACACGGGATCTTTACGTCGTTGCGGGACTGGTCCAGGGTGTGGGCCAACCGCCCGCCGGATTCCAGCCGGACCTGACCATTGATGCAGCGGGGCTGGTTGTGTGTCCGGGGCTGATAGACCTGAGCGCCCGTCCCAGGGAATCCGGTCAGGAACACAAGGCAACCCTGACAAGCGAGACCCGGGCAGCCGCTAAAGGTGGCATCACGACGTTCTGCTGTCCCCCTGATACCGAACCGGTTATCGACACCCCTGCCATGGCAACCCTGGTGAGAAAGCGGTCCGAGCGCATCGGCTATGCCCGCCTGCTGCCCGTAGGTGCCCTGACCCAGGGACTGGAAGGTAACCAACTGAGCGAGATGGCCGCCCTGCAACAGGCAGGCTGTATTGCTTTCAGCAACGCGGAGCATCCGCTTGCCAACACCTTGGTGGAACGCCACGCCCTGGAGTACGCCGCAACCTTCAATCTGACGGTGATGCTGCGGCCGGAAGACCGGCACCTGCGAGACAGCGGGTGCGTGCACGAAGGCCCGGTAGCAAGCCGGCTGGGTCTCCCGGGTATCCCCGAGGCCGCCGAAACGGTGGCGACCGCCAGGGACCTGGCCCTGGCTGAGCACACCGGCTGCCGTATCCATTTCCGGGGGCTGTCAACCGGCACCGCAGTGCGCATGCTGGCCCAGGCCCGGAATCAGCGGCTGGATGTCTCCGCCGATGTGGCCGTTCATCAATTGCATCTCACCGAAATGGACGTGGAAGGATTCGACAGCAACTGTCACGTCAACCCACCGCTGCGCAGCCTCTCCGACCGGGACACCCTTAGAAGTGGGATATCCCAGGGAATCATAGGCGCCATCTGCTCAGACCACCAACCCCATGAGCCGGAGGCCAAGGAGGCGCCCTTCCCCGCTACGCGACCGGGTATCTCCGGTCTGGAAACCCTGCTGCCCCTGACCCTGAGACTGGTGCAGGAAGGGGTCCTCGCCCTGCCGCAGGCCATCGCCAGACTCACCAGTGGCCCGGCGGATATTCTCGGACTGAATTATGGCCGTCTGGGTCCCGGATCCACTGCAGATATCTGCATCTTCGATCCTGCCAGGCACTGGCAACTGCGTAAACAGGATTTATACAGCGCCGGATACAATACCCCTTTTCTTGGCTGGGATTTTACCGGCCAGGTAACCCACACTCTTTTGGAAGGCGTGATCGTTTATGAAGCAGACTGACCAGTCCCACCGGGATACCATATTTGTCGAGCAGGCGGAGATACTCGAACACCAGTCCTTCGAAGGCGACCAGTATATTATGAAGCTGCACGCGCCCGAGTGCGCGCGCAACGCCCTGCCCGGCAGCTTTGCCCACATCCAGGTGGACGCTTCCCTGCCCCTGCGCCGCCCTGTCTCGATCATGCGCACTTCCCCTGAGGACGGTTGGGTGGAATTCCTCTACAAGTCGGTCGGCGATGGCACCCGCATCCTGGCCGGGCGCCGGGCGGGCGAATTCCTGAGTATACTGGCCCCCATCGGCACCCCGTTTGAGCTGCACCCGGAGCACCCGGTACCACTGCTCATAGGCGGCGGAGTGGGTATGCCACCCATGGTGTTTCTGGCCCAGAACCTGGCCGGTAACAGCCGCTTCCGTCCCCTGGTCATTCTAGGTTCGGAGGTGCCTTTCCCTTTCCGTCCCCAGCCTTCCCGGATACTGGCACCTTCCATGCCTGACGGGGTAATCGCAAGCATGCCGCTGCTGGATGACTGGGGCATCCCCAGCCGCCTGACCAGCCTCGCAGATTTTCCCGGATGCCATCAAGGTTATGTCACCGATCTGGCACGGTTCTGGTTGCAGTCACTGAATGATGCGGGGCTGGCAGAAGTGGAGATCTTCTCCTGCGGTCCCCATCCGATGCTGGAAGCCGTGGTCAAACTGGCGCGGGAATTCGATCTGCCCTGCCAGGTCTCACTGGAAGAGTACATGGCCTGCGGTGTCGGGGGGTGTGCGGGCTGCGTGGTCCCGCTGGAGACTGGTTCGGGAAGGGAGATGAAGCGTGTCTGCGTGGACGGACCGGTATTCGACGGCAGGCAGGTTTTCAGCTGAACGGAATCCGGCATTAAACACGGTCGGAGTAACTCAGAACTCCTGTTCGTCCATCAGCGATATAGACCCCATTTTCTTGGCGTATTCATCGACGTCGCCGCTGCCCAACTTGACCATCAGCCGAACCTCGTTGGCAGAATCAGCATAGAGGATGGCATCCTCATAGCTGATCTTACCCTGCTTGTAGAGGGTATACAGGGCCTGATCAAAGGTTAGCATGCCCTGTTCGGTGGAACGCTTCATCAGATCCTTGAGCTTGTGAACCTCGCCCTTCCGAATCAGATCCGACGCTAATGGCGTGTTGATCAGGACTTCCACAACCGGGACACGCTCGTTTCCCTTGACGCTGCGCACCAGCTGCTGGGCGACGATAGCCCGGAGGTTCAGGGAAAGATCCATGAATAACTGATTACGCCTGTCTTCCGGAAAAAAATTGATGATGCGGTCCAGGGCCTGGTTTGCATTGTTTGCATGGAGGGTAGACAGGCACAGGTGGCCCGTCTCGGCAAACGCAATCGCATGGTCCATGGTTTCCCGGCTCCGGATCTCACCGATGAGTATCACATCGGGCGCCTGGCGCAGGGTGTTTTTCAAAGCCACTTCGTAAGACTCGGTGTCAATGCCCACTTCACGCTGGGTTACGATGCAGCCGGCATGATGATGGGCGAACTCTATGGGGTCCTCAATGGTGACGATGTGTCCCGTGCTGTTGTGGTTACGAAAACCGACCATGGCCGCCAAAGACGTGGATTTTCCGGTTCCTGTGGCGCCCGCGAATATCACCAGGCCGCGCTTGGTCATGGCCAGGTCTTTGAGAATCGGGGGCAGATTGAGCTCGTGGATCTCAGGGATTATGCCCTCGATGCGCCTCAGCACCATGCCCACGGCGCTGCGCTGCACGAACGCGCTGACACGGAAGCGCCCCACTCCCGAGGCGCTGATCGCAAAATTGCACTCCTTGGTCTGGGCGAACTCCTCCTGCTGGGCCGGGGACATGACACCAATAACCATCTCCCTTGCCTGCTGTTCCTCCACCCGATCCTCGGAGACCGGCATGATGCGCCCATTGAGTTTTATACAGGGGGGCATACCCACCGTGATAAAGAGATCAGAGGCCCTCTTCTTGGACACCAGCTTTAAAAGTGCATCAAGATCCACGCGCCCCCCCTAATCTTTCGCTGCTTTGCGGCGGATGACGTCAGGCGGCGAAAGTTTCCTTGTTTGCCGCCTTCGACTGAGCATCCAGTCTGCTGATCATACCCTTCTTCAGCAACTCCTGCAGGTGTTGATCCAGCGTCTGCATACCGTGGGCCTGACCTGTCTGAATGGCTGAATACATCTGGGCCACCTTATCTTCCCGAATCAGGTTCCTGATGGCGGGAGTTCCGATCATTATCTCCCAGCCGGCAGTCCTGCCGCCACCGATCTTCTTTAGGAGTGTCTGCGCGACCACGGAACGCAGGGACTCAGACAGCATGGAACGGACCATACCCTTCTCCCCTCCCGGAAAGACATCGATGATACGATCGATGGTCTTGGCGGCAGAGGTGGTGTGGAGTGTACCGAACACCAGATGACCGGTTTCCGCCGCGGTAAGCGCCAGACGGATGGTCTCCAGATCCCGCAGCTCACCGACCAGAATCACGTCCGGATCTTCACGCAGGGCCGAGCGCAGGGCCTCTGCAAACCCCAGCGTGTCCCGGTGCACCTCACGCTGGTTGATCAGGCTCTTTTTGCTGATATGGACGAACTCGATCGGATCCTCGATGGTCAGGATATGAGAGTAATCGTTGTCATTCTTGTAGTCGATCATCGCGGCCAGGGTGGTGGACTTGCCCGAGCCAGTGGGACCGGTAACCAGGACCAACCCCCGGGGAACATTGACAATGTCGCGGAAGGTCTCGGGACAGCCCAGGTCCTCCAGGGTCAGCACCTTGGAGGGAATGGTTCGAAACACCGCACCTGCTCCCCTGTCCTGGTTGAAGGCATTGACCCTGAAGCGGGCCAGGCCAGGTATCTCGAAGGAAAAGTCGGTCTCCAGAAATTCCTCGTAATCCTTGCGCTGCTTGTCGTTCATGATGTCGTAGACAAGCTCATGAACCGTCTTGTGCTCGAGGGCAGGCACGTTGATGCGCCGGATATCACCATCTACCCTGATCATGGGCGGCAGACCGGATGATAGATGCAGGTCAGAGGCCTCGTGTTTGACGCTAAAGGCGAGAAGTTCCGCGATATCCATTCAATTCATCCCCTTGTAAATTCAAAAAAGCGTTATCAAAACCGAAAGCCCGAAGAAGAGCGGTTTTGCAATTTCCGGCAACAGTGCAACACAATGGATAGAAAATCAAAACACAGTAACGGCAACTCTCGCTTTTTGCTTTAATATTCCCAATCTTAGTCATCTGATCATGGAGCCGTATGAGTCAGGCAGCAAATTCGGATTCCGGGACACCTGTCGGCATCGGGCTGAAAGCAGTGCGGCAGCGTATTGCCGACGCTGAACAGGCCCATGGACGCCGGGAGGGATCCGTGCAGCTTCTCGCCGTCAGCAAGACCAGGCCCGCGGCCGATATCATTCAGGCGCTCAACGCAGGACAGGCTGCCTTCGGGGAAAACTACCTGCAGGACGCCCTCGACAAAATCCGGCAACTTAGTGAGCATGGGGCCCAATGGCACTTCATAGGCCGCATTCAGAGCAACAAGACAAGACCCATTGCGGAGAATTTCGACTGGGTCCACAGCGTCGACCAGCTAAAACAACTCAAGCGTCTCAATGACCAGCGTCCCGCAGATCTGCCGCCACTGAACGTCTGCCTTCAGATCAACATCGACCGGGAACCGAGTAAAGGCGGATTGAGCCCGGAGACTGCAGCCGAACTCGTCGAACATGCCAATGCGTTTCCCCGGCTCAGGATTTGTGGACTCATGACGCTACCGGAGCCGGTCCCCGGGTTGGAATCCCAGCGCCGGCCCTTCCGGAAACTGCGCCTGCTGCGGGACCGCCTTGCGACACCCGAAACTCCCCTGAAGACCCTATCCATGGGGATGTCCGGGGACCTCGAAGCCGCAATCGCAGAAGGTTCCACCATTGTGCGGGTGGGTACCGCCATATTCGGTCCGCGACCACAGGTTGCCCGCCGGGTAGACGAAGGGTAGCCTGTGCTCTGTGAAACTCTCGCCATGGCTTTGGCATCCAAACCCTCTGCAGCGCCGAGGTCTGCTGATGCCACCCGAAACCGGGATGCGCACCAATACAACCTTTTCAAAGTCCCAGTAATGTAAGGAACGCCAGCATTGATTGAAAATAAGACCGGGAGACTTCCCGATATGACCAGTAAGACCATCGCGTTCATCGGCGGTGGCAACATGGCAGCCAGTCTCGTGAGCGGACTGGTGTCAGACGACTATGATCCTCAACGAATTGTCGTAAGCGATCCCGACAGGGAGAAGCTTGCCGGCCTGGCTGCCAGGTTCGGAATCCGGCCCGCCGTGGACAACCGGGATGCTGTGGGGCAGGCAGATATCGTGGTTTTCGCGGTAAAACCACAGAATCTAAAGAGCGTGGCAATGAATATTGCGCCTGAGGTACAGGCCAGGAGGCCTCTGATGATCTCCATAGTCGCGGGGGTAAAGGAAAAGGATATCCAGTCCTGGCTTGGAAACGATGTGACGCTCATTCGCACCATGCCCAACACCCCAGCCATGCTCCAGGCCGGGGCCACCGTATTGCACGCCGGCCCCGGCGTTACGGATGACCAGAAGAATCTGGCAGAATCCATCCTCCGTGCGGTGGGGCTGACCCGATGGGTGCGCGATGAGGAAAAAATGGATGCGGTAACCGCACTGTCTGGCAGTGGACCCGCCTATTTCTTTCTGGTCATGGAGGCGATGGAACAAGTAGGGCTTGATATGGGCCTATCGGCAGAAACCGCCCGGCTGCTTACCCTTCAGACCGCACTCGGAGCCGCACGCATGGCGATGGAGAGCAGCGACGGACCGGCAACGCTGAGGGAAAGGGTGACCTCCCCCGGAGGCACAACGGAAAAAGCACTTGCGGTGTTTGAGGCGGCGGGTATCCGGGATCTGTTTCACAAGGCGCTGATTAGCGCCAGAGACCGCTCCGTCGAGCTGTCGAGAAGACTGGGAGAACAATAATGGGGGACTCTTACCTCACGAATCCGCTGGTTTTCCTGATTCAGGTTATTTTCGGCGCCTATATAATGGTGGTGATGCTCAGGTTTCTGCTTCAGTTGGTAAAGGCGGATTTCTACAACCCCGTTTCCCAGTTCGTGATAAAGGTGACCAGCCCCCCCCTGCGCCCCCTGAGAAGGATAATACCCGGGATCGGAGGGGTGGATGTCTCATCTATCGTATTGATGTGGATCTTAAAAAGCCTGGAACTCGCGTTGATTATGGTGATCGGGGGGCTGGGTACCAGCCTGTTACCTGCCCTTGCCTGGTCTATACCGGAATTGATCTCTCTTTTTATCAATGTGTTCCTGTTCGCAATACTCATCCAGGTCATCATCAGCTGGGTCAATCCGGGTGGCTACAATCCGATTATTGGACTGCTGAACAGCATTACTGAACCACTTCTAGGACCGGCGAGGCGGATAGTGCCGCCGATCTCGGGTCTGGATCTCTCGCCGATGCTGGTGATGATCGGGTTGATGCTCCTCAAGATGCTGCTGCTGCCCCCCCTTCAGTTGCTGGTGGCATCGCCTTTCCGATGATGGTACTCCGTCAATGTGATAGTGACGGATACAGTGAGCTTGTCAGCGTTCATGGCAAGGCGCAACTCACCGGCAATGGCGGATTCCCTTGTCAAGAGTTGCAACGCAGTCCATGGGCGCTGACAAGCTCACCCGCAGGGCGTCTCCGTGGCGTCCCGCAGCCGCGTTGCAGCGCTTGGAAAGGGAATAACCATTCCCTGCGCACTGCGCCTTGCTGCGAAACGCCACGGAGACGCTGTAACCGTCAATATCACGTTGACGGAGTACTCTAGCTGGTACCGCTGGGAGGGCGACGACCTGCTGCTGTCCTTGAAGGTGCAGCCAAAGGCCGCCCGGGACGCATTTATCGCCCCCTTCGGCGACCGGTACAAGATAGCGATTTCGGCGCCACCGACCGAGGGAAAAGCCAACGCCCGGCTGGTAAGTTTTTTGGCGAAATCCTTTGGTGTGGGACGCAAGGACGTGGTGCTGGTCAATGGAGGATCCAGCAGAAACAAGGGGGTGCGGATCACCGCCCCCAGGAAGATGCCGATTCCCACCGCTCTGCCCTAACACACCCCATCTGCCGTTTTCGCCCGTGTCTCAAGAATTCCCCTCGTCTGCCGCTTCGATTTCTGATGCCTGTTTCCTACTTGGATGCATCAGGATCAGGAGTTTTTACCTCTCATATCAGGGGTCCCTCATAGCAGGGGGGTTCCAAGGCTTCACGAGAATAGCAGGTGTATTAGGAACCGGATGAAAAAATCGAAACTGATATCACAGATACAGTCCTTTGAAGACTGGAAGGCAGTACTGTCGCTTACGATGGATGAGTATTCGGCGTGGCTGCAAGAGTTCCAGCTGGGCAGTACCGAAGAGGAGGGCAGTCTCGATAAGTGTAGGAAATCCCTGCATGACGACCGCTTAAGCATCGCCTTCGTGGCAGAGTTTTCCCGGGGTAAGACGGAACTGATCAATGCCCTTTTCTTCTCTGATTACGGACGGCGCCTTCTGCCCTCCACAGCGGGGCGCACGACCATGTGCCCTACAGAGATCTTTTACGACAAAGATGCCGATGAGGCCTATATCCAACTGCTGCCCATAGAGACCCGACTCGAGGACATCAGCCTGGATCAATACAAGCATGATCCGGACGCCTGGGTTAAGCTGCCCCTGGACCCGTCCTCTGCGGACCAGGTCGAGGCGGCCCTGCAGAACGTGGTTCACACACAACGTGTCCCCCCTGCGGAAGCGAGGAACCTGGGGCTTTACGACCCCGACCGGGATCTGCTCGAATCAGAATCATCGGAAACGATGGAGATTCCAAAATGGCGACACGCCAGAATCTCCTTCCCTCACCCGTTGCTGAAGCGGGGCCTGACCATTCTCGATACGCCCGGTCTCAATGCACTGGGCACGGAACCGGAACTCACCCTCAGCATGCTGCCCTCCGCCCAGGTGGTGCTGTTTGTACTGGCGGCGGATACCGGCGTAACCCGCAGCGATATGGAGATATGGACCCAGCACCTTCGAGGCTGCGGCAGCCGCAGCCGGCAGCGTCTCATGGTGGTCTTGAACAAGATCGACACGCTGTGGGACGAAATGCGGGACGACGATGCCATTCTGGACACCATCACCGAGCAGCGCGACAAGACTGCCGGGATCCTCGGCATCAGTAATCAATCCGTTTTTCCGGTCTCGGCTCACAAAGGCCTGCTGGCCAAGTCCAGAAATGACCAGGCATTGCTGGATCGGAGTGCCCTATCCGCACTGGAAGATTTTCTGTCCCACGACCTGATAGAACTTCGCCGGGAAATCATCCAGGAAACCATAACTTATGATGTAGCAATGATGCTGGAAAACGGTGTTGGATTGATGGAGAGCCGGCGAAACGGTATCGACAGCCAGCTTGCCCAACTCGGCAGCCTCAGCGGGAAAAGCCAGGGCGCGATCGGGCAATTGGCACTGGAAGCGCAGGAACACCGCAACAATTATCAGAAGAATCTAGACGACTTCCGGACCAGCCGTCGTATGCTTGAGGTCAAAGCCGACAAGCTGCGCCGACTCCTGAATATGAAGCAACTGGAAAAGGAGTTTGATAAAACCCGCCAGAACATGAACGGGAACTGGACCACAGTGGGCTTGCAGAAAAGTATGCGTACGCTCTTCGAGCTTATGCGAAACGACATGGGCCAGGTGGTTAAAGAGATAGAGCAGACAAGGCGCCTGGTACGCGGCATCTACCACCGCTTCCAATCAGAACATGACGTTGATCTTCAACCCAGAATGTTTTCGGTCATGCGCCACAGGGTGGAACTGGAACTGCTTTGCCAGGAGGCCGAGATATTCCGCAACAGCCCCCTGACCGCGGCTACTGAAAAACATTTTGTCATCAACAAATTCTTCTTGGCCCTCGTGGACAGGGCCAGAATGATTTTCAATCTTGTACGGTATCAGGTGGACAACTGGTTGGTTATGGCGCTGGAACCCCTGGTAATGCACCTGCGGGAGCGCCGTGAACAGATTGAAAATAGGTTTAATGACCTGCAGAGAATCAGCCGATCCCGTGACACCCTTAACACCCGGATTGCCGAGCTGACACAACAGAAGGAAGTGATTCTCAGTCACCTTGTGTTTCTGCGGGCTCTGCATGACCGGCTAAGCAAAACCCTTCCCACCCAGGAAAACGAACCGCCCATGAAGTTAGCTACCGGCAGCGGCTAGAAAGCAGAACCGTATCACCGGACCAATTCTTCGGATAGGTGAGGTATAGTAGCCTCATTGCCATTGATAAACCGGAGAAAAGTTCATGAAAAAATGGGTATTACCGCTTCTTCTCGGATTGCTGCTGCCGCTGACGGCCACGGCGGAAAACAGCACGCGGGCGGCAGGTCATACCATTCATCACAACGCCATTCCCACGGCCACCCTGACCCCGGCGGTTGCCACGGGATACAGTATCACCCGAAGTAAATACCGGGGCCTGCTCAATGTCAGTGTCATCAAGGATGTCCAGGGAACAACCGGGCAGCCGGTCACGGCAATCGTAAAGGCGAACGCCACGAACCTGCTTGGGAAGTCACGCGCTATTTCCATGCGAGAGATCCGGGAAGGCAAGGCAGTCTATTACATAGGAGAGTTTCCCATCATTGACAGAGAGACCCTCACCTTTGAGCTTGAGGTAAAGCCCGCGGGCATGAAGAAATCGATAAGTGCATCGCTCAATCAGCAGTTTTTTGTAGACTGAAAGCTCTACCGGGACGTGGGATATGAGTGGTATTCGAATCCTTCCGTCGCTGACCATACACCGGAGTCCGGCGTGAACGCCTATCCCAATCCGTCTTTGGAGGAAGCCGAAAGGCTGCAGGCCCTGGGATTGGCCGTGATCAATAATGAAGCCGCTGCAGTCCAGGCACTGGCTGGACGCATTGCCGAAGATTTTTCTCAGGCGTGCTTTTTCATGCTTTCCTGCAAAGGCCGCATCGTCGTTACGGGCATGGGAAAGTCCGGTCATATCGGTAATAAGATCGCCGCCACGCTGGCCAGCACCGGGTCTCCCGCGTTTTTCGTGCACCCGGGTGAGGCCAGCCACGGGGATATTGGGATGATCCTGGAAGAAGACGTCGTCCTGGCATTATCCAATTCCGGGGAAACCTCCGAACTGCTCACGATCGTTCCCGTCATCAAGCGGCTTGGCGCACCCCTGATAGCCATGACTGGCAACCCCGGATCAAACCTTGCCAGAGAGGCGGATGTCCATATCGACGTGAGTGTGGAGCAGGAAGCCTGCCCCCTGAATCTGGCCCCTACATCCAGCACCACCGCTTCACTGGCGATGGGGGATGCACTGGCCATCGCCCTGCTGGAGGCCAGGGGGTTCACAGAGCTTGATTTCGCCCGCTCGCATCCCGGGGGCAGCATCGGGCGGCGTCTGCTGCTGCATGTTGCCGATATCATGCACTCGGGCGACAGTATCCCGGTTGTATCCGAATCGGCTAATCTACGGGATGCACTCTTGGAAATGACGAAAAAGGGAATGGGTATGACTGCCGTTGTGGACGAAACCGGCCGGCTCTCCGGCATATTCACAGACGGAGATCTGCGACGGACCCTGGACCGGGAACTGGACATCCACCGCTGCCGGGTTTCCCAAGTCATCACCAAGGACTGCAAAACCGTCAAGTCCCAAATTCTGGCAGCAGAAGGGCTGCGAATCATGCAGGAGAAAAAGATCAACGCCTTGCTCGTCGTTGACGACCAAAACCGTCTCGTGGGAGCCCTCAACATGCATGATTTACTGCGTGCCGGTGTAGTTTGAAGTTATAATTATATGATAATAAAGGGGTTTTTCAGATGCAGGACATACTGAAAAGGGCCGCTGGGATTAAACTGGTTATCTTCGACGTTGACGGCGTATTGACCGACGGTAGTCTTTTCCTGGGAGATGACGGCCAGGAGTATAAGGCCTTTCATTCCAGGGATGGGCTGGGCATGAAAATGCTTCAGGCAACCGGCGTCGAAATCGGCATCATCACCGCACGAAGCTCCCATGTGGTCAGCGCGCGCATGGAAAGTTTGGGCATCAAGTACGTCTATCAGGGAAATCTGAAAAAGATTACTGCATTCGAAGACCTCAAGCAGAAACTGATGCTGCAAAATGCACAAATAGCCTTCGTTGGTGATGATTTGGTGGATCTGCCTATCATGCGTCAGGTGGGCCTGGCCGTATGTGTCAAGGACGGCCATCGATTCGTAAAACAGCATGCCCACTGGGAAACGCCCTCCCCCGGTGGTCGTGGCGCTGCACGGGAAGTATGTGAGTTGGTTATGGAAGCCCAAGGCACGTTACAATCTGCCCTGGAGTCGTACTTTTGATTCGTTCCCCGAGATATCTTGGGACGGGCGTTGCGTTTCTGCTCGCCGCGGGAACCTGGTGGCTGGCACAACAAGGTGCTGAGGTACCTGCATATGAACCGCAACCTGACAGTCCGAATTTCTACCTGGAGCATTTCACTGCCACCACCATGGGACAAGATGGCAAGCCGGACAAACGCCTTTCGGCGGAGCGCATGATTCACTATCCCGCGGATGACAGCACCGAGTTGGCCCAGCCCAGGATGACAGTGTTCGATAACGATCGTCCTCCCTGGCGTATCCAGTCCGAGACGGGATGGGTATCAGGAGACCGTGAGATCGTACTGCTCAAGGGAGAGGTGAAAATAGACAGGTCGGCTGCCGAAGGGGTCAAACCGTTGCATTTGACCACACGAAACCTGAGGGTCCAGCCCGAACAGAACTATGCGGAGACGGATGAGTACGTGTACGCCGAAAGCGATGACAGCTGGGTGGAATCCACCGGGATGCAGGCCTGGCTAAAAAAACCGATGCGCATCAAGCTGCTGGCTAAAGTGAGGGGACGCTATGAAGTCGACTAAACCGATCGCCCTGCTGCTATTGTTCCTCTCGCCATTGGCCGCATCAGCCCTCGAATCGGACAAAAACCAGCCCATCTATATCGAAGCGGACAGTGTGGAGATCGACGATGGCAAAGGTGTAAGCACCTTCGAGGGAAACGTGGACGTGACCCAGGGAAGCCTTCGTTTTATGGCGGATAAGGTCATAGTTACCCGCGCTGAAGGCAAATCGGATCACATACACGCCACAGGCAACCCGGTAACCTTCGAGCAGGAACTGGAAGGTGAGAAGGAGCCGGTCAGGGGCAGGTCACGGGTGGTCGAATACGACACAAACAGCGAGATGGTGCACATGATCGGAGATTCGGTTCTGTATCAGGGCAAGGACAGTTTTAAAAGTGACCGCATCACCTACGATCGCACCAAGTCCCTGGTGCGCGCCGGTGCCAGCGCCAAGGGAAAACAGCGGGTAAGGATATCCATAGAATCCAAAAAGACTCTCGAAAAGGCAGAGTAGCCGTTAACAGCGAAACGAAATATTACTGATTGAAATGAGTACGATAAGTGCAAGGGAACTGGCCAAGCACTACCGCGGGCGCGCCGTGGTGGACGGGGTGTCGCTGGAAGTCCACAGCGGCGAGGTGGTTGGCCTGCTGGGTCCGAACGGTGCCGGGAAAACCACCTGTTTCTACATGATTGCCGGACTCATTCCCTCGGAAGGCGGCGGTATCCGCATGGACGACCACGACATCACGTCCCTGCCCATGCATGCGCGGGCCAGACTAGGAATGGGATATCTCGCCCAGGAACCCTCAGTGTTCCGCAAATTGAGCGTACGCGACAATATCCTGGCAGTACTTGAGGCCCGGAGCGACAAGAGCAGGCAGGAGCAGACCGAAACCTGCGAAGGACTGCTGACGGATTTTGGTCTCAGTCACCTTCGGGATAACCTTGCACTGGGCCTGTCCGGCGGAGAGCGTCGGCGCCTGGAGATTGCCCGCGCCTTGGCGCTGGAACCCCGTTTTATCCTGCTTGATGAACCTTTTGCGGGTATCGACCCCATATCGGTCCACGACATCCAGAACATTATTCGGGAGCTCAGTGGACGGAACATCGGCGTGCTGATCACCGATCACAATGTCCGGGAAACCCTGGGCATCTGCAATCGCGCCTATATTATCCACCAGGGCCAGGTCCTAACCGAGGGTGTGCCGGAAGAAATCCTCGACAATCACGAGGTCCGTTCAGTCTATCTGGGGCATGGATTCAGCCTCTAGGGAACCTCTGATTAATTCATGGCCGGCGTCTATGAGCCCAAAATCACCCTGTGACTATAAATTCCTTTTTTTTCTTACCGAAATAAGGTCTGAGAAGCACTGGGACCCTGGCGATAAATTCGGCTAAAATGGAAGTTATGGTGAAGCATACAAATTTTGTACCAGAATCCATAGATCCGGCATGAAGCAATCACTGCAGCTCCGCCTCGGGCAGCAACTTACCATGACACCGCAGCTGCAACAGGCTATACGCCTGTTACAGCTTTCCACGCTGGATCTAAAGCAGGAAATCCAGGAAGCACTGGATTCCAACATGATGCTGGAAACAGAAGAGGAAGGGGCGGCCCGGGAGGAACTGAACGGGTCCGATGGGCAACTAACGGGAGAAGCGCAGGAAAGCGCCAGAAACGAGATATCAAGCCAGCAGAATGACGCGATTAACGAAAAAGAAGTCAATGCCGAGTCCGCGGATATACCCCAGGAACTGGCCGTGGACAGCGGGTGGGACGATGTCTATGAAAGTTCGCTGCCTCCCGCTTCGGGAGTCAGTGGCCATGACAAAGTTGATACGGATTACCTGACACAGCGCCGCACTGCAAGAACACTCTTCGACTATCTCGTCTGGCAGCTCAACCTCACCCCTTTCAATGACACCGACCGAGCCATAGCCACCACCATCATCGATGGGATCAGCGAGGACGGATACCTGGTCATGGGCCTGGAGGAGATAGTGTCAGGCCTGAGTATCGAGGAAGTGGGTATCGAAGAGGTGGAAGCGGTACTGCACAGAATCCAGCAGTTCGATCCCCCCGGGGTCGGGGCGCGCGACCCGAGAGAATGCCTGCTTTTGCAGCTCAACCAGTGCAAGCCCCAACCTGCCCTGGAACTTGCGATCGAACTGGTCACGAACCATTTCGAGCTGCTTGCCCAGCAGGACCACGCACAGATCAAACGGCGCCTCAAAGTCAGTGACGAAAGGCTCGGCGATATCACCAAACTGATCCGCTCCCTTTCACCACGCCCTGGAACGCTGGTCGCGGACTCGGAACCGGAATACATCGTTCCCGATGTTTTCGTAACCAAACGGGAAGGGGTATGGCACGTTGAGCTGAATTCGGATTCCACACCCAGGCTGAGGGTCAACTCGCAATATGCCGGCCTGATCAGAAGGGCAGACAACAGCGACGACAATGCCTATCTCAAGAAACATCTGCAGGAGGCGCGCTGGTTTATCAAAAGCCTGATAAGCCGCAACGTGACGCTGCTCAGGGTGGCTACCAAGATACTTGAGTTTCAGCGCGGATTCTTCGATCACGGGCCCGAGGCAATGCGCCCCCTGGTACTGAGAGACATTGCCGAGGCCCTGGAAATGCACGAATCCACGATCTCCCGGGTAACCACCCAGAAATACATGCACAGCCCCCGTGGAACCTTTGAGTTTAAGTATTTCTTTTCCAGCCACGTCGGCACTGCCGCCGGCGGGGAGTGTTCCGCGACCGCAATCCGTGCCCTGATAAAGAAACTCGTCGCCGCCGAAAAACCTGAAAAACCCCTCAGTGACAACAAGCTGGCGGGGATCCTCGCGGATCAGGGCATCCAGGTAGCGCGGCGAACCGTAGCGAAGTACCGCGAATCGATGGCGATTCCGCCGTCCAATGAGCGAAAGCGCCTCGCTTAGAGGCCTAGAAAAAAAGGAGCTTAATCATGCAAATCAGCCTTACCGGTCACCATGTGGATATCACCGATGCATTGCGCAGCTATGTGAGTTCGAAGTTTGAGCGACTGGAACGTCATTTTGACGACGTGACCAATGTCCATGTTGTTCTCAGTGTGGAAAAACTGAGAAAAAAGGCCGAGGCTTCATTACATTTAAACGGTGCAGACGTTTTCGCCAACTGTGAGGAAGAGGATATGTACGCCGCCATCGACGGGCTTGTGGACAAGATCGACAGACAGGTGAAAAAGCACAAGGAAAAGAAGACCAATCATCGTAACGGCGCCATGCCGAAAGGAATGGACGCGGCCGAATCCTAAAACAGAAACCAGGTTATTAGAGAAATGTTTCCCGCCAATTTCCTTACCGCCGACCGGATCAGCTGCCAGAGTGCGGCGGCAAGCAAGAAACGCGTACTGGAAGAACTCGGCGGGTTGCTCGCCGCCTCGGCCGAAGGCCTCGTGAAAGACAGAGTCTTCGACAAACTTCTGGAAAGAGAGCGGCTCGGCAGCACCGGACTGGGGCAGGGCATCGCCCTGCCCCATGCCCGTATCAAGGGCGTGGAAGACGCCCGCGGCGCCTTGGTGCAGTTGCAGTCCGGTATCGATTTTGACGCTATCGATGACCAGCCTGTCTACCTGGTTTTCGGGCTTCTGGTCCCCGAGGAGGCAACGCAGGAACACTTGGATCTTCTGGCAAAACTGGCAACCCTGTTCAGCGATGCAGATTTTTGCGGCAGCCTCCGGAAGGCCGAAGACCAGGAGGCCGCCCTGGCCATCATCATGAGCAGACAGGCGGCTCCAGGCGCATGACGCATGCAACTGCCCCAGACGGGAGCCCGGAAATCGATATCAATCCCCGGTGACAAATCAGATGAAACTTGTCATAGTCACCGGTCTCTCCGGTTCAGGCAAGAGTGTCGCCCTGAATACGCTGGAAGACATCGGCTACTATTGCATTGATAATCTTCCTGTATTCCTGCTGCCCCCCTTTACCGAGGCGCTGATTTCCCAGCAGGATCCCCGCTTCCGCATGAGTGCCGTGGGCATCGACGCCCGCGACAGATCATCTGACCTCGGCAATATCAGCCACCTTCTCGAACCCCTGAAATCCCGGGGCATCGAATATCAGATCATTTTTCTCGAAGCGCGCAACGACACCCTGATCAAACGATTCAGTGAAACCCGGCGCAGGCACCCGCTCTCCGACGAGGGGCGACCCCTGACGGAGGCAATTAAGCTGGAACGGGATATCCTTTATCCCTTCTTGAGCGCGGCGAGCCTGCGGGTAGACACCACGCACACCAATCTGCACCAGCTGAGGGATATCATACGTTCCAGGCTCTGCGAGCATGCCGGTCCGGAGATATCCCTCCAGTTTCAATCCTTCGGTTACAAGAACGGCGTCCCCCGCGATGCAGACTTCGTTTATGACGTCCGTTGCCTGCCCAACCCCCATTGGCGGCAGGAGCTCAGGCCCTTGACCGGAAAGGACCCTGAAGTGGCAGGTTTCCTGGAGCAGGACAGCAAGGTTCGACAGTTCAGGGACGATATCATCGGGTTTCTCGAGCGTTGGATCCCCTGTTTCGAAGCCGATGGGAGAAGCTACCTTACGGTGGCCATTGGATGCACAGGGGGGCAGCATCGCTCCGTCTATCTGGTTGAGCAACTGGCCGCCCATTTCCGGGACAGCGGACTGCCGGTCCTGTCCCGTCACCGGGAATTGACATGATCAAACGGCAGATCGACATCATCAACAAGCTTGGTCTGCATGCCAGGGCGGCCGCCAAATTCGTTACCCTCGCCGCCCAGTACGAAAGTGATATTCAGCTGGTCGGGAACAACCGCAAGGTCAATGGAAAGAGCATTATGGGCGTTATGATGCTCGCCGCCGGACAGGGAACCCGCCTCGATCTGGTTGCCGATGGCAACGATGAAAATGCTGCCACGGATGCGTTGGAGGGGTTGGTCAAATCCCGCTTCGGAGAGAAGGAATGACACTCTGCTGCATGGGTATTGGCATCGCCGCAACCCGGGGCATTGCCATAGGCGAAGCGCACCTGCTCCAGCGAGGCAGCATTGATGCGGCTCCCCGGTTTATCGAACGATCAGAAGTTCCGGCTGAAATCGACCGTTTCCGCCAGGCCGTCTCCGATGCCAGAAGCCAGCTTTTCGTGGTACGCGAGAAGATTCCCGAATCAACCCGCTCCGATATTGTCGCCTTCATCGATGCCCATATGCTGATGCTCGATGACACCGCGCTGGTGGAAGTCCCCATCAGCCATATCAGGGAGCGCTGCTGCAGCGCCGAATGGGCCCTGCAGATTCAGCGTGACGCGTTGGTGCAGGTATTTGACGAGATGGAGGACAGCTATCTCCGCACGCGCAAGGACGACGTCGATCACGTGGTGAATCAAATTCACCAGGCATTACATTCCGACGAAGAACTGGAGCAGCAGGATCTCAGAGGAAAGGTCATCCTGGCCAGAGACCTGACACCCGCCGACACCATTCTGATGCGCCATCTCGGCATCGCGGCATTTATCACCGAGACGGGCGGGCCAATGTCCCACACCGCGATTCTGGCGCGCAGCCTGGGCATCCCCGCGGTGGTCGGGGTACACCACGCCACCCGCTGCATGCGCAGCGGCGAGCGCATTATCGTGGACGGCGACCGGGGGGTGGTGCTGGTCTCAACGGACGAGACCATCCTGGCGCATTACCGCCAGCGCATCGAGGCGGGACAACAGCATGCATTGGAACTGCGGCGGCTGGTCGGCGAACCGGCGGTTACCATCGATGGCACCAGCGTGCGCCTCATGGCCAATATCGAGCTGCCGGAGGACATAGACGTAACCCGGAGCCTAGCCGTCGACGGTGTTGGCCTTTATCGCACCGAGTACATTTTCATGAATCGGGACACCCCTCCGGACGAAGAGGAGCACTACCAGGCCTATCTCCGGGTGGTCGAAGGGTTGGGAGGCATTCCCATAACCATACGCACCCTGGACCTGGGCGCGGATAAGCAGCTTTACGGGCCTTTGCTAAGTCAGAACCGTTCCGCATGCAATCCTGCCCTGGGACTGAGGGCCATCCGGCTCTGCCTGAAAGAACCCGGACTGTTCTATCCGCAGCTGCGCGCCATTTTGCGGGTTGCGGAACACGGGCCGGTCAGGATCATGATCCCGATGCTGTCCAATCTGTGGGAGGTCTACCAAGTCAAGTCGATGCTGGAGGAGGTCAGGACATCATTGGCCGATGAGGGTGAATCCATCGGTGCTGAGGTTCCCATCGGGGGCATGATCGAGGTTCCGGCGGCGGCCCTGGCCGCAGATGCTTTCGCCAAGGAGTTGGATTTCCTTTCCATCGGCACCAACGACCTGATCCAGTACACCCTGGCCATCGACCGCGTCGACGATGAGATCAATTATCTGTACGATCCCGTTCACCCCTCTGTGCTGCGTCTTATTAAGATGGTGATCGATGCCGGCAACAGACACCAGGTGCCGGTAAGCATGTGCGGTGAGATGGCCGGTGATCCCCAGCTCATCCCCCTGCTTCTTGGAATGGGGCTTCGGGAATTCAGCATGCAGCCCGGAGCCCTGCTGGAAGCCAAGAAAATCATTTGCGAGGTCGATTCGGGGGAACTGACCACGATGGTGTCGGACCTGATGTCCAGGCTGGACGACTCCAGGACTGCAGCCCTTTTGTCCCAGATTGCCAATACAGCAAACGCCGATTCGGCACCTTGAAGAACTACATCCAGCCCTTTTCCCGGTAGTAGCGTTCGGCACCCTTGTGCAGCGGTGCGGACAGACCGTCTTTGATCATCCTGCGGGGCTCGAGAGGTTGAAACACCCGGTGCATGGCGCGGAAACGTTCGATATTCTCGAAAAGCGTCTTTACCACCAGGTACACCAGTTCCTCGTCCACATCCACCGAAGAGACGACTGTGGCCAACACACCGAAGGTTCGAACAGGCTCGTCCACGCCCGCATAGAGGCCACCAGGGATGTGGGCAAGCGTATAATAAGGGGTGTCCGAAACGAGTCTCTCGATATCCGGACCCGAGACCTCGGCGATTACCGACCGGCAAAGTTTTACTGCCTTGGCCACCGAAGGATTGGGATGCCCCACGGTGTAAACCATGGCCTGGACCCGGTTGTGACACAAGGCCAGGGACTGCTGGGATGCCGGTAATTCGGTCGCCAGCTGGAAATCATCCTTGCTCCAGCCCTTGGCATCCATCACGACTTCCATGGTGGCCCGCTGGCCCGACCCGGGATTTCCGATATTGACGCGGCGCCCCTTCAGGTCATCCAGGTTTCGGATCCCCGAATCGCGGCGTGCCACCAGGGTAAAGGGTTCGGTATAGAGGGAAAACAGTGCACGCACATTGTCATGGGGTGCGTCGACAAACCTGAAAGGTCCGCTGCGATTGACCCCGTGAAACTGTATGTCCGACTGCACCAGCCCCAGCTCCAGGGCGCCCACCTGGACATTCTGGAGGTTGAAAACAGAACCCGCGGTCTCAAGGGCTTCGCAGCTCAGGCCTTTGGAACTGCGTTCAATCAATCGGCAAAGCGCCCGCCCCACCTGAAAATAGACACCGGATTTGCTTGCCGTACCGATAACGATATCCGCCGCCTGTGTTGCAGGCAGCCCGATAAAGGTAAGCAGGAGTGACAGTACCAGTCGGCGGCAGATCATGGAATCCTCCCCTATATCAGATCCGGGTATTTCAGTTTATTGGGTCCTGCCTGGGGAACCTGTGATTAATTCTGGCCGAGCGGATATCAGACTCCCTGGAATAAAGTATAGCTCCCGGATCACAGATTCCGACTCCCACTCCCTTATACCCTACCTGGCAGCGAAAAACAGGTTTAGCATTTTGCCGGGAACGGATACTATCTGACGGTTAATTATTGCCAATGAAGAGAGGGGATGGAGCAACCGCTGATAAAAGCCATCGGCCTGCACCGGTATTTCGGGGAGTTCTGCGCCGTCAGGGACATGGCCTTCGATCTTAATCGCGGAGAGATCCTCGGCCTTCTGGGCCCAAACGGCGCCGGAAAATCCACCACCCTGCGCATGCTCAGTGGTGCCCTTGCACCCAGCGCAGGAGATATCTGGCTGAGCGGCATCAACCTGAAAAAACACCCGCGGCGGGCCAAGAAAAACCTGGGTTACCTGCCCGAGGTACCCCCCCTTTATCCGGAACTGACGGTAGACGAATACCTTGGGTATTGCGCGGGACTCAGGGGAGTGGCCGTACACAAACGCGCGGGTGCACTGCAAAAGGTCAAAGGCCGCTGCGGTCTCTCTGATCACGGAGGGCGGCTGATCGGTAATCTGTCAAAGGGTTACAGGCAGCGAGTGGGCATTGCACAGGCGATTGTCCACGAACCCGGAGCTATCATACTCGACGAACCGACCAGCGGGCTGGATCCCAATCAGATACTCGAGTTCAGGGGCCTGATTCGTGAACTGGGGAAGCACCACGGCATCATTCTATCCACCCATATACTCCAGGAGGTAAAGGCTGTCTGCGATCGGGTGTATATCATGAACGAGGGACGGCTCGCGACATCGGCGCCCCTGGAACAGTTGACGCGGCACGAAGGCGGCATTCTTCTCATCCGTCTGGGAAGGCCGCCGGCACTGGAGGCAATCGGAAAACTGCCCGGAGTCTGTTCGGCAGACTCCCTGGGCGAACACCGTTTTCGCCTGGAACTGGAAGACGATGCCACCGCGGGCGTCATCGCCGAACGCATCGTCAGCAGCGGCTGGGATCTGGAGGAACTCACCTCCGGCACTACGGAACTGGAGCGGATTTTCACGCGGCACACGACCAGGGAAACCCCGTTATGATTCTGAGCGTCGCAGGACGAGAGCTTAGAAGCCTGTTCCTGTCACCGCTGGCATGGATTCTGATGTCGGTATCCATGCTCCTGCTCGCCTGGCTATTTCTGATCCGCCTGGAAGAGTTCATACAAATACAGCCCCGACTGGCTGCTCTGGAGAACGCACCCGGCATCACAGCCATCCTGGTGGTGCCCCAATTCGGTTCCGCCGCCATGATCCTGATGCTGATTGTACCGATGCTTTGCATGGGTCTGTTCGCCCGCGAATTTAGCAGCGGCACTTTCAGCCTGCTGCTCTCCTCCCCCGTATCTGTCACCCAGATAGTGTTTGGAAAGTTTCTGTCGGTGCTGACGTTGTTGGGCGTCCTGCTGCTGTTGATTGTGCTTATGCCCCTGTCGCTGCTCATGGGGGGGAAACTCGATCTGGGCACCCTGGCCGCCTGCATTCTGGGACTGGTGCTGTTGTTGTCCGCCTACGGAGCGGTAGGGCTGTATTTTTCAAGCCTTACCCGGCAACCGGCAATCGCCGCGGTCAGCAGCTATGGCGTGCTGCTCCTCCTGTGGGTTCTGGATCTGGCCGGCGGCAGCCTGTTCTCCCATCTGGGGATGTCCGGTCATTTTCAACGCCTGGCCAGTGGCCTCGTATTCAGCAGCGATATTCTCTATTTCCTGCTGCTGACGGGTCTCTGCCTGACGCTGACAATCCGCCGCCTCGACACCCTTCGGACTTTCGGCTAAACAGAGATGACGCAGCGACCCTTCAACAACAGGAAAGCCCGTCTGCAAAATCTGCTTTTTCACCTGTTGCTCGGTATTGGGGTGCTGCTGATCGGCTGGCTGGGCACCCGTCATAACTGGGTCTGGGATTGGTCGGACAATGCACAAAACA
>Ga0255045_10000039_pt1 | contig 22388 bp, 23 predicted proteins | sample BC1_12_23_MG_FD_183652 | JGI IMG/M metagenome (GOLD analysis project Ga0255045, IMG submission 183652) | Seawater microbial communities from Strait of Georgia, British Columbia, Canada - BC1_12_23 | ecosystem: Environmental > Aquatic > Marine > Strait | place: Canada: British Columbia...
CCAGGGTGGTGACAAATAGACGGCGAAGAACAACGAGATTCCTAGCAGAAGAAAGAAGAGCCTCTTCCAGTCAATGGGCGTTTCGGTCTTTCGCCGAAATCGGACCGTCCAGCGGCGGCGGGATTTCGAATCAGTTTCGGGAGCGGTGACGGACACGGCGTCAGGCATCATCGCCGTCCTTGCCACCATTGGGCGCGAGGGGCTGTCCGTACTCCATGATGAACTGCGCGACGATGTCGAAGATATTGGTCATCAGGACCACCCCCGCCACCTTCTCGCCGTCGAGGACCGCTACCAGGTCGACCCGGTGGAAGAGCATCGTCGAGATCACCGTCGACAGCGTGTCATCGATCTGGACGGTGCCCTTGATCGGTACCATCACCGATCTAATCGGCGCCATCGAGGCCTCGATTGCCGAGCGCGAAAACAACGAAGTCCAGCGGATCGTGAGCTCGCTCGGCATGCTGCCGGCGAACGGGACCAGCTCTTTGATGTGGGCCTCGGTCTCCCGATCGTCTCGAAGGTGGGGGATCAATCCCTTGAGAAGCTCGCGCCGGCTGACCACGCCCACCAGACGGTCGTCATCGTCCAAAACCAGAACGTAGCGCGGCAGCATGATGTAGCCGTCCTGGAGCTTGACGGCCGATGCGCTGAGGGCCACGATCGCCTCGCGGATCGTACATGTCAGCCTGCAGTGTGGATATCTCTCCGGCGGCAACATCACATCACGGGCCCTGGCGTCGCGTGATGACAGGGCGAAGTCGGGATCGAGCCGGATGTCCACGGCGCCGACCGTGCCGTGATCCGTCGTGATCTTTTCGACCCCTCGGATTTTGCCGACGAACTCGACGAGGCCGCTCTCGGATGCCGCAAACGACTTGTCCCCGGACAAAAAGACCTCAGAGTTCCGAACCTCGACCTGGGCTATTTCGGGCGTGAATGGCGAGTTGAAAAAGAGCTCTGCCTTGACCCTCCGTTCGAGAGCAAAGTCCTGGAACTCCTGAATGCACTGATCGGTGGGCTGGTAGTCGTCACCCTCCATGGTCTCGGCGATTATCGTCGCCGCCCTGTCGATGCTCACGTGTTCGAGATTGACGACCAGGTCATAGAGATCGGCGTCGGTGATGTCGGCGTGAAAGATCTGCCGACCCCACCGCGAGCGGTATTCATCGGCGTCGTGGATATGCCGTCTGGCCTCGTCCTTTTTCAAACCGAATCGCTGCATCGTAGTCTCGACCCGATACTCCATCGGGGCTACGATCCGCACCTTGAAAGCGTTGCACAGATCCGCGAACAGGAACTGACCAGCGAGACCGTGGTAGATGCCATTGCCGTCGGCGAGGAGTTCGGTGACCGTCGCCTGGGTGGCGAGGAGATATCGGGTCTTGCGGTGGGTAAAGCGTTCGAAGAAATTGGCCGGCAGGTAGAGTCCTCGGAAGAGCTCCTGCTCGGTCATCCGATAGGCTGTGGCCGCGGCGGACGACACATCTTCCTGACTGAGAACTCTCCAGCCGAGGCGTCCACGTAATTCCTCTGCCAACCGAGCGCCACCGCTGCAGGAACCCCGAGATATCGTGATGATGGCCATGGTCTGGTACCCCCGCTACGAACTCTTGGTTGGACCAGTGTACGCCCTAGCGGTGACGGAGGTACTCGAGACTCTTTCGAACAGGAATCCTTCGGGGGTCAGAACCCATCTCGCGTGGCGGATGCGAGACCAGCTCGCCACTGGGGCGGCGGATTCACTGGACAAATACAACTTCTGCCTCGTGTCGGAGGGATGACCAACCGTTGTCTGGGCAATGGCGTCATCCACGGCACCGGGGTCGACAAGAAATCGAGCAAAATACGTGCCACGGAGTGGATCGGCTGAAGTCGGCGCAACTGTTTGATTTCAAGCGGATTCGGTCACCGAGCGAGGTCGTGTCACCTGGTGGAGCCCTGCAGCTGGATGTTACTCTTCTGTAACGTCGCGTGTCCGTCAACGCCTTCGCGTGCACCTTTGGGCCGGATCCACGGTGCTACACTTCGCAGCCCGGGGTTGGCCCCGAAGGGTTCTCATCGGAGTGTATGGAAATGGCAGTCATCACAATCTCCCGCGGTTCGTACTCGCGCGGCAAGGAGATCGCGGAAAAGGTCGCCGAGAGGTTGGGCTACTCCCTGTTGTCGCGCGACATCCTGCTGCAGGCCTCCGAGGAGTTCAACATCCCGGAGATCCGCCTCGTTCGAGCCCTGCACGATGCGCCATCCGTGCTGGATCGTTTTTCTCACGGCAAGGAACGGTACGTCGCCTTTATTCAGCAGGCCCTTCTCGAGCAGGTGCAGGGCGACAACGTCGTCTACCACGGCCTCGCCGGCCACTTCTTCCTCCGTGGCGTCAGCCATGTGCTCAAGGTGCGGATTATCGCCGATATGGAAGACCGGGTCCGACTCGAAATGAACCGCGAGGGCATCAGCGAACGTGAGGCGCGGAAGATCCTCAAAAAGGATGACGAGGAGCGCCGGCACTGGGCTCTCTCCCTCTACGGTGTCGACACTCTCGATTCTTCGCTTTACGATTTCGTAATCAACGTCGCGGCGATGGAAGTGGAATGTGCGGTGGAGATTATTTGTCACACCGCGCCCAACAGCCCATGCTTCGAGACGACGGCCGCCTCTCAGGCCGCCCTGCAGAACCTGTTGTTGGCGGCTCGGGTGCGAAGCGCCGTCATCTGTGAATGGCCGGGTGTTCGTACTTCAGCAGCTGACGGTGTTGTTTTTATCGATTTGGAGGCTCCGCTTGCCCAGGAAAACAAGGTGCGCGAGCAGATCACGAGTGTTGCCTCGACGGTGACCGGCGTCGACGAGGTTCGGGTGAACGTTCGACCGTCGATCTTTCCCTGATTCGTTCCCACTCCGAAAAAAAGGCCCCGCCAATACGGCGGGGCCTCGTCGTTGCAGAGGTTGCTCAATAGCGGTCGAGGTAACGGTCGAGCTCCCAGATGTGGATCTCCTTGATGTACTCCGACCATTCGGTGCGCTTGTTATAGAGAAAATGGTCGAAGATGTGGTCGCCTAGGGCCTCGCGGAGCATCTTGTCCTTCTCCATGAAGTCGAGTGCCTCGTCGAGACTGGCCGGGAGCTGGTGGATTTTGAGGCGTTTCTTTTCACGCTGGCTCATGTCGAAGATATTGCGGTTGACGGGCTCACCGCAGTTGAGTTCGCGTTCGATGCCGTCGAGACCCGATGCGAGCATCGCCGCAAACGCGAGGTAGGGATTGCACGATGGGTCCGGCATCCTGACTTCACAGCGGGTTCCGACACCGCGCCGCGCCGGCACCCGCACCATCGGCGAACGGTTTTTCTCGGACCAGGCCACGTTGATCGGGGCCTCGTAACCGGGCACCAGCCGTTTGTACGAGTTGACCAGCGGGTTGGTAAGCGCGACGTAGGCGCGGGCGTGGTCGAGGAGGCCGCCAATGTAGGAGCGCCCGACCTTCGACAGCTGCCACGAGCCATCCGCGTCGAAGAAGGCGTTCTCGCCATCGGCGGTGAACAACGATTGGTGGACGTGCATGCCGGAGCCGTTAACTCCCGCCAGCGGTTTTGGCATAAAGGTGGCATGGAGACCGTGCATCAGGGCCACCTTTTTGACCACGAATCGGAAGGTAACGACGGCGTCGGCGGTGGCGAGGGCCTCGCCGTACTTGAAGTCGATCTCGTGCTGTCCGGGCGCCACCTCGTGGTGGGCGGCCTCGACCTCCAGACCCATCGCCTCGAGTACCAGCGTGATGTCTCGCCGCGCCTCCTCACCGAGGTCGCGCGGGCTGAGATCGAAATAGCCGCCGGTGTCGTGGGTCGCCGGGATCGCGGCGCCGTTGGAATCTCGTTGGAAGAGGAAGAACTCGGCTTCGGGGCCGGCCATCATCTCGTAACCCATCGCCTTGGCCTTGGCCACGACCCTTTTGAGCGCGCCACGCGGGCAGCCCGCGAACGGCGTGCCATCGGGGTTGGCGATATCGCAGATCAGACGCCCGACCTTGCCCTGGTTCGCATCCCAGGGGAAGACCTGAAAGGTGTCGAGATCGGGCACCAGGAGCATGTCTGACTCCTCGATGCGGGTGAAGCCTTCAATGGATGAACCGTCGAACATGATCTGGCCGTCGAGGGCTTTTTGGAACTGGCTTTCGGGAACCTCGACGTTTTTGATGATGCCGTCGATGTCGGTGAACTGGAGACGCAGGAAATGGACCTTTTCTTGCTTGGCATGGGCGAGAATCTCGGCAGCCGATTTTGGCACGATGTTGCCTCCAGGCGTGTCGTTTTGGCGATATTGGGACCAAAATTCGAAAAAGTCAAGAAAATTATCGCGATTTGAGCAGAAATTCTGGGTCAAAACGCAATTTTGTGAGAATTCGTCTCGGATTCGTGGATTCGGGAGCGATTTGGACTCGGGCACGGTCGCGGACTCGGACGCGGGTCGGGCGCTATACTCTGCCGGCGGAGGGTACGATGGGCGAATCACCGACTCGCGAGGACGCGTGGGCGCTGCTCACCGAATACACGGACAACCCGAGCCTGATCAAACACGCCCTCGGGGTCGAGGCGGCGATGCGGGCGTACGCGCGTTCTTTTGGCGAGGATGAAAACGTGTGGGGGGTGATCGGTCTGATCCACGACTTCGATTACCAGCAGAACCCTACCGAGGAAACCCACGTCCACGTCGGTATGAAAATTCTCCGCGAAAAGGGATGGCCGGAGGACTGGGTGCAAATCGTCGCCTCACATGCCGACTACATGGGCATACCGCGGGAGAATCGTGCCGCCAAAACGTTGTTCGCGGTCGACGAGCTCTCAGGCTTTCTTACGGCCTGCGCCCTGGTGCGTCCCGACAAGGCGATTGCCGAGGTCAAGGTGAAATCGGTAATAAAGAAGCTCAAGGACAAGGCCTTCGCCCGCGGCGTCAACCGCGACGATGTCCGGAACGGCGCGGAGGAGCTCGGAGTTGATCTCGGTGAGCACATCGCGTTCGTCCGCGATGCAATGGCAACGATCTCCGATCAGCTTGAACTTCAGCCGCCCGAGTAAATCGCGCAAGTCCTTCCACCACAAAAACGAAGACACAAAGCCACAAAGGATTCTCTTTGTGTGGATCTTCGTGGCTTTGTGCCTTTGTGGTTGTGACGGTTTGCCATGCCGTCTTCAAAGGGCGCTGGGCTTCAGGATGGCTCGATGACTTCCAGGCCGCCCAGGTACGGGCGAAGAACCTCTGGCACGACTACCGAGCCGTCGGCCTGCTGATAGTTTTCGAGGACTGCAACCATCGTCCGGCCGGTGGCGAGCCCCGAACCGTTGAGGGTGTGGAGGTGGCGCGCCCTGCCGCCGGCCGCCGGCCGATAGCGGAGGTGGGCCCGCCGTGCCTGAAATTCGGTGAAGTTGGAGCAAGAGGAAATCTCGCGATAGCAATCGAGGGCGGGCAGCCAGACCTCGAGGTCATAGGTCTTGGCGGCGGAGAAACCGAGGTCACCGCTTGCCAGGGTGACCGCGCGGTACGGGAGTCCGAGCCCCTGGAGCACCGCTTCGGCATGGCCGGTGAGCTCCTCGAGACGGTCCCACGACTCCTCGGGGCGGTCCAGGGCGACCAACTCAACCTTGTGGAACTGGTGCTGCCGAATCAATCCCCGCACATCGCGACCGTGCGACCCGGCCTCGGCACGGAAGCATGGTGTAGAGGCGCAGTAGCGAATTGGGAGTTCGGTTTCGTCGAGGGTCTCGTCGCGATGGAGATTGGTGAGCGGCACCTCTGCGGTTGGCACCAGATACAGGTCGAAATTCTCCACGTGGAACAGATCGTCGGCGAACTTCGGGAGCTGACCCGTACCGAAAAGCGAGGCCGAATTCACCAGGTAGGGCGGGATAATCTCGGTGTAGCCGTGCGTGCCGGTGTGAAGGTCCAACATGTAGGAGATCAGAGCCCGCTCGAACGCGGCGCCGACGCCGCGGAGAACCGCAAAGCGGCTCGAGGCCACCTTGGCCGCGCGTTCGAAATCGACGAGGCCAAGGTCGGGACCGAGGTCCCAATGAGCCTTCGGCGCGAAATTGAAGTCCGGGTGCTCGCCCCAACTCCGCTCGACCCGATTCGCGTCTTCGTCGGCACCGATCGGGACGCTGGCTTCAAAGAGGTTGGGGATCTGGAGCTCGAGTTCGCTGAGCTCTCCTTCGGAAATCTTTGCGCCGGCCTCGAGCTTTTTGATCTCATCGCCGAGGGCGGACATTTCCTTTTTCTTTTCTGAAGCTTCATCTTGATGGCCGTCACGATACAGACCGCCGATCTCCTTGGAACCGACGTTGCGACGGGCCTTGAGGTCCTCGACCCGAACCAGCACTTCGCGCCAGGCGGCATCGACCTCGAGCAGACGGCCGAGTGGTGCCTCGGTATGGCGCTCCGCAATCATTGTGCGGACTCTGTCGGGGTCTGATCGGAAGAGATCGCGGGCGAGCATCGGCCCTCCTTCGGCGAGGACTATAACAGCAGCGTGGAGTTGATGAGTAGCTGTCAGCTGCCAGCTCCCCCCCCCGTTTGAACCGCAAAGAACGCAAAGAGCGCAAAGAAAGACGATTTGACCGCGATTCGCAAAAGATCTTCTTGCGATGTCTTTGCGTGCTTGGCGGTCTTAGCGGTTCAAGTGCGCATTCCAATCTGCGACTGCGCAGCCTTGAGAGATTGGAGGTTAATGGTAGGTCAAGGAGATGACCTGCAACCAAGTGAATGGTTGAAGCCGTCAGCTGTCAACTCCCCCACCCGTCCACAATAATGAACTGATTGCTGACGGCTGATAGCTGATGGCTTATCCGCGTTTTGATCCCACGGGCACGTAGACCTGGGTGCCTCGGCGGCTGCGCATGATCTGCTCGACAAACGCATCGAAGTCAGAGGGGTCGTTGACGAAGTCGATGTCGTCGGTGTTGACCACCAGCAGAGGCGTGTCGCGGTAATGGAAGAAGTAGTAGGAGTAAGCCTCACTCAGCCGTTCGAGATACTCTGGTTCGATCGCGCGCTCAAAATCGCGGGCCCGCTTTTTGATGCGTTCCAGGAGCACCTCGACCGAGGCCTGCATATAGATCACGAGATCCGGTTTGGCGACCTCCTGCTCGAGCACCGGGTAGAGGTTTTCGTAAACGCGGAGATCGGTGTCATCGAGGTTCAGATAGGCGAAGATCCGGTCCTTTGGGAAGCTGTAGTCGGCCAGGACCAGCCGCTGAAAGAGGTTCATCTGGGCGATCTCGCGCTGCTGTTGGAAACGCGAGAGAAGGAAGTAGATCTGGACCTGAAACGCGGCGCCGGCTCGGCCCTCGTAGAACGAAGGAAGAAAGGGGTTGGTGATGTCCTCGAGCACCATGACTCCCTCGAAGCGATCGGCGAGAAGCTCGACGAGGGAGGTCTTGCCAACGCCGATGGGGCCCTCGACGGCAATATGTCGGAAGGGGATCTTGTCCCGCGTCATCCAGTGCATCCACTCATCGGGCGTAGCCCGGTCTTCCCACCGGGGTGTCTACTGCGGATGTCGAATGGCAGCCATCTGTCGTACTTTTCGTGAATCGTGCTCCTCAACGTAGCGCAACTACGCCTGCGTCGCCCGATTCGCGGAAAACTCAACATCTGACTACCCTTCGCCACCCTCGATACGAAACCCGGTGAGAAGACTGGGCTTGGTGATCTTAGCAGGGACAGTTGTCGGTCGAGCCGAGCTTCGTTTTCATGCCGTTGTCAGTCTGGCGATCACGAAGAGAACGCACATCGCCAACGCCAAAGTGCCGTTGGCGGTGAAGAACGCCTGGTCGACCGACTGCAGGTCGTTGGCCCTGATCAGGCGGTGCTGCCAGCCGAGCAGCAGCCCCGCCGCCACCACCGCGAGCAGGCGGATCGGACCGCCGCCGGCGGCAAGGGCGAAGACCAGGAAGCCGGCGAACGCCACAAGGTGGAAGAGCCTGGCCAGGATCAGTGCTCGCCGACCGCCAAGATGGGCCGGCAGGGAGTGGAGGGCGTGTTCGCGGTCGAATTCCTCGTCCTGGAGGGAGTAGATGATGTCAAAACCAGCCACCCACAATGAGACGGCGCCCGCCAACACCAGCGCGGGCCACTCGACTCTGCCGGTGACCGAGATCCAGGCACCTACGGGCGCGATGCCGAGGGCCAGGCCGAGCCACAGATGAGAGGCTGCGGTAAACCGTTTGGCGTAGGAATAGCCGAGGAGAACGGCCATCGCCGGCGGAGCCAGGACGAGGCACAGCGGGTTGAGCGATGCCGCGGCGAGGAGGAAAATCGCAGCCGAGAATCCGGTAACGGCCCACGCAAAACGCCGGCTGAGTCGACCTGCCGGCAACGAGCGGCCGGCGGTGCGCGGGTTGTCGGTGTCGATCCGGTGGTCGACGAGACGGTTGAAGGCCATCGCCGTTGTTCGTGCGGACACCATCGCCGCCGCCACCCAGAACCACGTTTGTGGCATCGGCCAATCGGGAGCCGCGGCGGTGATAAGTGCGATGACAGCAAACGGGAGCGCGAACACGGTGTGTTTGAACGCGATCATCTCTCCGGTCTCACGGAGACCTTCGCTGAATTTCGAAACGGTGTCTTTCAGACCTGCCATCTCAAGCCGTCGTCTGCCGCGGGGACCGCGAGAAGATCAAGCAGGCGCATGCAATAGTGCTCGACAAAGAGCGTCTGAGCGGTTGTCTCGTCTGGCTTGAGATAGAAGGCGGGCAACGGCGGCACGATGTGGGCGCCGGCCCGCGCCAACCTGAGAAGGTTTTCGAGCAAAATCGACGACATCGGAGTCTCTCGGATCCCAATCAGGAGTGGCCACCGTTGCTTGAGCGCCACGTCCGCGACCCGCTGAGCGAGCCCGCGAGAAATGCCGTTTGCGAGGGAACCGGCCATTCCCGCCGAGCATGGCAACACGATGACACCGTGCAGGAGGTGGGAGCCTGATGCGATGGGAGCGGCGAGATCCGAATCGGTGTAAGGGTGGATCTTGGCGCGCTGCTCATCGTCGAGCGGGAGTTGGTCGCGAAATCCTCTCGCGCTGGCCCACTCCGGACCGAGCTCGTGTCCCAGTACTTTGCCGGCCGCGCCGGTCACCACCAGATGAAGAGTGTCGACGTGTTGGCTGGCCAGAGCGGCGACGGCAAAACGAGCGGCAAGAACGGAGCCCGAGGCGCCCGAAACCAGCAGAGCAAGCTCTCGCACCACGGTCAATCTCCTTGCCCGAGGTTGCAGCGATTTGGCCGAATCATCGGGGGAGTATAGCAGCCGGTCACTGACAAGATAATTTTACACCACTGGCGGTTGGCTTTTGGCGGGTAGTGTAAAGAATCTTTGTCATATGGGTCTGACGGATTCTTCGAGTTCCTTCCGTAAATACTTGAAAAATAAACATTTCTCGAAAAATGGGAAACTGGCATCGGTGCTGCACTTACTTCCAACGAGTGAAAGGAGGACGCCATGGATGTTTGAGAAATCGGTCCGAAGCCCCATCGATGAACCCAACAATGAAAGGAAAAATCATGCAGCACCGTACATATCTGCCTTTGATCCTGGTGGCGCTGTCCGTCGCCGTTGTTGCGGGGGCCGCTGACGACCCGCAGCCTGTCGGAGTGGTCAACGTCAACACCGCTTCATCGGAGCAGCTGCAAATGCTGCCCCGAGTGGGTCCGGCGCTGGCCGGGCGGATTATCGAGTTTCGGGAGGCCAACGGCCCCTTTCGGGAGGTCGACGAGATTCTCGCGGTCAAGGGCATCGGCGAGAGCTCTTTCGAAAAGCTCGAGCCATACATCGTGACCAGTGGAGCCACCACCCTCAACGACAAGGTGAGACTGGCGCGTTCGACCGGCGGCACGAACACCGCCGACTGATGTTCAATCCTCGTCCGGGACGCCGGCGTTCGCGTCATGCTCGGGCGAGATAACTACAGCGTGGACGGGATGCGGCCCTTCGGGGCCGCGTTTTTTGGAGGTCTACATGGGTATGCAAGGCGTGAACGCTTCGAAATCGCGTGGCATGTCGCTGGTCGAAGCGCTTTTGGTGGTGGCGGTGTTGGCGATCGTCACCACCGTTGTCCTCCCGGATCTCGACGAAATACGGCGCGCGGCGGCCCTCAGTGCGGCATCGAGCCAGCTCAAGGGTTTGCTCTACCGATGTCGTGCCGACGCGGTGATGAATCGACGCGCAACCGCCACAGTCTTCGAGCAACGAACGGACGGCTCGTGGCGATGCTTTATCGCCGTCGATGGTGATGGCGATGGGATCCGCAGTCGCGATATCCGGGGTCTGATCGATCCGGTGGTCGGCGAGATCCTTCACTTCGAGGCCGGTGGGGCGGGCCTCGGCATCCTGCAGGGCGAGTTCGTTCCCGACCCGTCAGGGCGAGGCAGATTGCGTGGCAACCTCTCCGACCCGGTACGGGCGGGGCGGGGCAACATGATCACCTTTACCCCGCGAGGCACCGCGACGCCAGCTTCCATCTACCTCACCGACCATCGGGCGAGAATGCGCGTGCTGAGAATCTATGGTGGCACCGGAAGGGTCATCTCTCGGGTGTGGAGATCTGGGTGGCCGGAGTGGCGCGATTCCGGCATGTGACGGGCAGAATCCATCAAATCAGGAACCAGGTGCCTGCGCGAGGATCTTGCCTACGACGGCCGAGTTTTGGGCAATCTCGACCTCGCCAAGTAGCACAGAGCTTTCGACCCGGGCGCCGCCCCGAACGGTGGCGCCCTCGGCGACCACGGAGGCCTCGACCACCGCGCCATCAGAGATCACGGCTCCACGCCCCACGAACGACCGCGTCACCGACGCCGCGGGTCCCACGTCGGCCGAGGCATCGATGACCGTTGTTCCCGCCAGACGGGCGCTCATAACCTCGAGGTAATCGGCCGGTGTCCCGATCTCGCGCCAGTGGCCGGCAACCACCACCCCCCCGAGTCGGCGCAATGACCGTGCCGGTTCCCAGAGAGCGGAGGGAATCTCCCCGGGAGTCGCCGGTAGCGTTTCCAGGGCTTCGCGGTGGACCGCCATCACCCCGGGGTATAAAAACGGCGCCTCGAGAGCATCGGGGCGGCCAGGCGGGTGGATCGCCGCCACCCGACCGTCGGCGTCGACCACCACCCGCGACCACCGCTCGGGGTCGAGATGGGGCAACAGAACGAGGGTCACGAGGTCGTCGCTAGAAAAGTGGTGTTCAGCCAGGCCTTGAAGATCGAAACCGAGAGCACCGTCACCGTTGATCACCAGCACCGGGCCCTCGTCGCCGAGCAGGTCCCGATCACGGGCTACGGCAAGACCACCCGAGGTTCCCATCAGTTCGTCCTCGAACGACACCACGATCTCGACCCCTTCGATCGTTTCCGCCGCTACCGCTTCGGCCATCCGTTCGGCAAGGTGGCAGACGTTGACGACCACCCGTGTCGCTCCAGCCGAGGCGGCCAGACGCAGTGCTGAAGCAACCACCGGCCCATCGGGCAGCGGCAGCGCCGGTTTGGGCAGGACCGTGCTCAGCGGTCGCATCCGTTCGCCACGGCCCGCAGCGAGGACCATCGCGGTCTTAAACCGCATATCTCACCAGCTTCCTGCTGCGGCCGAAGATCTGCAGTAATCTGCGGCGTCTGCTCCCATCGGGTTACTCGCCGCCTTCGGCGTCGGTGACCCCTTTGAAAACAAGGTAGCCGTACGCCGCCTGCGGCTGGCGACGGCCACTGCTTGTTTTCCTGCGGGGTTGCTCGACGTACCGTCAAGTACGACTCCGCCGCCCTCCGGTCGTAAACGCCACATCTCACAACAGCTTTCCGGCCTGGCAACGAAAGCTGGTGAGAAATGTGGTTTCAACATGGGAGCCGTCATTCGACGAAGACCATGTCGAAGGGGAGATCGAGCTCGGGATGGCGCGCCCGGTGTTCGTGCCAAAGGCTGACGTAGGAACCGCGCACCGCCTCTGCAACACGAAGTCCGAGGAGAAGCGCGGTCCGCTCGAGCTGTTCAGGCGGCCCCTCCACCTCGACGAAGTCGCCCATCGGCGTGTGGTCGAGAACGACCGAAACCTCCCCGACCAGCCACTCCTCACGTTCCTTCTCGTACCTCATGAAGACGCTGAATCCGAGGCGCTCGAGGATCTCTCCCATGCGTTCCCCGTCGGCGACTTCCGTCTCATACTCGGGCCTTTCCTTGATCACGCCCCGGTAGCTGACCGGCCCCTTGAACGTGAGAAGCTTTCGGTCTCCGTGCTGGCGCAGGCGGAGAAGAGAGCCCGCATCGTGGAGTCGGCCGTCATCAGAGTCCAAAAGAAGGTTGATCTCCCTTGCCATTGACTGAACCACGATCGCCTGAGCGCCGCGGAGGGACAGACGGACCGGTTCGAGGTCTGTGACGGGGATTTTGAGTTCTGATTCGAGAGGTTCTTGGTCCACCTTCAGAGCTTATATGGGATGAGGAGTTCGCGCCACGGGACAGCGATGATGACCGTGTACCATGAACCGATGCAGCACGTCGTCTGGGGCACGGCCGGACATATCGATCACGGCAAGACCACCCTCGTGAAAGCTCTCACCGGCACCGATTGTGATCGGTTACCCGAGGAGCGAGAGCGAGGAATCACCATCGATCTCGGTTTTGCCCAGCTCACCGATTCCGAGGTTCAACTCCATTTCGTCGACGTACCCGGTCATGAGCGCCTCGTCCACACGATGATCGCCGGCGCTTCGGGAATCGACCTCGCCCTCCTGGTGGTTGCCGCCGACGAGGGAGTGATGCCGCAGACCCGCGAACACCTTGATGTGATCCGCCTGATGGGCGTACCGGGCGGAGCGGTCGCCCTGACGAAGGTCGATCTCATGGACGACGATCTGGTCGAGCTGGTTGCCGAGGAGATCCGAGAGCTTTTGGCGCCGACTGCATTCGCCGGGGTGCCGGTGGTGCCGGTCTCCGGACAGACGGGGAACGGTATTTCGGAGCTCAGGCAGGTCCTGCTCGAAAAGGCCGGCCAGGTACGCCCGCGACAGGTGGAAGGAAGGCCTTTTCGTGAGCCCGTCGATCGCGTCTTCAGCCTCACCGGGGCAGGCACCGTCGTGACCGGGACTTCTCTGTGGGGGGAGCTCGAGGTCGGCGCCGACGTGATGATCTCTCCTGGTGGCACCACTGCGAGGGTGCGACGTCTGCACGTTCATGGCGAGGAACGACGTCACGTCGAGGCTGGGGAAAGAGTCGCTATCAACCTTGCGGGTGTCTCGCGAGAATCTGTCAGCCGTGGGGACCAGGTGATCGCCCCCGGTCCGTGGGAACTCACTCAGCTCGTGACCGTCGGTCTCGATCTGCTCGCGACTGCCCCCGGTCCGCTGGACGAGGGTGACGAGGTCGAAGTCCATGCCCTGGCGGCACGAGTGCCGGCGAGGGTGGACCGCCTCGCTGTCCGGCCACTCGCCCCAGGCACTCGTGCGACAGCCCAGATATCGCTTCGCCAGCCCATGCTGCTGTTTCCGGGAGATCGCCTCGTCCTCCGGCGCCCTTCACCGGTCAACACCTTCGCCGGCGGTAGAGTCCTCGACGCCCACCTCCGGCGGTGGCGGAGGCGCGACAGTGCGGCCCTGGACCGCCTGCCGGATGTCCAACGCAATGCCTGGCCCGAACTCCTGTTGAGCTGGATCGACCGTGAAGGACTGGCGGGGCTCTCCGTTCGGACATTGGCCGGCCGTCTGGGTGTGTACTCAGATGCCATTGAGGCCCCGCTGGGGCGGCTTCTCGAAAATGGCGCCATTCAGGCTCTGCCGACTCAACCCGCCACTTTCGTGGCCACTCCGTGGTTCGCGCAACTTGCCGATGAGGCGGTGCAGGAGCTCAAGCGCCGGTTTGCCGGAGAAGAGGTTTCCGCCGGAATCCCCGCTCGGGACTTCATAGGACGGCTCCTTCCACGATTGGCCTTGCCCATGGCGGAGTTTTATCTCGAGGAGTTGCGCGGCCGTGGAACCATCGAGCTTGCGGAGGGACGGGTCGTGCCACCCGGGCGTGAGAGTCATATGACCGCCGCCGGTGAGGCACTGACCAGGAAGGTGGAGGCGCTCTATCGGGAGGCCGGTTTCGAGGCGCCGTCACCGGCCCAGGCTGCGGAGCGCCTGCGCGCGAAGCCGGCCACCATCGAAGGCATCTGCCGCTTCCTGATCCAACGCCATCGGTTGGTCCGGCTGGAAGGCAAGTACCTGATCCATCGAGCGGTGATGGACGAAATGGCGCGCCAGGTACGTGAGTGGGGGGTCGCGGATTTCGCTGTCGGAGACTTCAAGGAGCGGTTCGACCTCACCCGCAAGCTCGCTATCCCCGCCCTCGAGTGGCTCGACTCAGAGCGGGTGACCGTCCGCCATGGCAATCGGCGCAGAATCATCAAGCGAAAAACTTGATTTCGAGGCGCGCTGAGAAGACCTGTTTCAGTGGCGGTGCAGGTTAAGAGTAAAGAGTTAAGAGTGAAGTGGGTGGGGGTCTTTCAATTGCAACCCTTTACTGGAGAATCAGCAACACCCGGGCGCCGCAGCCAATCGACGCGATGAATTTCTCGGCAGATTCGTGCTACTGGACCGGGGTGTATTCGTGGTCCCGAACGACCCTGGACGTGGTGGACGTGAGCCCCGAGAGCCTCATCTTGAGGCGCGCTGTGTACACCACCCACGCGGCGATCGGGGCGCCGTCTCGGGTTGCGGGTTGCGCCCTCCAGCTGGCGAGATAGGCCGAAAACCACGGGTTGATGCCGTCGTAGAGCTCCAACGGCACGTAACGGTCGCAGCGCCCATTTTCAGTGACGTGAACCAGGGCACGGATGTGAATCTCGTCGTCTCGGCCAGGTGCGCTGACTTTGACCCGGCGCGGGACGGCCAGCTTTCCGAGCTGCGCGTGCGGTGTCGCCTTGAGGTCGCGCAGGTTGCCGGGAGGTTTCATGGCCACCGGCTCTGAAGGCACTGGCGGCATCTCGGGATCGGGCATTTCGAGGGTCTGGTCGACGATATCGCCTTCCTTGATCTTGCCCTCCATGGCGATATCGAGAACCACCCAGGATGGCTGGGGCGCGCTGCCGGCGGTGGCGGGTTCGAAGCGGGAGCCGGTGAGGTCCTCCACGAGAGAGGAGGTGAGACCGGGGACCGGAAGCTCGAGCGGCACCGCCCCAAGGCAAACGCCCTTGGCGTCAACAAAAACAGCGACTATCGCCGAGCCTCTCACATCGACCTTGCGGGGTACGGTCGACTGAACCACCTGCGGTGTTTCATCGACAGCGACCGAGAAGGGGTTGATGGATTGCAGCTCCACGAGGGGTACGGGGAGCGGAATCTCGACCTGCAACCGTTGTTGCCAGGCCCGGCTCGAGGCGCTTTGGGCCGCGGCCGTGGTCGTCACCAATACGAACGCCGCGACGATCATGATGACGCGTTTCACAGGTGAATCCTACCACGTACTCCGGTCGAGTGTCCTTTCCCGTAGTACACTCTGCCGCCATGGGACGGGTGGCGTACTTCGTGTCGCCTCACGGGTTTGGCCACGCCGCGCGTGCCTGTGCAGTGATGGCTGAGATGGGGCGGCGACGCCCCGAGATCCAGTTCGATGTCTTTACCGAGGTTCCGATGTGGTTCTTCTCAGAATCCCTCCCCCAGGGGTTCGTCTACCATCGCCTCGTTTCGGATGTCGGCCTGGTCCAGTTGTCGCCCCTGACTGAGGACCTTGAAGCAACCGTCGAGCGCTTGGATAGGGCTCCGCACGACGATGTCGAGACGATACGAAAGGTGGCAGACCGCCTCCGAAGACTCGGCTCATCTATGGTTATCGTCGACATATCACCCCTCGGACTTGAAGCCGCGGCGGCCGTTTCCGTGCCGTCGGTGTTGGTCGAGAACTTCACCTGGGATTGGATCTATCGAAACTACCCGAATGCGCCGCCGCGACTGCGTGATCATGGTCGCAGGATGACAGAGGTCTTCGCTGCCGCCGACCTCAGGATCCAGGCTGAGCCGGTTTGTGAACCGATGTCAACGGCAGTGCTGGTGCCGCCGGTCGCGAGATCACCATGTCTCGAGCGGTCTGTAGTGCGTCGACGCCTCGGAGTGCCTGCTGGCGAGTCGATGATTGTCGTGAGCATGGGCGGCGTGCCGTGGGATTATGGCGGTTTCTCGAGTTTTGAACACACCAGAGGTCCCTGGATCGTCGTCCCCGGAGGATCCAAGGAAGGGGTACGACGCCAAGGACGGCTGTTCCTGTTGCCCTTTCACGCGGAAATCTATCACCCCGACCTGGTGGCGGCGTCGGACGCGGTGGTGAGCAAGCTCGGGTACAGCACGGTCGTTGAGGCGTACCAAGCTGGTGCATCGCTCGCCTACATCACGCGCCCACGATTTCCGGAATCTCCCGTCCTCGAACGGTGGGCGAAGGAGCAGATGAATTCAGTCGAAATTCGAGAGCAGGCGCTGTCCGACGGAGCCTGGCTTGGCTCCGTAGAACGGCTCCTCGAGACGCCCCGAAGGAAGCCGGTTGAGGAGAACGGAGCCGAAAAGGCGGCGGAGATCATTTTGGAGGAATTTGCAGGCGTCCTGAGGTGACACACTTGTCGGGAACGAGAACGGAGAAAAACGAGCCCGTCATGGAGCTCAGGCAACCTGCGGCACTCGCCGTGTTCCCCCTTAGTGCTGCTCCCTTCCGGGTCTGACACGGTTCGAAGGACGACGATGCACAGGGCCCGAGCTCCATGCCGGGCTCGCGGACGACTATCCCGCACTTCTCATCGGGTGTCTACTGCGAACGGTGAATGGCAGCCATCTGTCGTGCTTTTCGCGCATCGTGTTCCTCGACGTAGCGCAACTACGCCTGCGTCGCCCGATCCGCGAAAAACACGACATTTGACTACCCTTCGCCGTCCTCGTCACGAAACCCGATGAGAAGAGCGGGCAAATGGCGGAGAGGGCGGGATTCGAACCCGCGGTGGAGTTACCCCCACACACGCTTTCCAAGCGTGCTCCTTCGGCCTCTCGGACACCTCTCCGGTTTATCGAGTTCTTGTCAATGAGACTGGCGGAGAGGAAGGGATTCGAACCCTTGGACCTCGTGAAAGGTCAACGGTTTTCGAGACCGCCCCGATCGACCACTCCGGCACCTCTCCGCGATCGGGCCCCGCATTCTACGACGATTGCCGTTGTTTGGCAAAGAAGCTTTTGAGGAGCTCACTGCACCGCTCAGCCTCGAGGCCGCCGCGATGCGCAAGTGGCGGTCCGAGGCGGGGGTCGGTGGCGAGGTCGAGCACCGAGCCGCAGGCCCCTGCGCGGTCGTCGTCTGCTCCCCAAATCACCAGCTGGAGACGAGCCTCCCGGCACGCTGCTGCACACATGGGACAGGGCTCGAGGGTGACGTAGAGGGTGCAGTCGGAAAGCCGCCAGTCGCCCGCCACCCGACCTGCAGCGCGAAGGGCGATGAGCTCGGCGTGGGCCGCCGGGTCGGCACTCTCCTGGCGTCGATTTCCGGCGCGGGCGATGATCTCACCGCCCCGAATAACGACGGCACCGACCGGCACCTCTCCACGCTCTGCGGCGGCCTCGGCCTCGACCAGGGCTTCGGCCATGAAATGCCGATCGTCATCATTGAAGACCCAATCGGGGAGCATGGATCGAGGATAGCAAAAGGGCCCCGGTGAGGGGCCCTTTTAGCGTATCGGAATCAGGGTGGTCTACTTCACTTCGATCCGGTCGCCCACTTCAAGCGGTGACCATGCGCGGGTGATGAGGGCCGTTGCGTAACTCTCGTCAACGGTCAGCACACCCACCTCACCCTTAACCAGGCGGGGCATGCCCTTGACCGGGTTGTCGCGGAAGACAGTAGCAAAGGTGCCGGGGTAGAGGCCCTCGGCCGCACCGAGATCGAGGAAGACCAACCAGTGGGTGCCGAGGTCGATCTGGTCGTCGCGGTTATAGGTTATGTAGCCGGTGGGCTTGCCGTTGGGTACGTCGCAACGATCGGTCGGGTCGGGGTCGATCACCAGGGGCACGGGAACCGGTGCGAACGGCTTCAGGACATCGCCGATGGCGATTGGGTCGCAGGCGTATGTGATTTCGGCGATCGCCGTGTCCTCTTGCGAGCACAACACCTTGAGCTGCCCGACCTGGCTGTAGACGATGCCGAGATGGGAGTTCGACACTGGATGGTTGAGAGGACGGATCCTATGGAGAATGAAGAATCGGTCTCCGGCCTTCACTCCCTGGTTGACGCCGCCATCGATATAGAGGATGTCGCCCTCGGAGTACGAGTCCTGATATTCGATTTGTTCAGACGACGCGACAGTAAACGGAAAGATGCCCTCATCCTGGACGAGCTCGGCGAAGCAGTAGACATCAGCCGAAGACCCAAGCGGACGGGGCATGATCTCGTCGCCCCCACCGTAGTCCTCAACGTACTCTGAAGTCACAGTCTCTTCGAAAGGCACCTCGGCCTCGGCCACCGGAGCCTCCTGGACCGCGAGATCGATCACCACCGGGTCGCCGGGGTAGATCCAATGCGAGTCCTTGATGTAGGGATTCCGCTCCCAGATCTGTGGCCACAGGAAGGGGTCGCCCAGATAGTGGGCGGCGAGATCCCACAGAGTGTCACCTTTGACGATGGTGTGCACCATCGCGCCTTCTGGGAACTCGGTCGGTGGGTCGTACGGAGTCCAGTGGCCATCAACGAGATGGAGCGGTTGCGGAGGCGGAGCCACCGACTGGGCGACAGCCACCACGGGCAGTAATATGACAATGATGGCGAAATGTATCCGAGCGCTCATAAGCCCTCTCCCCGCTGAAGATACCACTATTCGAGGTTAACCCATGGGCGCCCGATCCGTCAATCCTCAGTCTTATCCCCGGTCGTTTTTTTCAGTTCTTCGAGACGCTTTTTCCATGCGGCGTCGATCTCTTCAATCGTCGTTTCCAATTCGCTTATCTTGGCAATCACGGTGTCGATCTTTGAATAATTGGGGAAATTATCGCGGATATTTTCGAAGCGCCCCAATGCGCCGGCGTAGCGTTTATTCCTGAAATAAAATTGTCCGACGACGAAATCGTGCTCGGCGAGTAACTCCTTGAGATCATTGATCCTAGACTCGGCCTCAGGCATGTATCGCGAGTTCGGATAGAGGTTGATCAGCTGCTGATATGCGGCCAAGGCCTCTTGGATATCGCTCAAGTCTCTATCCGGCCGGAGCTTTCGTGCAGAGTAGGTGTGACCCACCATCAAAAGGGCATAATCGCGGTCAGGATCGTTCGGATAACGGTTGGCGAAATCACGATACCGAAGCCGCGCTTCTGTGAGATTCGTCACATCGTTCTTCACCGAATACGTATCGGCAACTCGGAGAGCAGCCTTGTGGCCCAGAGGGTCGTTTGGAAAGCTGTCATAAACGAATGCAAAGAGTTCGCGGGCTCTCTGCCACTCCTTTTCGGCATACTGGGCTTCGGCCTGTTCGAAGATGGTCTCTTTGTCGAGGTTTGCCAGCTGATCCAGAAGCTCATCCGCTTTATTGCGGCCGCTTTTGCAGCCGAGAGCGAGGATTGCCATTGGCAACAGGATGATGGCAACCCGCTGTGCAGAAGTCATCGCTCACCTCCATCGGTCGCGGCGAGGCGCAAATCGGCGATAGCGGCAGCCCTGTCTTCGAGGCCGAATATGGCCGAGCCCGCGATCAGTGTCGTGGCGCCGACCTCCACCAGCGACGCGACGTTTTCCAGACAGACGCCACCATCGACCGCAATGTCCAGCGGCCGATTGCCTGCCATACGCCGAAGTCGTCGGATTTTGGCGAGGGTTTCGGGGATGAAGGCCTGACTTCCGAACCCCGGGTTGACTGACATGACGAGGACAAAATCTGCCCACGGCAACGCATCCTCGAGCAGCGATATAGCGGATGCCGGGTTGATGGCGATACCGGCTTCCACCCCGGCGCTGCGAATGCTCTCCAGCGTCCTCTGTAAATGGTCGCAGACCTCGACGTGGACCGCAATCCGTGCAACCGGTGCGGCAATGAGATCGGCAATGAGAGCGTCGGGATCAGTCACCATCAGGTGGACGTCGAGGGCGATTTTCGACCGCGATGCGATGGCGCGCACCACCGGTGGTCCAAAGGTCAGATTGGGAACAAAGTGCCCGTCCATGATGTCGAGATGCAATAGCTCCGCGCCTCCGCGTTCGATTTCGGCCACCTCGTCGGCGAGGTGAGAATAGTCGGCTGAAAGAAGCGACGGTGCGAATCGAATGCTCATCGGCTCACCCATACCGTAATGATCTCGGAAGGCGCCACCGGTGACCCTGCCGGCGGATATTGGCGAAGCACGAGCCCGGACGGGATCCCGGGGTAGTTCACTTCGCGGGCTCGCCCGAGGCGCAATCGGTTGAGCCTGCAAAACCGTTCGACCCTGTTCAGGGGTTGTGAAACGAGCGAGGGCATGACCCACTGGTGTCGTTGCGGAGCGGTGTTGACCAGGAGATCGACCGGGGTGATGGGAGCCACCTGCTGACCTACAGGCGGTCCGGTTGCGATCACCCGATCAGCGGCTCCTTCCCCTTTGACACGGGCGCGTGAACCGGGCCTGAGGCCGGCGCGCTCGACCTCGCGCTGGGCCGTGTTGAGCGAGTTCTCGCGAACATCCGGGACCTCGATTGTTTTGCCACCAAGGCTGACGCGCACCGTCACCGAGGCACCCGATTTGACGTGAAATCCGGGTGGAGGTTCCTGGTGGGCGATAGCCCCCGGCGCCACGACCGTTGAAAACACCCCGGGTTCGTCGATCGTCAACTCGAGACCGAGGTCGTGCACCCGCTGTCGTGCCTCTTCGAGCGTCTGCTCACCGAGGTCGGGCACCGCCAGCGTTCCCCGGTGGACAGTGTGGACCAGCGCGAACCAGAAAACGATCCCGGCACAGAGCAGGAAAAGTGAGGCAGCCAAAAGACGTTTTGCCATCGGCGCAAACCTTAGCACGACGCTCACCCGCGAAAGATGAACTGCCGGACATTCTCGGGCAGAAAACGGACGATGTCATTGAAGAGCACGACCACCATCAGCAGGATGAGGAGGTAGAAGCCGACCTCGAGGATGCGCTCCTTGACCTTGAGCGGGAGATCCTTGCGGATCACGCTCTCGACCGCGATGACTGTCAGGTGTCCACCGTCGAGGATCGGAATCGGTAGCAGGTTGAAGATCCCCAACTGGAGCGAAATGATGCCCATCAACATGATCAGGGCCTCAATGCCGCTGCGCGCCGCCTCGCCCGAGATCTGGGCGATGCCCACAGGTCCCGAGACCTGCCGAATCGATGCCTTGCGGGTGAGTAGGCGACCGATGACCTCAAAGGTCTGGATGGTCATACGATGGCATTCGACGATTCCAACTCGGATCGCCGGCAGAAGACCGAGCGTCTTGACCACGGTCGGAAAGAGCGGCACCACGCCGATCTTGCCTTTGCCGGCCTCGTTCATGGTCGTCAACTCGAAGCTCAGCTGCTCGTTGCCCCGGACGACATCGATCGTGATTTCGACACCGGCGTGCGGCTCAATGAGGATGGGCAACTCGTAATACTGCCCGACCGGGTCGCCGTTGACAGCCACGATCCGATCTCCTGTCTGAATGCCCGAGTTGGCCGCCGGTCCTCCCGCCCGGGTTTGGACGACGGTGTCGAGGAATGGCTTGATTCCCGACACGCCGAAGCCGTAGAGATGGTCGACGCCGAGGGTGACCGGGATCTCGGACCGGACACCGTCACGCTCAATCGTCAGCATCACCTCGCCACCGCCGGAGGTGAGCAGGGCGGTTTCGAGCTCCCGCCAATGATCGGAAGGCTCTCCCTGCACCGCGCCCACCAAATCTCCCCGGCGAATCCCGGCGAGGTCGGCGCCGGAACCGGGCTCCACCCAGCCGACAACCGGCGGTTCGTCGAGGTAGGCCTGGACCTCGACCCCGATGATGAAGGCAAGGGCCACGAAACCCACCGCTGCGACGATATTGGTCAGCGGGCCGGCAAGCAGGATGAGGGTTCTTTGCCAGCGAGGGAGGAGTTCGGTATCGGAGGCACCATCGCCGACGACGTCCGACTCGTCGGGACCGAGGCCGATGATCCGCACATATCCGCCGAGCGGGATCAGCGAAATTCGATAGTCGGTCCCCCCTCGCTCGAATCCCCAAAGACGTTTGCCGAACCCGATCGAGAAGACATCGACCGGCGCTCCAAGAAGCCGAGCCATGGCGAAGTGCCCCGCCTCATGAATCGTGATCAACACACCAATGACGAAAATGAAAGCAGCAAGCGTTAGCATCGATTCTCCGAACCTACCTCGGCGTGGATGTATTTCCGAATCTCTTCTCGGGCAACGTCCCTGG
>Ga0255045_10000041_pt1 | contig 22125 bp, 17 predicted proteins | sample BC1_12_23_MG_FD_183652 | JGI IMG/M metagenome (GOLD analysis project Ga0255045, IMG submission 183652) | Seawater microbial communities from Strait of Georgia, British Columbia, Canada - BC1_12_23 | ecosystem: Environmental > Aquatic > Marine > Strait | place: Canada: British Columbia...
CCACGAGATTGGGTGTTATCGGCGTGCGCCTTTCCAACGGGCTCTTTGTCTCACGGCGCACTGCGATTGTTCCGCTCATATGACACCTCTTGCGGCAGGGTACAGCTCATGGCAACGCGGGACAAGTCTATTGAAAGTCCCCTCCGTACCCGTACCCGAATGTTCTCCGCAAATGTGACGCTGATCATCGGGAACGGGCCCGGGTGCGGGATTTCGTGCTTCCATCTCGACTTTTTCATTTTCAGGGAGTACGGTGCTCCTCATGAAGAAAATGATGATCGTGATGGTGTGTCTGGGTCTGTTGGTGGGCTGCAAGTCTGTGGTGGTGACCCCCGAGGGAACCGAGGCGGTCTACAGCAAGGCCGAAGGTATGCTGCGATCGACCCTCGAGGGCGACATGCCGGAGGTCGTCAACGCCACCAACGCCACGCTCGAGGATCTCGAGCTGGTTGGCGTCGACAGCACGGTCGACAAGCTCAAGGGCAAGATCACGGCGCGGATGGCGGTCGGCACCAAGGTCACCATCAACCTCGAAGCGGTCGACTTCGACACCACGTCGATCCGAATCAAGGTCGGCACCTTTGGCGATCGTTCGATCTCGCTGCAGATCTTCCGCAACATCGAAAAGAGAATTAAGAATTAGAAATGAGGAATTGGGAATGCCGCCCACCCACCCGCAATCGCCCAATAGAACCGGGGGGTTGGGTGGAAATTCCTAATTCCTAATTCAAAATTCCTAATTCGTATCTGCGGTTCGCAACAAAAAGAAAACCCGGCTTCACGGCCGGGTTCTCGCGTTCAATCGTGAGGTCGCTAGCCCACATATCTCACCAGGTTTTGTCGCGAGGGCGGCGAGGCGCCGTGCACAGTGGGGTTTTCGACCCGAGGGGCGCGGAGCGCGTACTTGCAGTACGTCGAGCACCGCGAGGCGAGAAAACACCGCTGGGCGGGATGCATCGGCGCCCGCAGCAGAAAGTTGGTGAGATATGCGGGCTAGGCCATTTCGAGCAGGTACGCGAAGCCCATCCCGCCGCCGATGCACATGGTGACGATGCCGCGCTTGGCTTCACGCCGCTTCAACTCACCGAGGATCTTGACGGTCAGGATCGCGCCGGTGGCCCCCAGCGGGTGGCCGGTGGCGATCGCGCCGCCGTTGACGTTGGTCTTTTCGGGATCGAGTCCGAGTTCGTTGACGCAATAGACCGACTGGCTGGCGAAGGCCTCGTTGATCTCGACGAGGTCGATGTCATCGAGCTTGACGCCCGCCTTTTCTAGCAGCTTGGGAACCGCAACCGCGGGGCCGATTCCCATGACGTCGGGGTCGACCCCGGCCACCGCCCAGTGGCGGACGAAGGCGATCGGCTCGAGGCCCATGGTCTCAGCGACGTCCGAACCCATGATCACCACGGCGCCGGCACCGTCGTTGATCTGTGAAGCGTTGCCTGCGGTGACCGTGCCTCTGGGGTCGAAAACGGGTTTGAGCTTGGCGAGGCCCTCGACGGTGGTGTCGGCGCGCGGGCCTTCATCGGTGTCGAAGACGAACTCCCGCCAGCTTCCGTTCTCTCGGACCCTGACGTCGAGGGGGACGATCTCGTCGGCGAACTTCTCGGCTTCGAGAGCCGCCACAGCCTTGCGATGCGAGTTGTAGGCGAATTCGTCCTGCATTTCTCGGGTGATCTCGTATCTTTTCGCGACCACCTCGGCGGTGGTGCCCATGGCAGCGTATGCGTTGGGCATGGTCTTCATCAGACCGGGGTAGGCGATCGGCTTGTTGCCTCCCATCGCGACCATCGACATCGACTCGACGCCGCCGGCGATGACGACGTCGGCATTGCCGGCGCGGATGCTGTCGGCGGCGAGGGCGATGGTCTGCGAGCCCGAGCAGCAGAAACGGTTGACGGTGATGGCCGGAACCTCGGTCGGGAAGCCCGCCGCGAGGCTGATGAGCCGGGCCACGTTCATGCCCTGCTCGCCCTCCGGCATGGCGCAACCCATGATGACGTCACCGACCATTTCCTTTTCGAGGCCGGGGGTGCGCTCGACGAGACCCTCGATCATCTTCGAAGCGAAGTACTCGGGGCGGGTGTCGCGCAGGCTGCCCTTCTTGGCCCTGCCGATGGCCGTGCGGGCTGCTGAAACGATGACGGCTTCACGCATCGTGATGCTCCTTTCAATTCCGCAGCGGCTTGTTGTTGACCAGCATGTAGGAGATGCGATCCTGGGTCTTGGGTTCGCCGCACAACGAGAGGAACGCTTCCCGCTCGAGATCGAGGATCGTCTGCTCGTCGACCGGATCGTTGATCGTGGTGTCGCCGCCGGTCAGGATGCGGCCGAGGTGGCGGCCGACCTTTTCGTCGTGGGAGGAGACCCAGTGGGTGAGCTTCATGTTGTGGAGCATCATCTCCAGGGTCGCTAAGCCCTCCCTGCCGGGGAGGTGAAGTTTCTTGGGCAGAGGCGGCGTGTAGCCCTCGTCCGCCATGGCGATGGCCATCCTTTTCGCGGTCCACAGCTGTTGGTCGCGGTTGATCTCTACCTTGTCCGACGGGCGTAGGAACTTCCGGTCGCGCCCCTCCTCGCCGGAGGTGGCGACCTTGGCCATGCCGATGTTTTCGAACGCGATGCGGATGAACGGGAGGTTCGACAACACCGGTTCGTCGACCCCCTCGAGCACCCGTTCGAGCATCGCCCAACACCCGCCACCAGCCGGGATGAGGCCGACTCCGACCTCCACCAGGCCGATGTAGGTCTCGGCCGCGGCGCAGACCCGGTCACCACCCATGGTGATCTCGCAGCCGCCCCCGAAGGTGTAGGCGAAGGGGGCGGTGATAACCGGGATCCGCGCTTTGAGGAGATTCCTGGTCATGCCCTGGAAACGCCGGATCATCTCGTCGATGGCCGCCCACTGGTTGGCCTGGATGCCCTCGAGAACCATCAGCAGGTTGGCGCCGGCGGAAAAGTTCTCCCCCTGGTGGTGGATCACGAGGCCGCGGAAGTCCTTTTCGCCGATCTCGACGCCCTTGTACATGACCTCCATGATTTCGTCGTCAATGGGGTTCATGCGGGGCTGCAGAGCGGAGTGGAACTCGACGCAGGCGATACCGTCTCCGAGGTCCACAAGCGACGCGCTCTTGTTGCCGAAGACGATTTTCTTTTTGTCGCGTTTGATTTCGGGGAGGAAGAGGAAGGTTTCGGGCCGGGGTTCCTTCAGGTAGGCCTTTGTAGCCGGATCAAAGTACTCGCGACCCTCGGCCGACTCGATATAGAAGCTCTCGTGGCCGGCGGCGAGCATGTCGGACACCCACGAGGCGGGCTTCACCCCTTCGGATTCCATTTTCTCGACGACCTTGGTGACGCCGAGGACGTCCCAGGCCTCGAACGGACCGAGGTCCCAGTTGTAGCCCCAACGGAGAGCGTGGTCGACGTCGACAATCGAGTCGGAGATCTCTCCGAGACGATCCGAGCTATAGACCAGGCTGTCGCGCATCAGCCGCCAGGCAAAGGTGCCGGCGCGGTCGTCCGCAAAGACCACGTCGCGCAGGCGCTGCTTGACGTCGTGAGTCTTCTTGGCCTGCTTGAGAGACGGGATGTCGGGCCGTTCCTTTGGCCGGTAGTCGCCGGTCTTCCAGTCGATGACCAGCTTGGTCTTGGAACCGTCATCCTCCTTTTGGATGCGATAGAAGCCGCCCTTGTTTTTGGTTTTTCTGCCGAGTGAACCGGCGGCGATCATCTCGGTGACGAACTCCGGAACTTTGAAGATTTCACGCTGCGGGTCATCCGGACAGCCTTCGTAGATGGTGTTGATCACGTGCGCGAGAACGTCGATTCCGACAAGGTCGACGGTGCCGAACGAGGCACTCCCCGGGTGGCCCATGGCGGGACCCGTGATGGCGTCCACCTCGTCCACCTGGTAGTCCATCTCCATCATGGCGTTGATGGTAGCGGCGATGCCGAAGGTGCCGATGCGGTTGCCGATGAAGTTTGGGGTGTCCTTGCCGAAGACGATGCCTTTGCCGAGACGAAAACGACCGAAGTCGGTGAAAAAGTCGAGGATTTCGGGATTGGTCTTCTCGCCGGCGACCAGTTCGAGGAGCCGCATGTAACGAACCGGGTTGAAGAAGTGGGTGACCAGGAAGTGCTGCTGGAAATCTTCTGACCGTCCCTCGGTCATGCCGGCGATCGACAGCCCCGAGGTGTTGGAGGAGATGATGCTTCCCGGTTTGCGGACCTCGTCGACCCGTTCGAAGACCTGCTGCTTGATGTCGAGACGCTCAACCACGACCTCGACGATCCAATCGCACTCGGCCAGCCGGTCCCAATCATCTTCGAAGTTGCCTATTTCGATCAGCGGCAGGAATCGTTTGGAGTAGAGCGCGGCCGGCTTGGACTTCTTGATGCCTTCGAGCCCGGCCGAAGAGAATTTGTTGCGGAATCTCGGGTCATCTATGGTGAGACCCTTCTTCTCATCCTCCTCGGTGAGCTCGGGTGGCACGATGTCGAGCAAAATAACCGGTATTCCTGCGTTTGCTAGGTGGGCGGCAATTCCGGAGCCCATGACGCCGGCCCCGAGGACGGCGGCCCTTCGAATCTCAGTGGCCATGGATCAACCTCCCGATTCCTTCACGAATGGATGCCTGACCCCGAGGAACCGAGGCCGTGTGGCGGTGTAATGAATGAACACTCATTCATTCTGAACCATTCGCCGCAGGATGGCAAGAGGTTCGGAGACCGTTGGACCGGGCTGGGAATGGGTCCATCCGGCGGACTCGGGCGACGAAAAACGGTGTTTTTAAAATCGCATCGAGTGGTCATGATCCTGCCGACCGGAGATACAGGGTCGCGGCATTGAAGGCCAGGACAGATTCCAGGCGATTCGAGGGCGACACCATTCAGAAGGCGCTCCTGCACATCTTGCTCAGTCCCAAACCGCCCACCGAAGATCTCATGGCTGGTCTGTTCGACGGTAGACAGTAATTGTCTCGAGGAAGTTGACGGAACGATTTTAGTTTCACTCATCGAAAGACGCAGATTATCATCCTAAGTCGTTTCAAATCCAGGACCTGAGAATCGCCCACAGTGTCACGGCCGATCGGGATGGGTTTCCGGGAGACACACACCAGAAACGGCGCATTTGAATCTCTGGGCCTATGATATAGTTATATGGAACAGTGATTTAGGTAATTTCGAGCACCGCCGCGGCATGACCAATTGAATCGATGAAATCAGCGTCAGTTTTCGCGGGCCGTTCAAGGGCCATGGGAGAGGTGAAGGGCGGGGTTATCTGCGCCCTTTTGTCGCTGTGCTGTGCCCTGTGTTCGGGACCGCTGATCGCCCAGGAACGGGCCTCGAATCCGACCGGTGGAGCGAGTGCTCCGGGTGGCACATCCGACGACGCGATCATCGTCGGTCCGTTTCTCTTCAGTCCGGCCATTCAACTGACCTGGCAGGACCGCGACAATATTTTCTACACCCCGGACAACGAGGTGAGGGACCAGGTGTTCCTGGCTAGAGCGCAACTGCTCTTCGAAGTCCCGATCAACGAGTCCCACGTCTATTTCTCCTATTCACCCCAATACACCGATTATCGGACGTATGAGCTGCTCGACAAGTGGTCCCACTTCGTCGATGTCGGAGGTTCATTCCTGTTCTCGAGCGGACTGGCAATCAGAGCGACCTATAACTACATTGTCGGTAACCTCGAAACCCGCGAGGTGGATCCTGGTGGTGAGCTCTATTACGGTGACCCGCGGTACATCAAAAACTACGCGGCCGTCGCCGCCGACTACTGGTTCACGCATCGGGACGGGTTTTTCGTCGATCTCTCCTGGACCGATCTCGACCATTCCGACCCGACGTTGTTCTACGACTACACGTCGCTCGCCGCCGGTTTTGGCTGGCTTCACCAACTGAGCCCCTCTCTGGTGATGGATGTTCGTTACGGCGTTATCGATTTTGATGCTCACGACACGCCGTTGCATCCGAACAGCTTTCGCGACTCTCTGTCCAATATCCTCACCCTCGGGATTCGGGGCCAGCTGAGCCCGGTGGTGGCCGCTGAGGGGCAATTTGGATACCGCAGAATCAACTACGACATCCAGCCCGGAGATCCACCGGTCGAGGATTTCAGCGGCTTTATCCTCAACGGGTTCGTCAGTTGGGACATGGCGCATGGATCGGTCCTCAGCTTCGATGTCCTGCACTCGCCGTATCCCTCCAACTATGCCGACAACGCCAACTACGTCGCCACCGGGGCCGGCCTCACCTACAGTCTCGATCGGGGCACTGTCTTCGGTCAAGCTCACGGCCGCTTCCAGAACAACGACTACCAGCTTCCGGATCCCATCACAAGCGAGCTACGTTCTGACGATATCCTCTCGTTGGGTCTCGGGCTCGGCGTTCGATTCACCGACCACCTGTCGCTTTTCGGCAGCTACCTGTTCGAAGATCGTGAATCTCTCTACCGTTATTCCTACACCATCAACATCTTCACCCTGGGGCTCGTGCTCGGGTTTTGACAGGTTTCGGCCGGCCGGGTTTCGCCCAATACGTACCCGTTCCCGTCCCCTTACCCGTACCCGGCGAACGGCATATCGATCCCCTAGAGAGCCACGAGTTCACTAACAGATAGACCTGATGTCGACGATTCGAGGACCCATCGGGAACGGGAACGGGCACGGGTACGGGAACGGAAGAATGGGATTGCGGGTCTGATTTGACGCGGCGAGGAGCCGCAAATGTGATACCTTCCGGCCGTGAAATCAAGGCATCTTTCATTCGTTCTGCTGCTCCTTGTCTTCTGCCTGACGACCGCGGTCGGAGCGCAGGAAACGGCACCTGAGAGCGATCGCTACCGGGTCGGCATCGGAGACGTCATCGAGGTCGAGGCATTCCAGGAAGACGAAATCTCCGGTGAATTCTCGGTCGAGGCATCGGGAGCCATCACGTTTCCACTGCTCGGAACGGTCTTTGTCTCCGGTATGACGTCGTCGGAGATCGCCGACCTCCTCGAGAAGATGCTCGAAAAGGACTTCTACGTCGATGTCCAACTCAAGGTTGTGGTGGAGGTCTTTGCCTCGCAGCCGGTGACGTTGCTCGGCGAGGTACAGACGCCGGGAACCTACTACCTCGAGGGCCGGACGACTCTGGCGGAGCTGCTGTCGAAAGCCGGCGGCTTGAAATCAAGCGCAGGTCCCGTGCTCGAACTACGGCGTACGGTTCGTTCGGAAGGCGAAGGCCCTCCGCAGCCGTTGATTTTCGAAACCGCAAAGCTGTCGACCGGTGAAGCGGGACGCGATGTCATCCTCCAGGCCGGCGACGTGCTGTTTGTTTCGCCCAAGAAGGTCTATTTCATCACTGGTGAGGTGGCACGACCGGGTCAGTACGAAATTTCCCTCGGTATGACCCTGATGCAAGCCCTGTCACAGGCGGGGGGCGTAGGGAAGTTCGCGTCGCAGGTCATTGAGGTGCACCGCGAAGTGGGCGGTGAAAAGAAGATCCTGACCTTTGACCTGTCGCAAATTCGCAAGGCCCGCCTGGGCGACCCCGCTGTTGTTTCGGGTGATGTGATCTTCGTTAAGCGTCGATTTTTCTAATGATTTCCCGGAGGATTGCATGATATACGGCAACCTGTTGTCCGAGAATCGTGACGGCATCCTGTGGCTGACGGTGAACCGTCCGGAAAAGCTGAACGCACTCAACCAAACGACTCTGGCCGAGATTGAAGATGCCATCGTCTCGGCTGCTAGCGATGAAGAGGTGTGGGCAGTCGTGGTGACCGGCGCCGGCGAGAAGGCATTCGTGGCAGGCGCGGATATTGGCGAGCTCAATACCCTGGGCCCGGTCGAGGCAAAGGAGTTCGCTCTCCGAGGGCAGGCGATCTTGTTGAAGATCGAGCGCCTGACCAAACCGGTGGTGGCGGCGGTCAACGGCTTTGCGTTCGGCGGAGGCTGCGAGCTGGCGATGGCCTGCCACCTCAGGGTGGCGTCAAAAAATGCCCTCTTCGGTCAGCCCGAGGTCAAGCTCGGGTTGATTCCGGGCTTCGCGGGCACGCAGCGCCTGTCCCGCCTCGTGGGTCGGGGCCGTGCATTGGAGATCTTGCTCACAGGCAGAAATGTCGATGCCGAAGAGGCGGAGAAAATCGGCCTCGTCAACTCCGTCTGCGAACCGGCGGAGCTCGCCGACACTGTCGATTCCTTGTTGCGGAAGGTCGTGGCCAACGGCCCGCTTGCCGTTGCCCACTGCATCGAGGCGGTGAACCACGGTCTCGATATGCCGTTGGAGGACGCCTGTTTGCTCGAAGCGACGCTGTTCGGCGTCGGGGCTGCGAGTGAGGAGATGCGCGAGGGGACCTCGGCCTTTCTCGAGAAGCGGAAGGCCCAATTCCGATCCTGAGAATTGGTGTCCCTTCTAGGGCGCGTTGACTGAGATCGCGAGATGCGATCGTGGAGCAGCGCTTGATCCATGTCGCGAGGCTGCGTAGTATTCTTGGAACGGAATAATTGACGCTGGGGAGGACAGTCGGTGGGCGAGTCCAAGTCGGAGCCACCAGAGATCAAAGTGGTCGATCGCCGCAAGTTCACTGAGAAGGGTGAACCTCTTGATGCGGATGCGCCCACTGCCGAGACGGTGACACCAGCGTCGTCTGGCGAAGACCGAGTAGTCGAGCCGGAGGCGACGACTCCCGAGCCCGCACCACCGGCGCCCTCGACGGAGAAGGCCGGCCAGGAATTTCCCCTGTTCATGGAGCTCGTGACCATGCTCGCCGGACAGGCAGAGCTCCTGCTGGTCGGCGCCGAAGATCTGCCGGCCCAACCGGCAGAGGCTCAGCGTCTGATCAACTATCTGGGGGTACTCGAAGAGAAGACGGCGGGCAACTTGTCTGCTGCGGAGGCCACGGTCTTGTCAAACGTTTTGTACCAACTGCGGATGTTCTTTCTGCAGAATAAGTGACCGATGATGCGAAGGCTTCTTCCCGCGCTCGCCCTCACCGTGGCGGCTTGGTCCCCTGCTCAGGCGAATCTATTGGACACGTGGCACGAAGTTCAAGCGCACCTCGCCGAAGGCGACGTGGCGAACGCGGAGTTGGCGATCACGGCGTTGCAGGAAGAGGCCGTCGAGCTCGAGATCCGGCGCATGCCGGGCTTTGCAGCAGCGCTTGTTGATTGGGCGGTGGACAACCCCGGTGCGGATGGCGAAGCGATGCTTCGGGTCGCCATGCAGTTGGATCCGGACTACCCATCGAGCTATTTCCTCGCAGCGCAGTGGAGCTCGGAAAAGGGCGCTTCGATGGGCACGATCAAGGATAACGTCGCTGGATGGCTCGCTCTCGTCAGGTTCGAACCCACTCGACGGGTCGTCGGGGCGTGGATGCTGATGTGGGCTGTATTCGCCCTTGTGGGGGCTGTGATCACCATCATGCTGGTGGTGACGGTTCGACATCTGCGGGGAATGACCTTTGATGCCCGAGATCTCGGCGGGAAAATCTTTCGACCGGCCAATGCGTGGGTCTTCGCCTTCGTGATGCTTCTGCTTCCGGTCTTTGCCGCACTCGGTCCGGTGTGGCTGGCCGTCTATCTGTTCGTTCTCAGCTGGCCGTATCTGAGCAAGGCTTTGAGGATCTGGGCGTTTCTTGTCTGCTTGCTCATGGCGTTTGCCGGTCCGACCCTTGCCTGGGTGCAGCACGACATCCCACATACCGAGCAATTGACGAGTCGCGTCGGCACCATGCTTGATGAGCGTCAATCAGATTTCGCGACCTTACGTGAGTTCTCGGAGCTCGCCGGCGAGCTCGAAGATGTTGCGGATTACCACCTCATCCTCGGTGAGCTCCTGCGCATGCACGGTGAGGCGGAGCTGGCAAAAGTCGAATTCCAAAAGGCAACCCTCCTCGATCCGGAGAAATCCCAGCCCCTCGTCTTCGTCGCCAACCTGGCGTTGGAGGAGGGGAACACGAAGAGGGCCATCCAGCATTTCAACCAGGCTCTCGAGCTCGATGGTCAGAATGCGTTCGCCTACCATAACTTGTCGCTGGCATTTGATCTGAGCCGGCGATTCCAGGAAGGTGACGCAGCTCGGGCAAGAGCCCGCGAAATCGCCGGCCGTGAGGTGGCGGAGGAGGGGCTCCGTGGTCTCGACCCACGGGTCCGGTACCCACGCCTGGGCAGCGATGACGTAACACGGCTGGTTGAAAGCCTCAGCCCGGATCAGATGGCGATTGCCGAGCAGGCGTCTCTGTCGCTCGATCCCGTGAAACAGATGGCGTCAACGCTTTCGGTGGTTTTCCTGGTCGGCGGCATTCTCGGCGTCGCGATGCTTCTGTTTCGAATTCGTGTGTTCCCACCGGCCAAGGAATGCAGCAAGTGCGGAAAGGTCTACCGCCTCGAGTCTGGCTTTGGAGAAAGCACGGTCTACTGCTCGCAGTGCGTGTCAGTCTTTATGAAGCGGGACGTCGTGTCGATCGAGCAGCAGACGGCAAAAATGGACCAAATTCGGCGCTGGGAAAGTTGGACGTCGCTGGTTCGCCGGATCGCCGGGTTCATCATTCCCGGCAGTCAGGATCTGCTGAATGGGCGGGTTTTCCGAGGATTCCTGGCTGGCTTTCTGGCGTGGTTCTTCCTGACCGGCGCTCTCGTGTGGATGCCGTTGTTCGCACCTCGCATCGAACCTTTGGCCGCGACTCGCCAGATCCAGATTGCGTTTCTCGTGATTTTCGGGCTGATCATTTTACGGTCCGGCATTTCCGCCTGGAACCGGAGGTAGGATGGCGCTTGAAGGAACACTTCGGGACTTTTCCTTCGCCGATATCCTGCAGTTGATATCGCTGCAGCGAAAGACCGGAGTGCTGACTCTTCGTACCGAAGAGAACCTGGTGACGGTGTCATTCCAGGAGGGTTGCATCGTCGGAGCATCGACGCTCAATCAACACACCGAGGACATGATTGGGCTCATCCTTCTCAAGAGGGGAGAGGTGAGCGAGGCGGAGCTCGAGGGGGCCTTGCGTCGTCAAGAAGAGACGCTGCAACGGCTGGGTCGTATACTGATCGATCACGATGTGGTGCCTGTCGAGACGGTGAGAGTGGCCCTCCACCAGCAGATTCTGCAGATCGTTTATCGGGTTTTCCGGTGGGCCGACGGCGAGTACCATTTTTCCCAGGAAACCGATATCGACTACGACCGCGATCTCCTGCAACCGATGGCTGCGGATTCGATCATCATGGAAGGCGCTCGGATGACGGACGAGTGGCCGTTCATCGATCAACGGATCCCGGATCGCGATGTCGTCTTCCGCAAGGTGGATCCGTCCCGGCGCCTCGAGGTCGTGGCGGGAGGCGACGATTTTCTCGGTGATCTCGAGTTCAGTTTTGACGGTGATGACAAAGGCGGTTCAGGGTCGCTTCCAGACAACCAGATCACTGATAACCAGATGGCGGTCTATCCGCTCGTCAACGGCAGGGATTCGGTCACAGAGATTATCCTCGAAAGCACCCTGATTGAGTTCGAGACCTGTAAGGCGGTCTCCGAGCTGTTCGACCGGGGTCTGATCCGCGAGGCGACCCAGGAAGAGATCGCCCGCGAGATGCGGCGCGGGGTAGACATCCCCAAATCGCCCCGGAAGTCTCCGGCCTCGCTCCCCTGGCTCGCCGTGCCCTTCCTGGTTCTGCTCGGTTTCGCGCTGATGATCGTGCAACGGAATCCGGCGAACCCAGGCTTTCGCCTGCGCGAGGATGTCTGGAATCGATACGTGCTCCAGAGCGTGTCGTGGATCAGTCTCGATCGAGTTGCGCGCCAGGCCGAAACGACCTTTTACCTCGACGGCGCCTATCCGGAGAGCGCGGACCAACTGGCATTGAATCATCCGGAAGCCGTCCCGCTTGATCCATGGGGACGGCCGTATCGACTGGTCATCAGGGGTGGGAAGCTCCTCGTCACGGGCTCCGACAGCACCGGTCAGCCGATCCAGAGCCTGATTTTGAGCCGCCACCTGGCCTGGGAGCAGGCGGGTGAAAAGACCGATCGCCACGAGGGACCTGGGGTCGAACTCCTTCCCTGAGGAAGAGCCGTCAGACATCAGCTATCAGCTATCAGCTATCAGCTATCAGCATCAAACACGTCGATCACCCTTGTTAGGTTGTCAAGGACTTTCTTGGAGATTTCCGGATACTGCGTCCCCTGCGATGAGCTGAAAGCTGATAGCTGATAGCTTGAATCCGTCTTGTGCGCAACCTTTCTGTGCAAAACGGACCAGAGCCCTTCCAACGTCAGGATCGGCTTCCTTGATGGCGTTTTGAATGACTTGACAAACTGTCACTAAGGTTTTATATTCTTGGAGTCTAATGAAAGTTGAGGAGGACTCAAGCATGTCCCAGGTGATTGGAATCGATCTTGGCACCACGAACTCAGTGGTTGCTGTCATGGAGGGTGGCAAGCCCGTCGTCATCCCAAACCAGGAAGGCAATCGCACCACCGCCTCGGTGGTGGCTTTTGCGAACAACGGCGAGCGTCTCGTTGGCCAGGTGGCCAAAAGGCAGGCGGTCACCAACCCCGAGAACACGGTGTCGTCGGTGAAGCGGTTCATGGGCCGTCGCTTCGATGAGGTCGTCGAGGAGATCAAGACCATACCTTACAAGGTGGTCAAGGGCGAAAACGACACCGCCCGTATCGAGGTCGAGGGCAAAATGTACTCGCCGCCGGAAATCTCGGCGATGACTCTGCAAAAACTCAAGGCCGCGGCCGAGGACTACCTCGGTGCAAAGGTCGAGCAGGCGGTCATCACGGTCCCCGCGTACTTCAACGATTCTCAGCGACAGGCCACCAAGGATGCGGGTCAAATTGCCGGGTTGGAAGTTCTTCGTCTGGTCAACGAGCCCACCGCGGCGGCGTTGGCCTATGGTCTCGACAAGAAAGATGACGAGACGATCGCCGTCTTCGATTTCGGTGGTGGAACCTTTGATATTTCGATCCTCGAAGTCGGCACCGGCGTGGTCGAGGTCAAATCGACCAACGGTGATACCCACCTCGGGGGCGACGACCTCGATCAGGTCATCATCGAATGGATGGAAGAGGAGTTCAAAAAAGACCAGGGGGTCGATCTCTCAAAGGACCGGATGGCGGTTCAGCGCCTCAAGGAGGCGGCCGAAAAGGGAAAGATGGAGCTTTCTTCCACCATGGAGACCGACATCAATCTGCCGTTCATTACGGCGGACGCATCGGGACCGAAGCACCTCAACCTGCGGCTTTCGCGGTCGAAATTCGAGCAGATCATCGAGCCATTCGTGCAACGGACCCTGGAGCCGTGCAGGCAGGCGTTGAAAGATGCGGGCCTCGAAGCCAAGGATGTCGACGAGGTCATTCTGGTTGGCGGTTCGACCCGGATCCCGATGGTGCAGAAGCTCGTCACCGACTTCTTCGGTAAGGAGCCCAACAAGGGCGTCAACCCGGACGAGGTCGTGGCCATCGGTGCCGCGGTGCAGGCGGGTGTCCTCGCCGGCGACGTCAAAGACGTTCTGTTGCTCGATGTCACGCCACTGTCGCTTGGCGTCGAGACCCTTGGCGGAGTCGCCGATTTCGTGATTGAGCGCAACACCACGATCCCGGTGCGCAAGTCCAAGGTTTACTCGACAGCCGACGACAACCAGAACCAGGTCGAGATCCACGTCCTGCAGGGGGAACGAACCATGGCGGCGGACAACCGGACTCTGGGTCGGTTCCACCTCATCGGCATCCCACCCGCGCCCCGTGGAGTGCCGCAAGTCGAGGTCTCTTTCGACATCGACGCCAACGGAATCCTCCACGTTTCGGCAAAGGACAGAGGTACCGGCCAGGAGCAGAAGATTCAGATTACGAGCTCGTCCGGGATCTCCGACGAGGAGATCAAGAACATGGTTGAGCAGGCAAAGTCTCACGCCGCTGACGACGAGGAAAAGCGCAAGGAGATCGAAACCCGCAACAAGCTCGACGCACTGGTCTACTCGACCGAAAAGCTCGTCAGCGAAAACCGGGACAAGCTGCCTGAGGCCGAATGCAAGGCTGTCGATGAGGCTGTCGCCGAGGCCAAAAAGACCCTCGAAGAGGAATCGGCCGAACAGATGGAGCAGGCGTTCGAGCGCCTCACCCAGGCCAGCCATCAGGTAGCGGCGGTTCTTTATCAGAACGCATCCGCCGAAGGCGGCAACGATGCTGCAACTGGCGACTCCGAGGTCGGCGAAGAGGGTGCATCAGCTGCTGCCGACGATGATGTGATTGATGCGGAGTACGTCGACGTCGATGCCGAGGAAGAAAGCTGACGGCTGCAGCAGAAGAATCCGAGGGGCCTGCGGTGGTACATTAAATCTCACGCTCACCGTATGATGGTCAAAGCGGCTCGCCGAAACCGACTGTATTTCGGCGAGTTCCGACCGTGGATGTTGGTGGAGGGGCATGAAATCGAAGCCGAAGTACCGGATGATCTCCTGGGTGGCCGAAAAATACAACGTCCACCCGCAGACCCTCCGTCTCTGGGAGCGCGAAGGGCTTTTGCGGCCGACGCGATCGCGTGGCAACACCCGCCTTTACGACGAAGGAACGTGTGAGCGGTTGGAGGTGGTCCTTGCCCTGACCAGGGACCTTGGAGTGAACCTCGCCGGCGTCGACATCATTCTCAACCTGAAGGAGCAGATTCGGCGCCTACAGGAAGAAAATGTGTTGATGGGCAATCTGATCCGAAGGACGGTGCAGAAACACAGCGAGGTCCCGAGATACCACTCGCTGGTCAAGGTGGAAACCACCACCTTGAAGGTCGTGGACGAGGAATGAGTCGGCGTGGTGGATCCACGCCGGATACCGAGGTCGCGACACTGCGACGTTACCTCAAGGAGATCGCCCGCTATCCACAGCTGACCCACGAAGACGAGGTCGAGACGGCCGAGCGCATCCAGGCGGGTGACGAAGATGCTGTCCGGCACCTGGTTGAGTCGAATCTCCGTTTCGTGGTCGCCTATGCCAAGCGCTACCGAAATCCCAACGTTCCGTTCCTCGACCTCATCCACGAAGGCAATCTGGGGTTGATTCAGGCAGCAAAGAAGTACGACCCCACGCAAGAGGGGCATGATGTCAAGTTCATCACGTACGCGGTGTGGTGGATCCGGCAGGCGATCCTCCACGCTCTCGCCGAGCACGCCGGGTCTTTCCGGTTGCCCCAGAAACAGGCCAACACCCTCTACCGCATGGAGCGGATCCGATCACTCTTGATCGAACGGTTTGGCCGCTCGCCAACCGACAGCGAGCTTTCCGAGGAGCTGGGGATTAGCGTCGATGATGTGCGAATCCTCACCCGAGCCTCGCGTTCGTCGCTGTCGCTCAACGAACCGGTGGACTCTGAGGGCGATTCCGAGCTCGGCGATCTTCTCGAGCAGACCGGGCTTCCAGACACTGACGAGCTGCTACTCCGGGAGAGCTTCTCGCGAGCGCTCGGCGATGCGTTGGCCGAGCTTCCGGAGCGGGAACGCAAAGTCCTCGAGCTGAGGTTCGGTCTAACCGATGACCAGCCGAAGACGCTGCGGGAGATCGGCGAGGTGATGGGTCTGTCGCGCGAACGGGTGCGACAAATCGAAAGCCGCGCGCTGAACAAGCTGCGCCGGTCGCACAAAAAACACTCCCTGCAGGGTTTTCTTCGGTAGTCGCAGAGGATATAGGCTATAGGCTATAGGCTCCAAGGATCGGGGCGTGATGCGCGGCGCTTTCAAAGAACAGCGCGTCCACCGGGCGTGCCGTCCCTGACGATTTTGGGACCCATATCTTTGAATCCAGAATTGAACAGAGGCCCAAACATCGTCAGGGGGGGCAACCACGGGGAGCGCGCACTGAGGAAAGCGCGTCGAAGAACCTTCCCCACAGCCATTTGCATTTTATTCGGATGGGCTATCGCTGTCGGACTCTTCCTCGGGATCAGGATCGGGATCGGGCTCGAACGGAACAGCCGGCCGCGATTTTCGAACTACTCGCGTGCCCGCCAAAATATCGTGCAATGTTCGATTGTCGTATCGGATCAGCATCAGTAAATGTCCCCACTCGAAGGTCATCGAGCTCACGCAGTAGGCCGCGAGCCTGAGCATGGCACGGGTAGGACCGATCGGACACCGTTGCCGGTAGTCGGTGATCCGCAACCCGATCGCCCATTTGCCGGGAGTCGCTCCGAGCAGACCCCAACCAACCACGAAGTAGCACCACCAGAGGGCGATCCAAAGACCGAGGACGCCGCTGAAGTGGGCCAGCCACTGGGGGTCGGACGCCGCCCGCGCCAGCTGGTCGATTCCTCCCCACGCGGCGCCCCAGTCGAATTTCTGACTGACGGGTATCGCAAGGAGCGCACAGAGCCCGCAGTACATGGCCATGTCGAGCAGGGTGGCGGCGAGACGCCACGTAAAGCCGGCCGGCCGCCAACCGTCGGCAAAGTCAAGACGACGATTCACTACAGGGGAGTCAATCCGCCGCTGCGCTGGTGCACGAGCCAGAGACCGGAATAGGCGTGAAGGAAGCGGAAACGCGATCGGTAGATGTACTCCAGCTGCTGGGTGTCGCCACGGAACAACATGTCATCGATGAACCACTGAAACCGGCGATCGGTGTCGCGTGCCCGTTCGAGGCTTCGGGCCGAGTGCTCGAGCACCTCGTACAGACGGTCTGGGTTGTTGGCATTTTCGAGCCTCGTGATCTCGTTGGTTTCTTCCTCCATTTTGACCCTCAAGGCTGCGCTCATCAAAAAGAACCGATCGAGCTCCCAATCCGGGGTGCTCTTGTCGACATTCCCCTCGGCCAATTTTCGGTAAGTCTCGATTTCCCTCGGTTCCAGGTTGAGGTTGCGGATTTCGGGCGCGTTCGTGATTTGGGATGGCAGGCGGTCCCAAACAATCATTTCGAGGGCAAACATGATTTTGTGGAGGGTCTCGTTGAGGAGGGGATCAGGGGGCAGGAGGTCGTCGAGCGATGTCCCCTCGGTCGGTCCTTTCGCCTCCGTGTGGTCGGTTGGACCCGAAGGTTTCTCCGGCTGACGGATCTTGTGTGATGCGGTACGAGCGGTAGAGGAGACTGCCGCCTCTTTCGAGTTCGACGTCAAAGGTCGTTTCGAGGCCGGATCGAATTGGGCGAGCACAGCCTGCATGGCGCGCGTCATCTCGGAAATGTCGTCACGCTTGACGTTGTCTTTGCGGGCCCTGGCCTCGTAACGGACGCGAATGGTCCGGAACTCTTCAAGCTGTTTCTTCAATCCTTCGCTCGCGAGCTCGGGGTGGCGATCGAGGTACCGCTCGATATCGAAAATACGGTTGGTGTTTTCGACGACCTTGCTTTCCTCTACCTCGTAAAGATCCTTGAAGCGGTTCTTGGCGACAATGTTCGTAGTCGTGATCTCGACGAGCATCGATGGGTGCAGGGCAGTCTTGCCGAGACGTTGCTTGAGCCGGCGATACCTCTCATAGACCTTCGACTCGACCAACGTTGCGTAATCTTCGATCGATTCCAGCTCCTGTCGAATGGCTCTCACCGCCTCGGCGAGCGGCGTTTCTTCGGCGAGCGGGAGCGGTGGCAGATCGGTGATCTCGGCCAGACATTTGAAGCTGGCCAACAGGTCGGCCGAGTCCTTGGGTGCAACCTGGCCATTTTCCATCGGTTCTTCCGCAAGGCGCGTAAAGAGGATGTCAAGCTTGTCAAGGGTGTCCTGCTCGAAGTGGTTTGACAGCATGTAGAACTTGAGGAGAGCAGAGAGAACTTTTTCGTCCTGGCGCTTGATGTGATCGAAGAACTTACGCATGACCGACGGGGCGAATTGGCTTTCAATTCGGGCGAGTTCGCGCTGGATTCGATCCAACTCGCGTTCGAGCTGGTCCAGTTCGGGTGTTGCGTCGATGGTGCTCTCGACCCCGATCGTGTGAACCAGCTCTTTGAGCCTCTGGTGAAGGGCCTGGAAATCGTAACTGTAGGGCATCGGACCTTCGCCGAGGTGCTTGAGCACACCGCCGAGGAACTGATAGAAGGTCCACAGCGATCTGAAGCGGTCGGACAATGTGGTATACCGAACGCTCAAGGAATGCACCTTGGGGGCTTGCATCACCTTAGAATACACCGACTTGCAATGACCGACAATGTGGGGGAAAGAAGATGCTGGGACAGATTGTAGTGAGTAGCGACGAGATCAACGAGATGATCGATCGGCTTGCTGCGGAACTCGAGGCGGATCTCGAGGGCAAGGCGCCGGTGTTTATTGGAGTGCTGAAGGGGTGCGTGTTCTTCCTCACCGATCTCACCCGGCGGATCCGAAAATCGGTCGAAATGGACTTCATCCAGGTCTCGAGCTACGGCGCCAGTACGACTTCATCCGGATCGGTGGTGTTGGTCAAGGACATCACCGTCGACGTCCGCGACCGCGATGTCTATCTGGTCGAGGACATTGTCGACACCGGGACCACCCTGACCGACGTCATCAAATTGATTGAGGCTCGGCACCCGAGATCCATCCAGGTTGTCGCGCTGCTGTCGAAACCGTCGCGGCGTCAGGTCGAGGTCGAGGTCGCATTCCTCGGAACTGAGATCGAGGATCTCTTTGTGGTCGGCTACGGGCTGGACTACGCAGAGGCGTATCGCAATGTGCCCGACATCCACATATTGGAGCAATAGGAGGACCAGCGCCGGAGGGCTTGGGACCTGGGGCTTGAGGCTTGCCTCCGCCCGCCCGGAATCTGTCGAATTCCCATCAGCACCCAAGCCCCAAGCCTCAAGCCTCAGGCCTGAAAATATCAACGCGTGACAGGTTGAAAAAGCCAAGCTATCATGTGCCAACACGGGCCACATGGGAAACGGGGCCGATGACGGGGGACGGATGAAGCCGAGCGACTACCGCGTGCTGATCCGGGGCGCTGGAGAATTGGCGTCGGGTACCGCTCACCAGCTCTACACGCAGGGATTCCAGAACATCCTCATGCTCGAACGTCGTTACCCGAAGGCTGTACGCCGACAGGTGTGTTTTTCGGAGGCGATCCTCGACGGCACGACCAAAGTGCAAGGAGTCAGCTGCCGTTACGTCCGAAACGTGGACGAGGCTGAGGCGGCCAACGAGTCGGGGATGATTGCAGTTGCGGCGCTCGATCTCGAGGAAGTGCTCCACAGCTGGCAGCCGAAAATTTTCATCGAGGCGGCAATGTTGCGCAAAAACTGGGGGTTGAAACGGGAAATCGCGCCGGTGGTAATCGCCCTCGGTCCTGGTTATGTCGCGCGCAAGGACTGCGACGCTGTGGTCGAGACCGTCCGTGGCCCACAGGTCGGCGCTGTCCTCGAAGACACCGGCGAGCGGCTTCAGAATGAGCCGCCTGCCGAGATCATGGGTTACGGCGGCGAGCGCGCGGTCAAGGCGGTTCGAGACGGCATCTTCTTTACCCAGCACCGCATCGGCGGCCGGGTCGAGCGCGGTGAGCGGATCGGCACGGTGGTCTCCGTCTACGGTGTCGAAGACTTTCGACAGGGCGTCCCGGTGGACGCGTCGTACCCAGTGACGGCGAGAATTTCGGGGGCCTTGCGAGGCCTTCTGAGGGACGGTGTCCCGGTCAAGCAGGGAGACCGCATCGCGGACATCGATCCACGTGGCGACACCGAAGATCTCAATCACATTTCGGACAAAAGCCGCCGAGTTGCCGAAGGCGTCCATGAAGCCCTCCTTGGATTGATCGCGGAAATGGAACGTCGGCGTCCGAAGACTCGTAAGAAGTCGGGCTCTCCGACCGCGAAGAAGAAGGCCAAACCCGGTCCCTCGCGGGGCACGAAGACGGCCGCCAAGAAGGGGGCGTCCTCTAAGAAAACGGCCGCTAAACCAAAACCAAAACCAGCCACAAAATCTACGGCGAAAAGTCCGGCGCGTGGCGCGAGGCGCCCAACCAAAGGTTGAGACGGCGACGGAGTGCCGTGGCTAGCCAGCATATCTCACCAGCTTTCGTCGCGAGGCCGGAAAGGTGTTGTGAGGTGTGGTGTTTGCGACCTCAAGGCCCGGCCGGGGCCCCCAGTGCCGTCCGCCGATGGGGCTCGCGAGCCGAGGTCGAGGCGCGAGGAGGAAGTCGATGTCCGAGCATCTTCGACGACGAGCAACGAAGAGATCGGCCGCGACCCCCATCGGCCCAAAGGGTTGCGGCGGCATGTCCCCGTCTTCTTTGTTGCCGCTCCTCGGCGATGGAGGGACATCGCCGTCGTCGCGGCGCCTCGAATCCGGGACCATGGCGCGCGCAACGGACGATACTGGGGGCCCCGGCCGGTCCTCGAGGGCGCGGACGCGTACTTGACGGTACGTGGAGCACCCCGAGGCGAGCAAACGCCGCAGGTCGCTGCAGATTTCCGGCCGCAGCAGATAGTTGGTGAGATATGCGGGCTGGATTTAAGGAACGAATCACACGCGCGACCTGGCGGCTGCGACCGCCGGTGCTGGCGCTTGGCGGTGGTGGTGCCCGTGGTTTCGCTCACCTCGGAGTTCTCCAGGTTCTCGATGAAGCGGGGTTGTCTGTCCGCGGCATCGTCGGCACAAGCATGGGTGCGGTGGTCGGTGGGATGTACCTCGCCTATGGTTCTGCAGCGCGCGCCGCCGACCTCTGGCGTGAAGCCCTCCATCAGGAATTGATTCCATCGGTGCGTCCGATCGGACGGGTCCCCGACGCGGATGCCAAGGAGCACCCTCTGATCCAGGTCGCGCGACGGATCCGCAACCGAGTGGTGATTTCCTTCGCCATGAACCGCAGCACGGTGCTCGACGATACGGCCCTGGTGGAAGCACTCGAGTTCCTCATCCCCGATCTCCAGTTCTCAGACCTGCCGAAGCCGCTCGTGGTGGTCACCACCAATCTCGAGACCGGGCGGGAGGAACGGATACGCTCCGGCCCGATTCGACCCGCCATTGTGGCCACGAGCGCGATCCCGGGCATGACTCCCGCGGTCGAGATCGACGGTCGGTGGCTGGTCGACGGAGGCGTGGTGGCGGAGATCCCGGCGGTCGCAGCTCGGGATCAAGGCTGGCCGGTGGTAGCGGTTGACGTTTCTCTTGATGTGCCGTCAATCAAAGCCGACGATCTGGTGCTCGATACAATGATGCGGACCCAGATGATGACAGCCCGCCTGCTGCGGCAGCGCCAGCTGCGATCGGCGACGTGTGTCATTCGACCTGATGTAGGGGACGCGCGGTGGGCAGAGTGGAATCGGTTCGATGAGTTCGTCGATGCCGGCCGCGTCGCGACGCAGAAGTTTCTCGGGCTGTAGGCCGTCCGAAAAACCACAGAGTCACAGAGGACACAGAGCACGCTCTCGGAGAAACCGCAGATAACGCAGATAAACGCAGATGATCTGTCCGATTTGGATTGCACCGGCTCTTGAACCACGAGCTCTTGCCGTCCATCCGCCATTCCTAACGCAATGACGCAAAGCCACCCACCCACCCAAAAACGCAGAGGCGCGGAGCCGCAGAGACGCAGAGGGGGCGAGACTGGCATTCTCTGTGCGGCGAGGTTCCGGCCGTCCGAAGACGGCCGGAACCGCTGGGCCGGGCCACCGCTGCGGGTGTAAACGCCCGGATCGATGACCCGGCCCAGCGGCTTGCGCTCTCGAAGAGCGCAAGCCTTGCCGATTCTCTTCTTCATTCAATAGTTGGGTGAGGCACGCCCCCCCTCCCATTGATAGAGAAGAAGAGAGGCAGAACCGACGCGCCGAAGGCGCGCCGACCGGTGAGAAGACCGACAGCAACGGATGCTCGTATCCGGAGTCGTCGGTCTTCTCACCGGTGACAGGCGATCCCCAGATCACCTGTCGTTCTGCCGGTATTCCTCGGCATCGCGATTCCGGTTCAGCAACGCTCTCTCTGCGTCTCTGCGTCTTTGCGTGGGTGGGTGGAGGGGTGGCTCTGCGTTTTTGTTGTTGGGTGGAGGGGGTCTGAGTTCATCTGTGTGATCTGTGGGCTCATTGGGTGGGTGGGTGGCTTTGTGATTTCTTCGTGTCTTTGTGTCTTCGTGTTTGTGACGGACTCCAGAAAAACTCTCTGTGTCCTCTGTGACTCTGTGGTTTTTTTGGCGAGCCGCTTGCCTCAGTCGCCGTTGACCTGCCGGTGCCTCTCCTCTGCGCGGCGCAGCCACTTCC
>Ga0255045_10000042_pt1 | contig 21651 bp, 18 predicted proteins | sample BC1_12_23_MG_FD_183652 | JGI IMG/M metagenome (GOLD analysis project Ga0255045, IMG submission 183652) | Seawater microbial communities from Strait of Georgia, British Columbia, Canada - BC1_12_23 | ecosystem: Environmental > Aquatic > Marine > Strait | place: Canada: British Columbia...
ACTCTTCAACTGGGCCGGCACCTCCGGATGCCTCCGCTTCGCTGAAGCGCCGGCCAACACCGACCGCCCAGTTGAAGAGTGCCCGCTTGACCGCCGAACCCTGCTGCACTCCGGCGTGGATCCGGCCGTGGATCTTCTCGTAGACCCGCGGCACGGCGACGATATGTGTCGGACAGATCTCGCGCAGGTTCTCACCCAGGGTCTCCAGGCTCTCGGCGTAGGAGATGGTGAAGCCGAAGAGCAGTGCAAACGAATCAACTACCCGCTGCAGGATGTGCGACAGCGGCAGGAACGAGAGCAGAGAGTCCCCCTCCTTGCCCTCGAAGATCGGCCAGACAGCCTCGAACTCCGCCATGAAGTTGTGATGGGTGAGGGCCACCCCTTTTGGGTCGCCGGTCGTGCCGGATGTGTAAACGATGGTCGCCAGGTCCTCGGGCCCCGTGAGACGAGATAACTTGATGAAGTCCTCTCGGGAATTGCCTTCACTCATGGATTTGAGCGTGTCGAGGCTGATGACGAGATCGTCCTCTTCCAGGTTTTCCGGGTAGAAAACGACAATCTTCTCGATCGACGGCACGCGATCGCGGATCGAAAGAACGGTCGAGAGGTGGTCCATTGAGGACACGAACACGACCTTGGCCTCGGCGTCGTGCAGGATGTAGGCGATCTGTTCGCCGATCAGCGTGGTGTAGAGGGGCACGCCAACCAGACCGGCCGCCATGGCGCCGAAATCGGTGGTCGCCCACTCGGGTCTGTTTTCGGACAGGATCGCGACGCGGCTTCCCGGCTCGAAGCCGAAGCTCTTCAGGCCGTAGGCCGTTTTCGCCGCCTCCTCCAGGCCCCAGTCGAACGAATAGCTCTGCCACTTTCCATCCCGTTTGACCTTGAAGGCGCTGTATTCACCCCGGCGTTCGACAATCTCGATAAAGCGCTCATTGAGCGTCGCTTCCATTTTCAGCCTCCGCCAGATTGTTGACCGCGATTGTACTGCCGGCGGGCATCGGCGGCAATGAACCCTTGCATCGTTTTTGACGTACATCCCTCGTGATCAACGGACCCGGCTACCCCCGACCTCTCGCGGTTGACGAGCACGACCTCATCGAGGCCCTGCTCGGTGCGGTACGGTCCGGTGTGATTCGCTACATTGGTCAGCTCGAATCGCTGGAGGTCGTTGGCGGCTGTAGCTGCGGTTGTCCGAGCATCGATCTCGGGGTAGCGTCGGCCGCAGCCGAGGCATCGGCGAGACCTCTGATTCTCGCCGACGCCGAAACTCCGGAAGGTGTGGCGGTGGGGGTGATTCTGTGGGTACGTGACGGCTGCTTGAGCGGCCTCGAGGTACATCCCTGGGATGGTTCGGCGGGCATTCGTCTCCCGCGGTCCGAAACACTGTGTCGCCTCCGGACAGGCGGCTGATTCGTAAATGAAGGCGGCGCCGTTCGTGCTACCGTGACCGCTAGATCCGACCGTTAATTGAATGGGTCCCTGTGGTCCGGTCGACAGGTGCGAAAATCGACGCCGCTGGTTTTTGCGCCGATCGAAGACTCGAGCTGAAATGGGGGAGACATGGATCTGACGAGCATCATAATCTTTCTTGCGCTCGGAGCGGTTGCAGGTTGGCTGGCCGGTGTGGTCATGAAGGGCGGTGGTTTCGGCCTCGTCGGCGATATCGTCATCGGTATCATCGGCGCTGTCATCGGCGGCTGGCTCTTCGGAGTGCTCGGTATCGATGTGGGCGGATTGGTCGGTGCCATCATCACGGCCTTCGTCGGTGCTTGCGTTCTGCTCTTTATCGTCCGCCTCATCAAGAAAGCCTGACGGCTTCGACGGTTCATCAGAAGAGAACCACACGGGAATCGCGCCGCAGTGGGAGACGTATGATCTGGGTAAGGAGAGAGTATGGGTGAGAATAACGGCAAGGGATGCGGCTGTTGTGGCGGAGGAATCGTCGGCAGCATCGGAGCGGTCTTCGCAGCGCTGCTGAGCTGGAGTGTCAACCACAGCATTCTATGGGCCTTGATCCACGCCTTTCTGAGCTGGTTCTACGTCATCTATCACTGGATCGTGTACGGCAAACTCATGCCGTGAGCGCCGTGCTGCTGCATGAATTGGCTGCGGGCGACTAAGTGGTAGAGGGGGCGGACATGCGGAAAGTCGAGGGTGGTTGTCATTGCGGAAACATCCGTTTTCGCCTTTGGTGGCCGGACGAAAAAGGGGCCATTCCAGCTCGGGCGTGTGGGTGTTCATTTTGTAGGCCCCGCCGGGCAAGATACACGTCGCACTCAGCTGCACGGCTCGAGGCAAAGGTTGTTGACGAGAGCCGCCTGAGCAGGTATCGATTCGGCACCGCCACGGCCGAGTTTTTCGTGTGCCGTCGGTGTGGGGGAATGGCGTTTGCGATCAGCGAGATCGAAGGCCGCCTCCACGCCGTCGTCAACGTCTTGACCTTCGATGATGCAGAGACGATGGAGTTCGACGTTTCGTCCACCGATTTCGACGGGGAAGACATCGATCAACGGCTGAGTCGGCGATCCCGCAACTGGATACCTGATGTGATTGTTACATTCGATCAGACGAGGTAAAGAGTTAAGGGTTAAGAGTTAAGCCGGAAACTCCAGCGTGCAGCCACGTAGATTCCCTTTACTCTTCACTCTTTACCCCTAACCTGATCCTTCTGGTTGCCATAATCATGCGATCGACTCATTGGATCAGTTGACGACGCCCGATTCCTCGAAATTTTGTTCGGCGTATTCGAGCACGCGATCGTAGTTCTCATAGTCCTGACAATGGCGCTGCAACAGGTGGAAAACATCGGTGGCCTTGTCAATCTCCCCGGTGTCGCCATAGGCCACCATCAGCTGTTCCAATGACTCGCAGTCGTACCGCCGAACGAAGGCGGAGGCCTCTGAAAAAACGGCGCTGTAGCCGGCCTGGTTGGTCCAGCTGAGGCAGAGAGCGAGAAAGGTATAAATATGCCCGATGTATGTCTCGTCATAGACCTCGTGCATGTAGGGCAGGCAGCGAAGAAAACAGGGGATCGCATCCCCGTAACTGCCGTCGTCGAAAAGAATGACGCCAAGGGTGTACGAGGACTGGCAATAGACGCTGAGCACGTCATCGAAAGACTCGAGGTAGGGCTTGTATGAAGTAATGGAATCATCGAGGATGGTACGGGCGCTGTCGATCTCCTCGAGATCGTAGTGAATGGTCCCCATCAGCCCGAGAAGGAAGTTCCGCCAGTTCACTTCTTCTTCGCTGGCCAACAGTTTTTCGAGGTCTGCGATGTCGCTGTGGTCCGCGGTGCGCTCGTCCATCCGTTCGATCGCTCGCTCGATACCCGCCGCGACATCGCCGCTGTCATCGCTGCCCGTATACCAATCTGGGATCTGCATGGTCGAACCCCTCCGCCGGGCGAGAGTTTAGCTTGAACACAATCGAATCACCACCCAAGGGGATGAGATATAATCTCACAACGATATGGGCTGCAAGAAGGACGAATCCACCGCGAAACCGAAACCGGGTCGCTACCGCTGTAAAGAATGCGGAGCGGTAGCCAAGAAGAAGAAGAAGAACGACCTCTGCGAACCGAAGAAGATTAAGGGACCAGTGACCTGAGACGGTTACCGATGTTGTCCGAGCACGGAGTTGCTGCGGCCATCTCGCGAATAAGTTAAGAGTCAAGAGTTTAGAGTTAAGAATGTAGAGTCTAGGAATCTCTGGCGGGGGTGGGTGGGCTTAACTCTTAACCCTTTACTCCTAACCTGAGATAGGGGGCGGCAGGATTTTGTACACAATAAAAGCGCCCGTGCCCCCGTATTGCCGACTGATTCGACCACCCTTCGGTATGGCATGGGCGCTAGTAAGAACGATCAGTATACGACACCCGGCGCGTCGTGCAAGGGGGAGTCGCGTTATGATCTTTCGAGGGGTCGAAGAAGATCCGGGGGGTTGACTCCCTCCGGTCCGAAACGGGGAAGCATGATCAACAACAAGGTGGAGATTCGTTATCGAGAAGCCGTCCACCATGTCGATGCGGGTATTCGGATCGACGAATTTCTCGGCAGTATCAACGGGGCGATTCCTGACACGGTGCTCTCGGCATTGGTCAACCGGCGCCAGGTGATGCTCGACTTTCCGCTGCGCGGGGAGGTGGATCTGGAAGTGGTGAGCTTTGGCGACCGTGAGGGCGAGTCGGTCTATAAACGATCGGTGAGCCTCATGTTTTACGAGGCGTGCCATCAGCTCTACCCCGAGGTCCGTACTGTCATCGGTCAATCTCTCGGAAACTGCTATCACTATCAGATTCGAGGCGACCATCCCAGCTTCGAGGAGATGGCGCCGGCGATCGAAAAGAAAATGTTCGAGCTGCACCGCGAACAGCGTCCATTCCGGCGAGAAACAGTGACCATCGAAGAGGCGGAGAAGCACTGCCGGGAACGCGGTTGCGACGACAAACTGCTTCTGCTGGCCACCCGCCGGTCGTCAACCGTGCACACCGTCAGCTGCGGCGATTTCGTGGACCTGGCACATGGGCCCTGTGCGCCGCATACGGGTTGCTGCCCAACCTTCGGGGTCATGTCCTTCGAGGACGGTCTCATGCTGCGTTTCCCGCGGCGAGCCGATCGAAACCACCTTCCGCGGTTCACACCTCGGCCGCTTCTTTACAAGACCTACGTCGAGACAAGGCGTTGGCAGGAGCTCCTCGGCGTGCAAAACGTAGGTCAGCTCAACCGGCTCTGCCTCGACAGCGACAGCAGCCATATCATCCGTATCGCTGAGGGGTTGCACGAGAAGAAGATTGCCCAGATCGCGGACGAGATTTTGTCGCGGAACCCTCGAATCCGTCTCATCACGATCGCTGGTCCATCATCGTCTGGCAAGACGACCTTCGCCAAGCGGCTGGGGATACAGCTCTGGGTGAACGGCATCGACATGGTCACGATGTCCCTCGACAACTACTATGTCAACCGCGATGAGACGCCTCGGGATGACGAGGGAAAGTTGGACTTCGAGGCGCTCGAAGCAATTGACCTTGAGCTCTTCCACCGTCAGCTCGCTGACCTCCTGGCCGGCAAGGAGGTGCTGACGCCTCGTTTTGATTTCGTCACCGGTTGTCGCAAGCCGGAGGTTGACTGGGTACCATTGCGCCTCGTTGATCATCAAGTGCTCTCGATCGAGGGCATCCACGGGTTGAACGATCGGCTCACCCAGTCAGTGCCGCGCGACCAGAAATACCGGATCTTCATCTCGGCACTCTCACAATTGGCGATGGACGACCACAACCGGATCTTCACATCCGATGCGAGGCTCGTGCGGCGAATCGTTCGCGATCACCTCTTTCGTGGCTTCGACGCCGAACGCACTCTGGATCTGTGGGAACTGGTCCGCCGCGGAGAGGGCAAGTGGATCTTTCCGTTTCAGGAGCAGGCGGACGTCATGTTCAACTCGGCCCTGGTCTACGAACCCGCTGTGCTCAAGGTATTTGCGGAACGATTTCTTCTCCATGTGCCGAAAACCAATCCCGCCTATACGGAGGCCTACCGCCTACTCAAGCACCTCTCCATGTTTGTGCCGATCTTTCCTGATGAGGTGCCGCAGACCTCGATCCTGCGCGAGTTCATCGGCGGGTCAAGCTTTAAATATTGAGATTGGACATCAAAGATACCGCCGCGGCTGTAGTCGACCTGCTCGCGGGGGAGTATCCGAATGCCGCCACCGAAATCGACTACCGGTCGCCCTGGGAGCTGCTGGTGGCGACCGTATTGTCCGCCCAATGCACCGATGTGCGAGTCAATCTGGTGACGCCGGATCTCTTTGCGCTTTGGCCGCGCCCTGAGGATCTGGCGTCGGCGTCCCAGAAAGACGTTGAAGAAGTGATTCGATCGACCGGCATGTATCGGCGGAAAGCCACCTCCCTCCGCGCCGCCGCCCGGATCGTTACCTCTGAGCACCGCGGGGAGGTTCCGGAGAACCTGGAGGCTTTGGTGGCGCTGCCCGGCGTCGGGCGCAAGACCGCCAAGGTCGTGCTCGGCGAGGGCTTCGGGATCCCGGCCGGCGTGACCGTCGACACCCACGTGCGGCGACTCGCCTACCGCCTCGGTCTGACCCACCGAGAGGACCCGGAGAAAATCGCCACCGAGTTGGAATCCCTCCTGCCACAGGAGGAGTGGATCAAGTTTTCGACCCGGTTGATGCTGCACGGACGCCGAGTGTGCTCCGCCCGGTCTCCGCGCTGCGATGAGTGCATTCTGGCGGAGGTGTGCCCGAAGACCGGAGTTTGATTTTCCGATCCCGATCCCGAATGCGCGCCCTCGGGGCAGACGGCTATTCGGGTCCCCCCATCCACCCGCCCACGGCTAAACGGCACTTGCTATAAACAACGTAACGCAAAGCTCGACCGATTCGCCGCATAGCCGAAAAGCCGTATAGCCGTATAGCCCCTTCATTCCGGTCGCGTTCGCCACCTGCGATGCATCCACACCCACTGTTCGGGGTGGGCCCGCACCTGACGCTCGATGGCGGCGGTGGCCGCCGCGGTCAACTCCTCGACGCGGTCCTCGAGCGATCCATCTTGGGGTATCGGCAGGGGAGGGTGAATTTCTACCTTGTGGGTGCCGTCCGGGCGCCGGTGGATAAAGCCGGGCAGAACCGAACAGCGTCGTCGAATAGCCAGCATGGCGGAGCCTGAGGGCGTCCACGCCGCGCGACCAAAGAAGGGAACAAAGACCCCCGGGATGTCACGAATGTCCTGATCGATGAGCAGCGTGATGACTCGGTTCCTGGCGAGCGCCCGGACGAGCTGTCTCCCGGCCGCTGGCCCGCGGGGGACCATCTCGGAGCCGAATCGACTTCGCATGGCCGTCACCAGCCGATCGAGGCGAGGATCGTCGAACTGGCGGGCGGCCGGGGTCAACGGTATGCCCGCGGCCGGCAAACGGGCGCTGAGCAGCTCCCAGTTGCCGCAGTGGCCGGTGGCGAACATCGCGCCGCGCCCTTGTTCGAGGATCGGTAAGATATGTTGCGTGCCCTCCAACTCGCACAGGGTTTCGACCTCGTCCGGTCGCGCGTGCCAGAGCCAGGCCACCTCGGCGAGCATGAAGCCAAAGTGCCGCACACAACCACGCATGATGTTGTCGAGGTGGCTCTCCCTCAATTCGGGGAAGGCTATCTCGAGATGCGTACGGATTCTCTCTCGACTTTTGGGTAGTAAACCGAGCACAACTCTACTGAGAGCTTGGCCGATCGGCCGGGACAGGCTCAGTGGGAGAGCTCCACCCACGGCAAGAAAGCTCCTGAGGCTGGCGTAGAGCACGAATCTCCCCGCGTGAGACGGCATTGGAGGAGTGTAGCCGGTCTTTCGCGCCGGCGGCCGGATCATGCTGGCAGCAGGGGAGCAGGGGAGCAGGGGAGCAGGGGACGAGAGTCTGAGTGTTGAGTTTTGAGTTATGAGTTTCGAGTTAAAGGATACGGACGCCCGTCGGGCGTTGTGACTCTCCCCTGCCAGCAAGTGGCCGATGGCCAACCTTCTCCCGCCCTACCGTTTTGGTCGTCGGACACCGGTCGCTGTCGGGCGCGGTCTTCCACCCGCCTCCCGGGATCAGTCAGTGGTGGGGAGAAAACTCAAAACTCAAAACCAAGAACTCAAAACTGTCTATCAGCCGTTCCAGGCCTCGATGTGGGTGATGGTTGCGGAGCCTCCGTCGATCTCGACGGCGTCGCCGGGTGATTTTCCAAGCATCCGTTGTGCGAGCTCCGATCCATTGGCAAAGATCCGCCGGTCGAGGTTTGCGTCCCACACGCCGAGGATTGTCAACGGCTCCAGCACGTCACCGTCTTCGCTCTCGAGGTGGATCACGGTGCCGATGTTTACGGTCGAGGTGTCGGCGGCGCTCGGTTCGAGGATGCGGACTACGGCCAGCTCCTCCTGGAGCTTAGCCGCGCGCGCCGACTGGAGCTCCTGGCGGTCGCGAAGCATGTGATATTCGAAGTTCTCCCGCAGGTCGCCCTCGGCGGCCGCGGCGTGGATCCCTTTGAGGGTCTTGGGAATCTCCACCTCGAGAAGGGTGCGAAGTTCTTCTCGCTTTGCCTCGACCGCTGTCCGGGTCGCAGCCAACAGAGGCTGGTCTGTTGATTCGGTTTCTTGCCGACCGTGCTGGGCAGCCTGCTCCACGAGGCGTTGGCGCTGCGGTTCGACCGAGTCGAGGCGAGCGATTCGTTGGCTGAAGCGGGTGGCCTGCTGTGCGTTCGCCGATTCCATTAACAGGCGTATCGCCACCTTGCCGCCGTCGAGCAGCCCCTTGGCGCGAGCACGGAGCGCAGAGAATTCCTTGCGAGTGATTGCGTCGGGGATCTTTTCCAACAGTGATGGCGTCATGCGGGCTCGGACTGCCTGCGGACAATTGTCTTCTGCCATCGCCTCGCACGCCCACACGAATTGCGCTGGGTGGTTGCAGTGGTTGCGGAATACGGTCTCGAGGGCCCGGTCGACGAGACCGGCATGACTGTTGGTCTCGAGGCGCTCCGCGATCTCTCCCAAGAGCTGGGAAGAGCCTTCGTGCAACAGCCATTCGGCCCACACCTCGGGCCAGCCGTTGTGATCGTGGTCGGCGATAGCCAAAAGCGCTTCCGAGCGTGACGTCCGATCCGTTATGCCTGACAGAAGAGCCAGAGGTTCGGACTGTTCAATCAGCTGCTGTCGGCATCGTGCAGCGGCGTCTGTACCGCCCGTGAGGGACGCCAGAACTCCGGCCGTCTGCCAGGCGAGCCCAGGCGCCTCGGATGTAAGTTCGGTGAGGGAACCCTCGAGCACGGCCGCCGCCGCCGTTGCGGTGTCACGGCCGCGATCGGCCAGGCGCCGCGCGATAACCAGCCGGTTGGTGGGTGAGGCACCACGGAGCTCTGAGAGAAGGGCCTCGTCGGCGCTCTCAGCGCTGTGGCTGACGGCATAACGGAGGCGTGACCCCGATCCTGAGGAGAGAACTCGGGGGTTCTTTTTCGCCTTCGACCACCAGGAGGTCCACCTCGCCGGTGGGAGCAGACCTTCGAGGGCTGCCTTGATGGCGCCGACGTCGGACGGCTTGCCCAAGCTCTCGAGGACCTCGGCCACCGCTGTCCCTGGATCTTCTTCGACAAAAATTGCGAGTGCTTCGGGGGCCTCGACTCTGCGGCGCCTGAAGTCACCCTCGGGCAGTGGGCGGAGATGGCGCCTGGCCGCGCCGAAGGGGATTGACACCGGGCGCGAGCCACCCAGATCGACCTTGATGTTTTCAAGCTGAAGATTGAGATCCACCACACGACCGACTCCCTGACCCGAAACCTCAACCACCGCTCCCAGGTCGTGGTCGAGCCAGCACTCCGCGGCTTCGAGCTCCTCGATCGGTCGCCGCGCTGTGACCATCGGATGACGTGCGAGCACAGCCTCGAGCGAAGGGTTCCCGGATCGCTCTCTCGAAAACGCCGTTACCATTCGTTCGGTCAGCTCGTTAGGTGGTTTTGGGCTAGCGAGGCGTACCAATTCTCGGAGTGCGGCCAGCGCATCGGTTGGCTCAGAGTTTCCCTCCAGGGCCTCCGCGAGCAACTCGAGAAGAGTCCGCGCCAGGTTCTTTCGACCCGCCTTCCAAATTATACGCCGGAACTCGAGGAGCTCTGCGGTGGGAATCGGTCTCGCGTCGAGAGCTTCCAACCAAAGCTCCTCGACACGGTCCCAGTCTTCTGATCCAACGGCCTCGCTCATTTCAGGTCTGATCTCGATAACTCCTGCCATTAACGGACTCCCTCATCCCGGTCGGGTTGGGGATTGTAGCAGCCGCAGCGATTAACGGGGTATCGAAACCTCGAGAACGAGGGAACGAAGCCTCCCGCCTGTGAGAGATACAACCAAAGATCAGGAGAACCACAGAGGCACAGAGACACAGAGGGGGACACAGAGAAGAGAATGCAGAGCCGCCTAGCCGCCCGTGGTTTTACCGCAAAGAATACAAAACCCGCCCACCCGCCCGCTCCGCAAAAACGCAAAGAGGCCGATGCCGAGTCTGAAATGTGGTCTCGCTTATCGCCCGCAGAACGACAGGCGATCGGTTGTTCGCCTGTCGCCGGTGAGAACCTCGCCCCTCAATGGAATTCAGCGAAAAACTCTTTGCGTCTCTGCGCCTCTGCGTTTTTTGGCGGGTGGGTGGCTTTGCGTTCTTTACGGTTCAAACATGATTGAAGTGGGAAGGGATTTTGAGTCGGAGGATGTCGCCTCAATTCAGATCCCGACCATCTGTGTGATCTGTGGGCAGTTCGGGTAGGTCCGGCCGGGCCGCCAAGTGGCTACGCAGGAACAAACCGGGCGGCTCTGTGCCCTCCCTCTGTGACTCTGTGGTTGTAATGCTCGGAGGTGCATTGACAGAGAATGGCGCGACCCGTCTTTGGAGGACTGTCTGCGTGTTCTGCAGTCAGCTTTTTGCTTGAGCGGTGGGGATGCGCAAAACGTCTCCAGGATAAATCCGCGAGCTCCGGAGGCCGTTGGCGTTTCGAAGCTCGGAGATCGAGACCCCGAACTTGCGAGCGATGTCGTAAAGGGTGTCGCCCTTTTGGACCCGATAGGTTCCAGTTCCAGCAACGGCTTGTGACGGAGCCGGAGTGTCCACCGGCGCCGGAATCCGAAGCTCCTTACCGGGGTAGATGCGCGAGGACCGCAGTCCATTGGCGTGCTTGAGCGAGTTGACAGATACATTGTGGTCGCGAGCGATATCGTACAGGGTGTCGCCACCTCGCACCGTGTAAGTTCCAGAAATGGCCTGCGACGGCTGCCGACGGGCCACCGTTTTAGACCGTGTGGCGCCATCTGGGATGTTGAGCCGCTGACCCGGTCTGATGACGCTTCGTCGAGAGAGCCCGTTGACAGAACACAGGCTGTCCACCGATACCGAGAAGCCCTGAGCGATGTCCCACAGGGTGTCGTTTCTTTTCACGACATAGACTCCGCCGTCTGCGGTCCTCTGAGGCTGGCGGTTCGCGACCTCGAAATCGGTTCCGAAACGCGGCACGATCAGGTTCTGTCCAGGTCTGATGAGACTGCCTCGAAGTGCGTTGGCCTGGCGAATGGCGCTGACGCTCGATCCGTACTTGCGAGCAATGGCATACAAGCTGTCACCGCTGCGAACGGTGTGAATCATGCGTGGTGCCCACTTGTCGCGCGGCGTCGAGCTGAGCGCAGCTTCGGCAGCGGCGAATGTGCCGGGTGGCAGGCGCAGGTTGGTCGTGCTGTGTGCAGGCGTCAGGTCGCGACGGATCGCGGGATTGAGCTCGCGCAGCTCATCGAGGGGGATCCCCGATTCCTTGGCGAGAAACTGGAGGTCGAGGGCGTCGGGGACTTCGATCATTTCGAAGGCCCAGGGTTTATCGACCGGCGGTGTAAAGCCATACTTTTCCGGTTGTTTGGCCACGATCACCGAGGCGATAAACGCGGGCACGTAGTTGCGGGTTTCCCTCGGCAGGTAGCGTCGAAGGGTCCAGAAATCCCTGCTGCCCGAACGCCGTATCGCTCTTCGAACATTGCCGGAACCCGAATTGTAGGCGGCCAACGCCAAATTCCAGTCGTTGAATTGGTCATAAAGATCAGAGAGGTAGGCGACGGCGGCTTCGGTGGATCGTACGGGATCACGCCGCTCGTCGACCAGCGAACCTACATCGAGGCCGTAATGGCGTCCGGTCGATGAAATGAACTGCCACATTCCGAGAGCGCGGGCGCGTGAATAGGCCTTGACCGAGAAAGCCGATTCGATCAACGGCAGGTAGGAGAGGTCTTCGGGCAGGCCCGCTTTGGCAAAGTGGGGACGGATCATTGGCAGATAGGTGCCGGCGCGCGACAGACCGACGGCGATACGTTGGTGATATTCACCGGCTGAGACCATTGCTTCGAGGAATCGCTCGACCGTTGAATTGAGTTCCAGCGGAAAATCACTGAGCGGCAGAGGGCTGTCGACGACGGCCTCGGCTATAACGTCGTCTTCTACGAACAGATCGATTGGAGGCAGCAGAACGAACTCTTCTGTGGTCTCGAGTTCATCATCGATGGGTTGGAGGGCGGCTTCTATTTCGATGGCTTCGTCGATCATCTCGGCCAGGTAGACGAGGTACCGGTCCTCGGGCGGATAGCCGGCGGGAGTATCCAACACCAGGCAGAGCGCATCGTCGGTCAGTGCGACGGCTTCGTCCCCACTACCTTCCCCCTGCAACCGTTGCGCTTCCTCCATGAGATCATCGGCAAATTCCCGGGTCGACTCCTCCCATTGACGGTAAGATTTGGCGGAATTGTCCGCGGCTGTACTGACCTCGGGTGACGAATCCTGGATCGAGTTGCAGGATGCCACCAACAAGGCCGCCGTTGCCAGGGCCAGCGATCGGCAAATCGAACCAGCGGTCAACGAAGATTCTCCAGATCCAGTGACAATCTCAGGCATAGCTTTTTGAGCGTGGTCGCGTCTTCGATGTCGAGGGAGACCGGGTCGAAGGAGTGGATCGTGTCACCACCCTCGTTTTGAAGCCTTATCGCGATCTGCATACCTCGCATGGTCTTGAAGATGTCCGAGTTCAGGGCCTTCTCGATCTTCTGGCGCAATTCCCTCGACTGCCCGGTGTCGCCGGAGATCAGCGAATCGAGATCGAGGTCGGGCGCTGAGCTCTCGAAACGCTGACCACCACTACCCATGGTTGCCTGTTTCCGGAGGCCGTCGAGTTCGGCGAGGATGTCCATTTGGTTGGAGACCTGGACCCGCTTGACCTGCGGTGGCTCGGCCGGTTCGGCGCTGGTCTCGGCGTCAAACGCGATCTCGATGACTTCGGATTCTTCGTCCTCGTCGGTAATTTCGGCGGCTGCCTGCTCGTTGACCTTGGTGACCTCGGCATCTGGAAAAGGCTGCGATACCCCGTCGTCGATGATAGTAGGCGGCGTCTGGGTGCTCGCAGGTTCTGCTTCGGCGGTAGGGGCCTCGCTCTCCGGGCTGGCAAACAGCTCTTCGTCTGAAGCCTGGACCTCGGCGGCGGGCGGATCTTTTGCGACCTCGGTCGCGGTCCCAGCGGCCTCAGACACGGTTTGAGCGTCTGCCTTCGCGGCCTGCTCGCCGACACCTTCCTCTGCGGCGCGAGCCAAGGACTGGGCAGAGATCGGTGGTGCGGGCTGGGGCGGTCGGACCGGTCGCACGCCGGGGGCGGTGATCTTTGTAGTCACCTTGGTGTCCTCGGGTGCCGTCATTCGTACCTTGAGCTTTTTCAACGTCAGCTTGGTGATTTCCTTGAGGGTCGTGATCACCCCGTCACCGTTGACCGCAGAGGCTTCCTGATGCGGAAAGGACCCTTCGGGATTGAGGTCGGCGTTCAGCTCGTCGATCGTCAGGATGTTGCCCAGATCTCGCTTGTTGTACTGGAGCACGATGGGGAGTTCCGAAACCTCGAGGCCGAACTCCTGAAGGTTTTCGGTCAGACTCTGAAAGCTCTCAATATTCGCGTCCCGCATCGGGCGCTGCGAATCGGCCACGAACACCAGCCCGTCGACGCCCTTGAGCACCAATTTGCGGGTCGTATTGTAGAAGACCTGGCCGGGCACCGTGTACAGCTGGAGTCGGGTTTTGAAACCGCCGATCGTCCCGACTTCAATCGGCAACAGATCGAAAAACAGGGTCCGGTCGGATTCGGTCTCGAGCGACACCATTTCGCCGCGCGATTCGGGAGAGGTCTTGGCATAGATGTAGCTGAGATTTGACGTTTTTCCACACAAACCAGGACCGTAATACACGATCTTGGCGGCCATCTGCATTGTTGCCCAGTTGAAGAAAACCATGCCAGTATTGCGACCTTGTCCGCAAATTCCAAGCTAACACAGTGCCCCACAACAATCAATCATCACAGTCGGTTGCGGCTCGAGGAGGGTTCCCAGGGGCCGCTGGAACGGCGCTGAAACGGCGATTCCCGAACGGGGGCGATGCTACAATGAGGCGGGTCGATCCGAGCGTTCCCTGTGCCCATTCAGCATTCGCGTTCAGGCTGCTGGTGGTAGGCTCATCGGCCGAAGATTGAGCGGGAGTCTGAGATGGAATTGAGCAGGAGAGCGCTCTCCGTTCTCTGTGCAGTGGTGGAGCTTCACATTCGCTCGGGCGAACCGATCGCCTCGAGGCAGGTAGCTCGTCACTCAGGGCTCGGTCTCTCTTCTGCCACCATGCGAAACGTCATGGCGGAGTTGGAGGAGGGCGGTTTTCTGTGCCGCGCCCATAGCTCCGCCGGCCGCATTCCTTCGGATCGGGGCTTCCGCCATTATGTCGACACCATGCCCCGCCGAAGCGGTCCGACGCGAGCGATGCGTCGGAAGCTCGAGGAGCGGATGGCGACGATGAGGCGGGAGCTCGTCGAGGATATCGAGTGGGTCGCCCAGCTCATCGCCGAAGCAACGAGCGAAGCGGGAGTAGCGGTGAGGCCGATGGGTGATGGGCCGGTGCTCGAAGCCATTTCGCTGGTCTCGGTCGATAGCAATCGTGTTCTGGCAGTCATCGTCACCGATAACGGTGCTGTCAAGAAACGGGTGCTCGAGCTCGATGGCGACCGCACCCGAGAACAGCTTCAGACCCTCTCGAATTTCCTGACGAGCCACCTCGCCGGGCTATCGATGCGAGATATCGAACCGGGGATCGACGCACTGTGCCTCGTGGAAAGCGGCGCCGGTTCGAGGGAGTTGCAGATCGAGGCGCAGGAGATCGCACGGCAACTTTTCTCGAGTGAGGGGCGAGATGTGGAAGTGTGGGTCGCCGGTACGGACAATCTGCTGGCAACCTCCGACTTCGTTGATATCGAACGGGTGCGATCGCTTTTGACAACCCTGCAAGATCGGGCGCGAATCGCTAAGGAGTTCCGGAAGGCGTTTGCCCGTGGTCGGACGCAGGTTTTGATCGGTGAGGAATCGGAGGCGACTGCATCCGGTAGTTTGGGGATGGTGGCAACGTTGTACTTCAGGGATAGCCAACGAGCAGGTGCGGTGGGTGTTGTCGGTCCACGCCGGATGGACTATCAGCGAATAGTCCCGGTCGTCGAGTATGTTGGTGACACATTGACGCAGATGTTGGAGACACCTGGAGCGAGCGATGCCTAAAGACAAAAAACTCCCGATGGATGCTGGTCAGCCCGGCGACGATATCGAAATTGAATTCCTTGACCAGGAAGTCGAAAGCCAGGAGGTCGAGGAGAAACCGGAGGGCCTCGTCGAGGTGCCAGATGAGTCGGTCGAAGAAGAGGCAGATCATCTCAAGACAGAGCTCGATCATGTGCGTGACATCTATCTTCGAAAGCTGGCGGAGTTCGACAACTTTCGCAAGCGGGTCGAGCGGGAGCGAGAGGAACACCGGCTCGCGGGAGTCGCGGAGATGGTCCGGGAACTTCTGCCGGTGCTCGACAACTTCGAGCGCGCCCTTCAGCATGCGGAGGATGACAGCGGCGCCTTCCTTCAGGGCGTCGAGATGATCGCGAAACAACTCTGGGACACGCTCGAAGTTCGGGGTGTCCAGGAGGTGAATCCTATAGGTCAGCCATTCGATCCGGAACTTCACGAGGCGGTGCAGAGAGTGGAGGACAGCCAGCACCCGCCGGGGACCGTGGCGTGGGTCATGCTCAAGGGTTACACCATGGGTGATCGCCTCATCCGGCCCGCGATGGTCGGAGTTGCAGTCGAACCGGACGGCGACTCGAACGACGGGGGAGGCGAGCTGTGAGCAAGATCATCGGCATCGATCTTGGCACCACCAACTGTTGCGCCGCAGTCGTCGACGTGACTAAACCGGTTGTGATCCCGAATCGGGAGGGAGCGCGAACGACGCCATCGGTGGTCGCCTTCACAGCCGCAGGGGAGCGTTTGGTGGGGCAGATCGCACGGCGTCAATCGATGACCAACCCGCAAAACACGTCCTACGCCGTGAAGCGACTCATTGGCCGACGGTACGACTCCGAAGAGGTGCGGTGGGCGAGGACGCTGGTCCCCTACGCGATCGTCGAGGCCGAGAACGGCGACGTTTGCGTGGAAATTCTCGGGCGCGCCTACAGCACCTCTGAGATCTCTTCGTTCATCCTCCGCGAGATCAAGGAGTTTGCCGAAGAGTTCCTCGGAGAGGAGATCACTCAGGCGATTATCACCGTGCCTGCCTACTTCGATGATAGCCAACGCCAGGCGACCAAGGATGCCGGTACCATCGCCGGCCTCGAGGTGCTTCGGATCATCAACGAGCCGACAGCGGCATCGCTGGCCTACGGATTCGGCAAGGACAAGAACGAGACCATCGCGGTCTATGACCTCGGCGGTGGGACCTTTGATATCTCGGTGCTCGATATCGGAGACGGGATCTACGAGGTCAAATCGACGGCGGGCGATACCTTCCTCGGCGGTGAGGATTTCGACTCGAGAGTCATGGAGCATCTGCTTCAGGAATTCAAAAACGAAACGGCCCTCGATCTCTCTGACGACATGATGGCGATGCAGCGCATCAAGGAGGCCGCGGAGGCGGCCAAGTGCGAGCTCTCCTCGAACGAGGAGACCGATATCTCCCTCCCGTTCATCGCCGCCGATCACACGGGGCCGAAGCACCTCCAGGTGCGGCTCACCCGGAGCCAGCTCGAGGGGCTGGTGGCCGATCTTGTCGAGCGGACCCTCGAGCCCTGCAGAAACGCCCTCGAGGCGGCGCGGCTCGACGCCGAGCAGATCGAAGAGATCATCCTGGTTGGCGGCCAGACCCGCATGCCGCTCGTCCAGAGGACGGTCAGCGAGTTCTTCAAGCGCCCGCCGAATCAGGAGATTAATCCCGATGAGGTGGTGGGAGTCGGTGCAGCCATTCAGGCTGGAATCCTGCAGGGCGAGGTCAAGGATCTGATTCTGCTCGACGTCACGCCGTTGTCGCTGGGGATCGAGACCCACGGTGGGTTGTTCACCAAGATCATCGACCGCAACTCGACCGTACCGACCAAGAAATCGATGATCTTCACGACCGTCGGTGACAACCAGACCACGGTCAACGTGCACGTGCTGCAGGGCGAACGCGGTATTTCCAGCGAGAACCGGTCGCTCGGTCGATTCGACCTGGTAGGCATTCCTCCCGCCCCGCGCGGGGTGCCGCAGATCGAGGTCACGTTTTCGATCGACTCGAACGGAATCGTCAATGTCCACGCGCGCGACCTCGCCACCGGCAAGGAGCAGAGCATCGAGGTCAACCCGGCGGGTGGGCTTTCCAAGGTCGAGATCGATGGGCTGATAGCGGAAGCGGACAAGTTCCGCAAGGATGACCAGGAGCATCGCGAGATCCGCGAGCTGCAGAATCGTCTCGAGGGCCTGCTCTACACCAACGAACGCGTGGTGAGGGAGTTTGGTGCGGGTTTGAGCACCGACGATCGTGAAGAGGTGCGGGCGACCATCAATAGAGCGAGAAAGGCCCTTACCAGCGAGGAGCGATCGGTCCTCGAAGAAGCTATTTACGCGGTCCAGGATGCAGCGCAGATCCTGACCCACGTCATCATGCTCGACCCGGTGGCGGCGCTTGGCGGGGAACTCAAGATGAACCCCGATGCGCCCGGCGGCGACGTTGTCGATGCAGACAGTGAAAGCGAGCCCCAAGAGTAAATGAGCACCGGAACCCGGCGAGATTATTACGATATTCTCGGTTTGAGGCGAGATGCGTCGGCGAGCGATATCAAGGCAGCCTACCGCCGGCTGGCGGTGCAGTTCCACCCCGATCGCAACCCCGATGACCCCGAAGCCGAGGAGAATTTCAAGGAAGCTTCGGAAGCCTACGCGGTGCTGTCAGACGCCGATAAGCGGTCGCGTTATGACCGATCCGGCCACCAAGGTCTCGGGGGTGAGGGGTTCACCGGCTTCGACCCAAACGCGTTTGGCGACTTCGCCGACATCCTCGGCGATCTTTTCGGTTTTGGTGACATCTTCGGAACCCGGCGGCGGGGTGGTGGTCAACGCCCGCGCCGCGGACACGATCTCCAGTACACCCTGAGGCTCAGCCTCGAGGAGGCGGCCACCGGAGTCGAACGGTCGATCCGCGTGCCACGGTTCGAGACCTGCGATCGTTGTACGGGATCCGGATCGGAGCCCGGTACCACCCTCGAAGGCTGTAACACCTGCCAAGGTTCAGGGCAGGTGGCATTCCAGCGTGGTTTTCTGTCCGTGGCCCAGACCTGTCCGACCTGCGGTGGCGCGGGTAGGGTAAATCGCGATCCGTGTAGCGATTGTGAGGGTAGGGGACGCACCGAAACAGAGGCCTCGCTCAAGGTAACGGTACCGGCCGGCGTTGACACCGGAATGCGGTTGCGGCTGGCGGGCGAGGGTGAGAGCGGCTCACTGGGCGGCCCGGCGGGCGATCTCTTCGTGGTGATGGAGGTCAAGGAACACGATCTCTTCCAGCGCGACGGCGAGGATCTTCACCTCGAACTTCCGATCTCGGTCTTCCAGGCATTGCTCGGCGCGAAGGTGCCGATGGTCACCATTCTCGGCGAAGAGACGGAGGCCGAGGTGGACCCCGGTGCGCAGCCAGGTGAGGTGATTCGCCTCAGAGGCTCGGGCATGCCGCACGTCAATGGCCGCCGCATCGGCGACCTCTACGTTCACCTGAAGGTGGTCCTGCCTTCAAAGCTGAGCGGCCAACAGCGCAAGCTCATCGAGGAGGTTGCCGAACTCGGCGGAGGCCTCGAACCGGAGGTCGATCACGGGTTCTTCGAGCGATTGAGGCGAGTCTTTGGAGGAGAATAGGCCAAAGAGCCTGGTTCAGATACCGCTCTTGGATCACCCTCAAGGCTTCATCAGATGTTAAGAGTTAAGAGTAAAGAGTTAAGACCATCTATGATCGTGTCTGCTGACGGGTTTAGTTTGAAGACCTAACTCTTAACCCTTGACTCTTTACTGGGCGAACAAGCTATGACGGGCGCGAAGTCAAGAAAAGACACTTACCTCAGCATCCGCTGTTCGATTCCGGCAGATCTGGAGGATCAGCTTCCGGTCCTGTTGGCGCCGTGGGGGGTGCTTGGCACCGAGATCGGTGACCGCACGGACTATGGGATTCGTGTCACCGTTTTTCTCCCAGGTGCCGACGCCGACGGCGCTGACGGTGTGGGTCGTCTATTGGTCGATCACGGTGCGAACGACGTCGAACGGGCATGGCTCGAGACCGAGGATTGGCTGGCGGGCTATCGCGAGCAGGTCCGTCCCTTTGAAGTGGGCGGTTGTTGGTGGATCGATCCCCACCCCGATCGACCGACCACCGCTCCCGCAGGCCGACGACGGTTGGTCATCGAACCGCGCATGGCCTTTGGCACCGGCACCCACGAGTCGACCCGGGCGATTCTGACGGCGCTCGAGGAGATTGAGGTATTGGGCCGAAGTGTGCTCGATGTCGGCACGGGATCTGGGATTCTCGCGTTTGCAGCGGAGTGCTTGGGAGCCGAATCGGTCGTCGGCCTCGATATCGATCCCGAGGCAGTCTGGGTGGCCTTTGAAACAGCCCGGCAACAGGAGTGGCCGTGCGCTGTGAGCTTCGTCGTCGGTCCGATAGAGTGTCTCGGCGGCGCGGAGTTCGATATCGTGATGTGCAACATGATTTCGTCCAGCTTTCTGCCACTGGCGGGCGAGTTACGGAATTCGCTTGCCCCAAAAGGGAGCGCAGTGTTCTCCGGTCTGCTGACGTCCGAAGTCGAATTGGTCTCCGGGGCATTGATGGAGGTCGGATTCGCAATCGAATCGCAGTGTAATTTCGGGGAATGGGCGAGCCTGAAGGCCGTTGCGGCCCCAGTTGCATGAAGACGGCGCCGTGGTTGCTCGTCGCATCAGGGGTTCTGGAGGTAGGCCACTTCGTGGTCCTCGATCCAGCCGAAGGCCGCCACCTGACCAGAGCCCTGCGTCGGCGTCCGGGTGACGAAATCTTTCTCGCTGATGGGAATGGCTCGGTGGCCGAGGCGAGGCTGGTCACGATTGGCAAGGGGCGGGTCGAAGCCGAGGTGCTGTCGGTGCGGCACGAGGCGGAGCCCGAGTCGGAGGGAGTGACAGTGGCCTTGGCGATGGTCGAAAGCCGGGCCATGGACTTAGCGATGCAGAAGGCTGTTGAAATCGGGGTGCGGCGCTTTGTTCCCATAGAGACGGAGCGCGCACAGGTCCGTGGACGAGATCTCGGAGGTCGCGTCGAACACTGGCGAAGTATTTCGATGCAGGCCCTGAAACAGTGCCGACGGCCTTGGGCGATGGAGGTCACGGAGGTTCTGCCCCTGGAAGCCCTTGTCGATAGCGAGTCGGCAAGGGGAGGCGGGGTGGTCGCTGATATGGATGGTTGTGCGATTGGCACGTTGCCGGAAAGCGCCGGGAATCTTCTGGTCGTGGGCCCCGAGGGAGGTTTCACGGCTGCGGAGAGCGAGATTTTCGACCGCCGCGGTTGGCCGAGGCTGCGGTTGGGCCCGCACGTGTTGAGGGCCGAGACGGCCGCGGTGGTGGGTGGGGCGATGTTGGTGGCGAGAGACGAGGATCGTTGACTTTTAGGTCGTTTCCCCACACCCACCCGATTCACCACCAAGTCACCAAGGACACCAAGTTTTCCTTTTTGTCCGAAAGGCCGACATCCATTGAGCCAGTCAACACGGATCAATTAGCGGAAACGCCTTTCGATGAGCCAGCGAAATACCGAAAAACCTCTTGGTGGCCTTGGTGTCTTGGTGGTTCAATCGGTCTGGCACGGACTGGGACTCGGGTTAGAATCATCCCCCATGAGCGACAACACCACTTGGATCGATTCACACGCGCACCTAAGCATGTTCGAACCGGATGAGATTCCTGCGGTCCTCGATCGGGCCGAGGCTCGCGGCGTGGCCGGCGTTCTGACGCCCTCGACCGGGCGTGACGATCTCGACGCCTCGATTGCTCTCGCCGGGGACTACCCGGGGCAGGTGGTTGCGGCGGCGGGCGTGCACCCACACGAGGCGGACTCGTTGGATGCTCCGCTCAAGCGCCTCATCGAGCAGGCGTGTACGCGCGCTGGTGTTGTGGCGGTGGGTGAAATTGGACTTGATTACCACTATCTGAACTCGCCGCGCGAAGACCAGATCGCCGCCTTTGTGTGGCAGCTCGACCTGGCGATCGAGCTCGATCTGCCGGTCGTAGTGCATAACCGTGAATCGTGGTCAGACCTCGCAAGCATCCTCGGCGAGAGGCAAGGTCGGGTCCGAGGGGTGTGCCACTCCTTTGCGGAGGGCCCGGATGAGGCCCGCCGTGTCCTGGAGATGGGTCTATTCGTCGGAATTTCGGGGATGGTGACCTTCAAAGGTGCTGACAACATCCGGGAGATGGTGGCGGCTCTCGAACCGAATCGAGTTTTGGTGGAAACCGACAGCCCTTTTCTCGCGCCGGTTCCCCATCGTGGTCGGCAAAACGAACCGTCCTTCGTACCCCTTGTGGGTCAGAGGTTGGCCAAGGAATGGAAAAAGCCGGCGGAGGAGATCGCCGCACTCTCCTCCGCCGGCTTCCGCGAACTGTTTCATGTCGGCCACGACTGGCCGGGCTGAGCCCTCGCCCGCATATCTCACCAGCTTTCGTCGTGAGGCCGGAGAGGTGTTGTGAGATGTGGTGTTTGCGACCTGAGAACCGCGGAGGCGTACTTG
>Ga0255045_10000045_pt1 | contig 21269 bp, 18 predicted proteins | sample BC1_12_23_MG_FD_183652 | JGI IMG/M metagenome (GOLD analysis project Ga0255045, IMG submission 183652) | Seawater microbial communities from Strait of Georgia, British Columbia, Canada - BC1_12_23 | ecosystem: Environmental > Aquatic > Marine > Strait | place: Canada: British Columbia...
CGACCGAAGAAGAACGCAGCAGCACCCAGGAAGAGGAGATCGGTCAGCGTCACATCCGGCTCGAGGAGGAGGTCACCAAGCTCGAGACCCGAAGTGTCGAGCTCGAGCAGGCGGTCGAGGACACAGCCAACCGCCTCGCTGGCCGCCGCGAGGAGACCTCCGACGCGCTGAGAACTCTGGATCGCCGACGGGCCGAGGAACGGCTGGCCGAAGAACGGGCCGAGGCTGCGAAAGCCGAAGGCGCCCGTTTCGAGGAGGAGACGAGGGTCCTCGAGGGTCGCGTCGGTACTCTCGATGCGGAGGCCGGACGACTCCAGGATCAACAAAAGAGCACCGAAGAAGAGGTCGTCCGCTCGCGTACCCGGCTGGTCGAGGAACAGGGCTTGCTGGCCGCCGCTCGCGAGCACGAGCGCCGTCTCGCAGAAAAGGTCGACACGATCAGCACCCGCGTCGCCAGCCTCGAGAAGGAGGTCCGCGTTCGCCGCGAGACCCATGACCGGGAGCGCGAGGTCCTGCACGGCATCGAGGTCGATCGGACGCGGTTCGAGGCCGACTGGGAACGTCTCCGGGAGCACGCGGCCGACGAGCTGGGCCTCGCCATCGAATCACTTCTGGAAGCGGAGTCTGAACCCGACGACGAACCCGAGGCCCTCCGCACCGACATCGAGGGTCTGCGCGCCAAGATCGAGCGGCTCGGTCCGGTCAATCTTTTGGCCCTCAAGGAGCTCGAGGAACTCGAGGAGCGTTCGCAGTTCCTCGGTCAACAGCACAAGGATCTGGTACAGGCTCTGCGGACCCTGGACGAGACCATTCGTGAGATCGACGTCACCTGCACCGAACGCTTTGTCGCCACCTTCCAGCAGGTCAACGAGGTCTTTGCCGAAACCTTCAGCACCCTCTTCGGTGGCGGCACCGCCCGCCTTGACCTGGTCGACGAGGACGATCCCCTGGAATCCGGCATCGACATCACCGCTCAGCCTCCCGGCAAAAAGAACCAGTCGGTGCAGCTGCTCTCGGGCGGCGAGAAGGCACTCACCGCCCTGTCGCTTCTCATTTCGCTATTCAGGATCAAGCCGTCGCCTTTCTGCATCCTAGACGAGGTCGATGCGCCGCTCGACGACGCAAATGTCGAGCGTTTCTCCGATCTGGTCCACGCCATGACCGAACATACCCAGTTTGTGCTGATCACTCACAACCGCCGGACCATGGCCCGCGCCGATCTCCTCTACGGCGTGACCATGGAGGAACCGGGCGTTTCGAAGGTCGTATCGGTCCGCATCGAGGATTAGCGTCGCCGAGGTGCCACCTCCATTGAGGAGAGCGTTGTGGCATCGACGACACAGGTGCCACCCACCGATCAGGCGCGCGGCGTGGCTTCGACGACTCAAAATGAGATGCGCGTTGGGGCTTCGACGACTCAGGAGCCACCCTTCGCATTGTCGTCGGTGCGCTCCTTACTGGAAGGCGACGAAGACAATGCGAAAAGTGGCACCATGCTCCTGCTATTCTTCGCCGCATGGAAACTGGACGCGCTCCGTGGCGGCTCCTCATCGACGGTGACCTCCCCGGCGCACGCAATATGGCGCGCGACGTGGCCATCCTGGAGGCCGTCTCAGAGAACCAGGCGCCCCCGACGCTGCGCCTCTACGGTTGGTCCCCGCCCTGTCTCACGCTCGGTCGCCACCAGGGTGTCGAGGCCGCCGATCTCGAGTTCTGTCGTCGAGAGGGCATCGACGTGGTGCGCCGACCCACCGGCGGAAGGGCCCTGCTGCACCACCTCGAACTCACCTACGCCATCGTCGCGCCAATTGGCCGCAGTCCGCTGCCCAACGGCCTTCAGGAGGCCTATCGGAAGATCTGCGGCGCATTGGTGCGTGCCGCCCGCTCTCTAGATGTCGACGCCGAGCTCACGTCGAGGGAGGCCAATCTCCAACTCCCCGGACCGCGTTCCGCCGTGCCCTGCTTCGAGGCTCCGGCCGGCGGCGAGGTCGTGGTGCGCGGCCGCAAGCTCATCGGCTCTGCCATGCGCAGGCACGGATCCGCGATCCTCCAACACGGCGCGATCCTGCTCGACTGGGACGGAAGGTTGCAGGCCGGCTCGATGGCCCTCCCGGACGACACCTCCCTTCGGCCTCAGGTCACGACCCTTCGAAACGAGCTCACCCTCGAGCTCCCGAGAGCCGCCGTCGAAACAACCCTGATAGAGGCTTTCACCGCAGAACTCGAGGTTAGATTTGCCGAGAATCGACCGAACGATGCCGAGCGTACCCGGGAACAGGAGCTCATCGGCTCATTCTCCGTCGAAGGATGACCCTTCCCTGATCCTTGGTTTGATAAGTGGCAGCAAAGCGAGAGCGGGCAGTGCAAGGGCTGTTGTGAGAGCAAAGAAGACCGCGTAACCGAGCTGCTCGACACCGATCCCGGTGAAGGCGCCGGCCACGTCCCGGGTGAGGGCGAAGAGCGCCGACAAAATGGCGTACTGGGTGGCGGCGTGCTCCTTGTCGCAGAGGTTCATGAGGAAGGAGAGAAAAGCAGCGGTTCCCAGCCCCTGGGTAAAAGACTCGATCATCGATGCCACGTAGATGCTCTCGCGGGGCAGGTCGACGGCGGCAACCACGACGTAGCCGATATTCGATACCAGCTGTGCCACGCCGAGCCACAGGAGCGCGCGGAAGATCCCGATCCGATTGACGATCCAGCCTCCCGCCAGTGCGCCGAGAACGGTCAGCACGACCCCGAGGGTGACCGAGATGGAGCCAATCTCGGTCAACGAGTAGCCCCGGTCCACCCAGAAGGGTTTGACCATGCGACCGAGAGTCGAATCGCCCACCTTGAAGAGCAACACGAAGAGTAGCACCGGCACCATCTCCCACCTGAACACCCACCGCAGCACTGGCCGGATGGCGTGGCGACGGATCGTGCTGTCGAGCGCCACCCGGGGGCTCAACCAAGCCACAGCCGCCAATCCAAAGAAGATCACCGCCAGCCCGACCCACAGGAGATCCCAGCCGGTGAAATCCGCCAGGATTAGAAAACCGCCGCCACCAACAAACAGCGCGACCCGCGCAGCCGAGACCCTCGTGCCGTTGATGCTGCCGACGGTTTTCGGGGTCGACACATCTACCGCGTAGGCGTCGATTGCGATGTCCTGGGTGGCCGATGCGGTCGTAAAGAGGAGCAGCAGCGACCACATCAGGAACGAGGGCTGCGATGCGTCCTGGGGCATGATGGCGAGAGTCGTCGCCCCGAGAGCGAAAAGGCAGGCCGTTATCCAGTGCTGCCGGCTTCCGTATCGATCGACCAGCGGCGCCCACAGGAGCTTCCAGGTCCAGGGCAAGGAGAGGAGGCTCATAAGGCCGATCTCGCGCAAGGACACCCCGTGTACGCGGAAAAAGACCGGCCATACGTCGTAGGCGATTCCGAAAGGCAGTCCCTCGGCAAAATAGAGGACCGCAATCCAGAAGAGAACCTTGCGCTTTGTCACCAGGCCATCTTACAGATGCGCGCTCGTGGCCGGGACGGATTCAAGTGTTGAGTTTTGAGTTATGAGTTTTGAGTTACTGACGCCCTGCGGGCGTCGTGACTCACCCCCGCCAGCAAGTGGCCGATGGCAGACCACCTCCCGCCCTTCCTTCTCAGCCGTCGGCCACTGATCGCTGCCGAGCGCGAGTTCCACCCATCCGCCCTGGTCCCTCTCTGGGGTGGGCGGGGGATAACTCAAAACTCAAAACTAAGAACTCAAAACTGTCGTGGGCTCTAGCCCTCCACGGGGATGGTCGCCACATCCTTGCGGCGGAGCACGATCGCCATGACGATGCCGATCAACACCATGATGGTGCCGACCCAGACGAACGAGATCAGCGGCTTGGTCGAGACGTCGAGCACCAGGCTCGCCGGGGCGGCCCCCTTGGGCGCCAGCGACGGGTCATAGACCTGCAGCTGCACCGTGCCGCCCTCGGCATCGATACGTCCCGGGCTGAGGGTGATTCCACCGGTCCCCGGCACAACGGCAGGTGTGATCACCGGCTCTCCTCCCATCCCGCCGCGATAGGTCGGGATGACCTCGATCGTCTGCCCGTCGACCTCAACGTTGAAGACAACACCAAAGTTGATCTTGCCGGCCTCCGGGTCGAAGTCGGACATATCAAAATCGTCGAAGGCGATGTTGAGCCCCTGATAGTTGACGGTCTCACCCTTGGCCATCACCACCGTCCGGCCAATCCCACCACCGAGGCCTAGAATCTCCACCCGAACGACGCCATCGTCAACACTCATGCCGGTTGCACGAATTTTCGCCCCGGGCACCTCCGGTATATCCACCGCCACCGGTTGCACACCTTCGTCGGTGGAGACCATCGACGGTTCGAGCTCGACAGGCGCCGCGCCGGGACGTTCGAGCTTGATGACGACCCCAACGGTGAGGGCGCCCGGAACCGCATTCTGACGGGCCAGATCGAACCCCTGGAACGTCAGGCTCCAGTCGCGGAACGAGGTGGGCTGGTCCTTGGCCAGAACCATCCGACTCGAGACCGGAGCATCCTTGCCAGGTTCAAACTCGACCGGAGCGACGTAGAGATCTTTGGTGAAAAAGGCCTTGATGTCCGGGTTGGCGATCAGTTGATTTGTCTTCTGGTTGACCCACATGCGGGGTTTGAGCACGAAATTCTGGCCACGCGGTGTGGTCACCTCCACCACCATGGCGTCGCGCGCCTGTGGGGTGGGCTTTTCGACGCCACGGAAGGTCAGAGTGTAGCCAAGCACCTCCGTCGGCTCACCCTCGGCCAAACGCACCTTTTGCTCGCGGTCGAACCAACCGGTGGTCAGAAAGGCAAGCAGGAGAAGGCCGAGGCCAATGTGGGCAACCGGCCCGCCGGCCATCCGCCAGCGGCCGTTTCTCCCGTAATCGAGGACCGCCCAGCCGTTCGCAACAATATTGAAGAGGGCGGCGGCGATGTAGACGGTTGCCGGCACGCCGCGCAGACCAAAGGCAAAGGCCACAACCAACAACCCAGCCGTGATGGCGAGGGTGATGGCAAAGATGCGTCCCACCTTCTTCCGCGTGCGGCTCCAACCCAGAAACGGCGTCCCGCCGACGAAGAGGGCAAAGACCACCGCCAGCCAGAAGCTCATCCGGTTGTAGAAATCGGGACCCACCTGGGCAGGCGCACCCCACAACCTCGAGATCAGCGGCGCCGAGGTACCGAAGAGCACGACCACACCGATCAGGATTGTCAGGAGGATGCCAACCACAAAAAAGATCGTGCGCGAAACAAAGGGCTCGTCACCGACCTCCGCCGGAATCTCACGCCATCGGTAGAGCAGTAGCGCGATCGACAGGAGAAGAAAAAAGACCATGTTGAAGACCAACATCCCGGTGATGCCGAGATCGACAAAGGAGTGGACCGAGAAATCCGCCAGCACTCCGGACCGGGTCAGGAACGTCGCGTAGACGACGAGCAGGAAGGCGGCGGTGGCGAGCACCAAGTTGAGCCGCCGAAAGCGGCCTCGGCCACGCTGCAGGAGCATGCCGTGGGTCAGGGCGAGGGTTGCCAGCCAGGGCACCAGGGACGCATTCTCCACCGGGTCCCATCCCCAATAACCACCCCAACCAAGAGTCTCGTACGCCCAGTAACCGCCGAGCATGATAGCCGTCCCCAGGGACCCGAGCGATAAAAGTACCCAGGGCATCGAGACCTTTGTCCACTCGTCGTAGCGCTTCATCCAAAGGGCGGCGATCGCGAACGCAAACGGGATCCCCAGCGAGGCGTACCCGATGAACATGATCGGTGGGTGGATGACCATCCAGGGGTTCTGCAGCAGCGGGTTAAGCCCCTGCCCGTCCATCGGGGTCATCGCTGCCGTCAGCCCCTGGTGGAAGCGGAAGGGATCCTGCTTGACGAGCAGCAGGATCAGCGACAAAAGGGTCAAGTTGTAGACCACCATCACCCGCGATTCGTAGGCGCGCGAAAATCGCATCAGCGGCAGCCCTAGTAGAACGCCCCAGAAGATCCACAGCATGAAGCTGCCCTCCTGACCGCCCCAGAAGGTGGAGATCAGGTAATGGAGGGGCAGGAGGTTGTCGGAGTACGCCCAGACATAGTGCAGCCGGTAGTCGTGGGTGACCAACAGATACATCAAGAGCGCCGACCCGACTACGATGGCGAAGGTCATCAGTACGTAACTCTGGCGCGCCGGCCCCCGCCAGCGTTCGGGCTCCCGAATTGACAGCCAATAGGTAATGGTCGAAGCAAGACCGGCGAGCAACGCCGTCCACATCAGGATGGTTCCTGGTAGATACATGGGTTCTCCTAATCGATCACGAGGGCAACAAAGGGAATCGGTCGCCGCCCGAGGCGGACGACTTTAGGTCTCGGATCCGTACTTTCTGACGTCGTCTTCGAGCCCCTGGTATTTGGAGGGGCATTTCACCAGCAGCTGTTCGGCGCTGAACACGCCTTCCTGGTAGCTGCCGATCGCGACGATCTGGACGGCTTCCTCGAAGTTTCCGGGTTTGACGCCGTTGTAGTGGACCGTCATGGTGTTGCCGTCTTCATCCACCATGGCGAATTCGAGCTCCTCGGTCGCATCAAGGTACTTGGTGGAATTTTCCACCAGCCCTCCCGCCACCTGAACCTTGCTGCCCATCCGGGACGCCTCCTCGAAGCTGACATAGGGGGTCAGATTCGATTTGAAAGAAGTCGTTCCATAGGCCAGGAAAGCCACTACCAACACGGCGCCCACCGCGTACCAAATTCGACGCTGGCGTCGTGGATCAGTCATTCAGTCCTCCAGACGGCTGACCTTTCGATCGAGCCGGTAAACGTAGGCAAAGAGGCCAACCCAGATCATGAGAGTGACCACCATGATGCCCAAGAGATCAGTCATTTACAGCACCTCCTGTCGGCGCCGTTGCCGGATCGTCTCGATCCGGCAGCCGATAGTATATAACCATACGTACAAACCCGTAAATCCTACAAGCGACGCCATCAGCACCTGCGTATAGCGTGAATCGAATTCGTTGGCGCCACGAGTGTTGATAATCGTGTCAGGGTGCAGGGACCAGTAGATTCTCGGCACCACGAAGACCAGGAATGGCACGGTGACAAAGGCCAGGATCGCGTACACCGCAGACAAACTGGCGCGCCGCTCGGGATCATCGATCGCCCCGCGGAGCGCAAGGTAGGCGGCATAGATCAACAACAAGATGGTGATCGAGGTCTGGCGTGGGTCCCAGTTCCAGTACGCGTTCCACATGATGCGGGCAAATACCGAGCCGGTCGTGGTTGCAAGCACGGCGAAGAGGAGACCAAGACCTGCGCTGACCGAGGCGCGGATGTCGTCTTTCGGTTCTCTCCTCTTCAGGTACATTACCGACGTAACACAGGAGACAAGGAACGCGAGCACCGCGATCCAGGCCATCGGAACGTGGAAGAAGACGATCCGCGATGACTCGCCGATAAAGCCCTCTGCCGGCCGGACGTACAGAAAGGCCGCCACGATCACGATGGCAAGCCACACGAGCAGCAACAATTTCAATATGTCGGCAACCCGCATCCCTTTAAAACTCCCAGTTCCCACGTCTTTTTACCGCAACCGCCAAGAGCATACCCGATCTCCTCTGCAAACAACCGATTGCAGTGAGGAATTGCATCAATCGGACCATACGACCGGAAAAAGCATCGCCGAAACGATGGTCATAATTCCACCCATGGAGAGCACTGCACGGAGGGTGTTCACCACCGTCTCCGAAGTGCCGACCGACGCACCGGCCGTTCCCTGAATGAGAAAAATCAGCAGTGGCAGCAGGAGCGGCAGGGAGAGGACCGAGAAAAGGGCACCGCGGGTCATAGCGCGGGCGATGATCGCGGCGACGATGGTTGTGATGACCGCTAAAGCGTAACCCCCGACAACGAGAATGAGTACGAACCCGCCCACCAGCATGATCTTGTAACCCATGAGGATGCAGAACAGAGGCACCAGGATCGCCATCAAGAGATAGATAAGGATGAGATTGAACCCGAGCTTTCCCAGCCACACAGCCGTCGGTGATGCCGCCAGTCGCAGCAGCGGTGCGGTGTGGCTCTCCTCCTCCTTGACGAAAGATCGATCGAGACCGGCCAGCGCGGCAAAGAAGATCACAATCCACAACAGCACCGCGAGCAAAAATGGCCGATCCTCGGCGGTGATCCGGTAAGGGCCAACGGTGTAAGAGACCGCCGCCAGCACGGTCAGCGCGAAAAGCCCGAGGGCGTTGAGTGCGACCCGCGTACGGAATTCCGTCCGCAGGTCCTTGGCGGCTACCGCCATCGCCTCAGCCAGCAAGCGCGACACGCCTATGCCCCCACTCCATCTCATCGCGATCGTTGGTCGCCAACACCACCGTCTTGCCGGCCTGCGTGAGCCCGCGAACAGCTTCCTTCAGCCAGTTCTTCCCAGCCGGGTCGAGGTTTGAACCGGGCTCATCGAAGAAAAGCACCGCAGGATCGTGAAGCAGCGCCTGAGCGATCTTGAGCCGCTGCGCCATGCCCGTGGAGTAGCCGCGTACAGGCGTCCGGCGGTCAGGGTCGAGCCCGACCAGATCCAGGCACTCGCGGCATCTCCCGCCGGCCCGATCCATGCCTCGAACGCTGGCGAAAAAACGTAGATTCTCCATCGCATCCAGTTCTTCGTAGACCGCCATCGCCGGTGCCACGACCCCGAGATGGCGACGCCATTCCTCGCGCGCCGTCTCGTTCCCATCCAAGACATGGCTCACAGCACCTCGAGTGGGGCGAAGCAGACCACAGAGGATTGTGAGGAGGGTCGATTTTCCGGAACCGTTGGGCCCCGTGATGACCAGCACTTCGCCGGGCACGGCTTCACCCGAGACCGACCGGAAGACCACCCGGAGGTCGTAGCGCTTGGCCACATCTGTAAACGAGATTCGGACGCCGTCTGCCATCGCCTGACCATACCACCCACCCACCCAGATACAAGATCCAAGATGCAAGATCCACCCACCCTCACCAGCGGACTTTCCTGAGGTGTTCATCTTGTATCTTGTATCCGGGTGGACGGGCGGGCGGGTGCATCTTGCATCTTGGCGGAGGGGTGGGTGGGAACGGGAACGAGTCAAACTTGAGAAGAGCGCCAAGACAGAATCGACTTCCTGTCCGCCAGCGTCTTCCTGGGCTATTATCTCCTGCATAGGAGGCGCCCATGCGTTCGGTGATCACCGGAACCGGCATGTACATCCCGGAAGCCAGCGTCGACAACCACGCCCTCGCGAAGATCATGGACACCTCGGACGAGTGGATCCGGGTGCGAACCGGGATCGTCAAACGACAGTATGCGGCGCCCGACCAGGCGACCTCCGACCTCGCCGTTCCGGCATGCCGCCAGGCGATCGAAAACGCCGGGCTGAAAACCGAAGACATCGACTATCTGGTGTTCGCAACCATGACACCGGATTACTACTTCCCCGGTTCGGCGCCCTTCCTGCAACGCAAGCTCGGTCTCGAACAGATCCCGTGCCTCGATATCCGCCAGCAGTGCGCCGGTTTCGTGTATGCGCTGCAACTCGCCGACGCCCTGATCCGCTCCGGTCAGCATTGCAGGGTACTGGTCGTGGGAGCGGAGGTGCACGCATCGATGATTCCGTGGTCGGACCAGACCTGGAAAACGGTGTTGGGAGAAGTCGATGGGGGAGTATCGTCCGAGGAGTACGAGAAGAACACCGAGACCCGCGACCGTATCGTTCTCTTCGGCGACGGAGCCGGTGCCGTCGTGGTCGAGGCCCGCGACGAAGGCGAAAGCGGCGTCATGGACTGTCTGCTCCACACCAACGGCGACGAAGCCGAGCGGTTGTGGACCAAGGCGGCAGGCAGCGCCTATCGTCCGTACATCAAGCCCGAAATGATCACCTCGGGCGACGTCACCCCGGTCGTCGAGGGGCGCAAGGTCTACGCCCTGGCGGTCACCTTCATGCCGCAGGTAACGCTCGAGATCCTCGAGCAGAACAGTCTCACCCTCGACGACCTCGATCTCGTCATCATGCACCAGGCCAACTTGCGCATCAACGAGGGAGTGCAGAAGCGCCTCGGGCTTCCCGATGAGAAGGTATTCAACAACATCCGGAACTATGGCAACACCACCGCCGGTACCATCCCCATCGCCTACCATGAGGCGCTCGCTCAAAATCGAGTCAAACCCGGTGATCTGGTGGCCTTTGTCGGCCTCGGCAGCGGGCTGAATTGGGGAGCGATTCTTTACAGGTGCTGACGCCCCCGCCCACCCAATTCACCACCAAGGCACCAAGGGTTTTCTGACCCATCACATTGCGGGTGCGGAACTGAGCATGAACAGGCTGAGTTTCGTGCGTTCTGATTTCTATGAACCAAGACTCAACTGAAATTTATCCGTTGTGGGTCCTTGGTGATCTTGGTGTCTTGGTGGTTCAAACGAATTTCCGGCACGCATACGGAGACGGGTTAAAACTCGAAACCCAACAAATCACAAAACTTATGCTACTCTTTGCTCGCGGTGAGAGCTGCGACCGAACGAATCCGGTCCCTCCCCCGCCTGAATTAAACGAATAGGAGACGTCGTGACACGACGCATGCTCATCAATGCTCAGCGCCCCGAAGAGGTGCGCATCGCAATCATTTCGGATAACAAGCTTGACCAATACGAGGTCTCGGCCACCGAGTCGGGTTTGTACCGAGGAAACATATACCGCGGCTCGGTCGCCAATGTACAACCATCGTTGGACGCCGCCTTCGTCTACTTCGGCGCGGATCGGGACGGCCTATTGCGGGCCGACGACGTGGTTCCCTCAGCCTTTCACAAAAAGTTGGAAAAGGCCGGCAAGCACCCGCGCATCGACCGTATCCTCGAACGAGGAAAACCGATCCTGGTCCAGGTCACTCGCGACGGCGTCGGTCGCAAAGGGGCCCTGGTCACCACCAACCTCAGCATCGCCGGACGGTACCTCGTCCTGATGCCGTACGATGACGTACGCGGCATCTCGCGCAAGGCCGAGGACGAGGACCGACAGGCGATTAAAGACCGGGTGGCTAAACTGGAGCTGCCGGAAGGGTGCGGGGTGATCCTCCGTACAAACGCCCTCGATCAGCCCCAAAAAACCCTCAACCGCGATCTCAACGCCCTTGTTCGGCTGTGGAAGACGATTCGCCAGGAGGCCTCGGCCGGAAAGGGCCCGCGCCTCCTCTACAGTGACCAGGACCTGATCGTCCAGGCGCTACGCGACTCCTTCGACAGCTCCATAACGGAAATCCTGGTCGACGACGACGAGGCGTACGCCAAAGCTCAGGGCTATATGCGGACATTCATGCCGAGATCCGGCAAACGGCTTGTCCGCTATACCGACAGGATGCCGCTCTTCAGCCGCTACAACCTCGAGGAACAGATCGATCGCATTTATCAACGCAAGGTCGAGCTGTCCAGCGGCGGGTCCATCGTCATTGACGGGACCGAGGCACTGACCGCCATCGATGTCAACTCCGGCCGAGCCACCCGCGGTGGCAGCCAGGAGGAAACGGCCTACACCACCAACCTCGAAGCGGCGCGCGAAGCAGCACGGCAGCTCCGGCTGCGCGACATCGGCGGTCTCGTAGTGGTCGATTTCATCGACATGCGGTCATCCAAGCACCGGCGCGAGGTCGAGAAGACCATGCGCGACTCGATGAAGGACGACAAGGCAAGGACCAACGCCAGCAGGTTGTCGGAGAACGGTCTGCTGGAGATCAATCGCCAGCGACTCAAAAAGGCGCTCCAGCTTCGCACCCACCGGCCGTGTCCAACCTGTAGCGGCGCCGGAACCATTGCCAGCCCCGAGCTCATTGGCCTCAATATCCTGCGTCGAATCGAAACCCGCGCGGTCACGGGCCGCCTCGGAGGAGTCCGGGTCGAGCTCCACCCGGAGCTCGCTGACGCGCTGCAGAACGAGCGTCGACAAGAGCTCGCGGCCCTCGAGCGGGAGTTCGACATCGAAATCGAGATCATTGCGGCCTCAGGTCTCCACCGCGCCGAGGAGCACATCGACTGGCGTGAGCGAACGAAGGCCGAGGAACGGGCACCGGCCCCCGCGGTCAGCGCCGCCGATCTCGCCAACGGTGTAAACGGCAAAAAGCGGGGCCGGGCAATGACGCCACCGCCGGACGAAGCCAAAGCTGCGGCCAGTGATGCCGAGGATGCCTCGGCCACAAAGGGGAAACCACGCCGGCGGCGGCGCGGCGGCCGCAAGCACAAAAAGGCTAAAGCCACCGACACAGCGGGCGAACCGAACGACTCGACCACTTCCAAGGGGAGCGAAACGGGGGCCGAGGAACGGGCTCCGGCTGCCACGGACAGCGCCACAAATCTCGTCGATGGTGTGTACAGCGAGATGCAGCGCGAAACGGAGACGTCACCTCCGGACGAAGCCGAAGTTGCGGCCGGCAGCGCCAAGATTGCCGAGGCCTCGGCCGCGAAGGGGAAACCACGTCGGCGGCGGCGCGGCGGCCGCAAGCACAAAAAGGCCAAAGCCACCGACACTGCGGGCGGACCGGACGACTCGACCGTTTCCGAGGAGAGCGCAACGGGGCCCGAGACCGAAGCCGTTGCCGGAGCTGACGACGCCGCTGCCGCACCGGCAACAAAACGACGGCGGCGGAGACCGCGTCGATCGCGCAAAAAGGCGGCGACAGCCGCGGTACACTCCGACGAAGCCCCGGCAGGTTCGGATCCGTTTTCGTATTGAGGCGGGTAAAGGGTTAAGAGCTAAGGGTTAAGACACTCAAATACGGCAATGTGCCGCTTAAAAGGTCTTTACTCTGAACTCATTACTCTTGACCTGGTCGCCGAACGGCGGCCGGTTACTCCTCGTCAACGTGAGGAAAGACTTTCGTGTCGACACCGAGTTCATCACCGATGAACTCCAACGCCTCGCGCAGATCATCGACCCCGAGCTGGGGCGGCACTTTGACAACCGCCGACATGGTGAACAGAGGCGTACCGCTCATCGGTGCGGCCACCACCTCGGTGGTCATCGTCTCGACGTTAATGCCCTGCTCTGCGAGGTAGCGCGAGACCTGATGGATGATCCCCAGGTGATCGGCGCCCAAAACTGTGATGGCGCACGGCGCGGCCGAGGTCTCTTCGGGCGCCGAGACCTCACTGAGGTGCGTGTGAACGTCGTAAGCGGCGAAGTGAACCTCGTCAAGGGCAGAGCGCAGTGACTCGATTTCCTCCTCCGGTGCGGTAACGAACATGAGCGTCGCAAAATCACCGCCAAGGCGGACCATCCGGCTGGATTCTACGTTGCCATTAGAACGGACGATGATTTCGGCGATTTTCTCGACGATGCCGACACGATCCCGACCTGAGGAGGTCAGTACCAACTGTTTGCGCATCAGGGGTCCCCTCCCGCGTCCTAGCCCACACCCGACCATGTTACCTCGGATGCTGGATGCTGGATGCATCAATAGCATCGGTCCATATCCGTGCGTGGAAAGGGGCGGGTGGGGGATCCAGTATCTAGGATCTAGCATCCATTATCGGGTGGGTGGACGGGCGGAAAAAAGCGTGGCTGGTCACCCAGCCACGCCGCCTTCCCGTTGAGGAGGAGTCTCGAGTCGTTGCTCGTCAACGGGTCATGAGCTTGATCGTCCCGCTGAAGCTCTCGAGCGAGATACTCGGTCCACCGGTGCCGGTGTTGAAGCTCAACTCCTTGCCCGGGGTGTACTTGCTGGTTCGCCTCGGCTCCGGTCCGATCTGATTGTCGATCGAACCCGAGAAAGTTGAGAGCTCGAACGACGCAATCAGGGTCGGGTCGACCACAAGGGTTATGGCCCCGTCCATGGTCTGGATGTCGAGGTCGTTGCCTGGACCAGGAATCGCTTGGCACGTGATATCTCCCGAGACGGTTTCGAGGTCCCCGCCATCGATGACGCCCCCGTGAATCATGATCTCGCCGCTGACATTTTCGACATCAATGAGCCCACCTGCGGCGCGGATCTCGATCAGACCGCTGACCGACGCCAGGTCGCTTTCGGGTGGGGCGGACTTGACGAATATGTTCCCGCTCACGCTCTCGACATCGAGCGCGGACGGGTTGCTCGAGATCTGGATATTTCCGCTCACCGTTTCGATGTCAAGCTCACCGGTAACGCCAGTCACCGAGATCGAGGCGCTCACCGTCTCGACCGACAGCGGCGTGCCGCCGGGCAGACGAATCGTCAGGTCGGTTTCCACCTCGTGTCGGCCGTGGTACTCCTCGTCGAAAACGACCTCGATCCATACCCCGTCCTCGTCGCCTTCGAATTCGAGCTCTTCGACCCCATCGCCGAGGGTCCCGGTCACCTCCACGACGTCTTTGTCCCACGCCTCGATCGTCACGGTGCCGGACAGGACCTCGATGTCAATCTCTCCCCCTGGGCCGATCGGAAGCCTCTCGCTGACCGGCTGCGCCGCCCAGACTGTTCCGACCACCACCAGCGCGGCAATCATGGCAACTGCGCACTTCGCGAATCTTTTCATTTCAACCTCCACTCCCGGCTCTCCGGGTATTGCGTTCAGACTTCAGCCGGCAGACGGACGGCGCGCTGCAACAGATTGATCTGTTGCCGATACGCCCCGACCAGCTGCTTCATCAAAAACTCGTTCTCCGGGTCCTCACCGAGGGCCACGGCAATCCTGTCCATCGCCTGGTCGATGAGCAGCAGATTCTCCATCACCACATCCATGGTTTCGCCGGAGAGCTCGTGGCTCCTGGCGTCCAGAGCATTCAGGAGCTCGGTGCGCCTGGCCATGTAGTCGTTTACACCCAGGCCCTCGAAGGATGCGAGCAGCACCTCAGACTCTCCACTCTCGACCACCGCCGGCAACTCAGCCATCATCACCGCTTGTGATCGCCCGATGTAGTACGCCGTTACAACCGAGGTGATGACCAAAACCGCCGCCGCGGCGGCCATCAATGTACGGCTCCAAAATCGACCGCGCACCACCTTGGCCTCGGAGATTCGGGCGGCGATTCCGGGCCACAGGTCGTGCGGCGGCTCGAGCGAGCGCGGCAGCGCGGCGGCGCCTTCTCGCAGCTCGCGAATGGTCTCGAGCTTGTCGGCGCATGATGGACAATCAGCGAGGTGGGTTCGCAGGCCATTCGCGTCGTCGGCATCAAGCTGACCGTCCAGATAATCGTCAAAACGATCGGTCGATTCGTGACAGTTCATGATGTCAATGCCTTTCGCAACAACTGCCGCGCGCGGTGCAGCTGAGCCTTCGAGGTGCCCACCGCGACACCGGTGAGGCGCGCGATCTCCTTGTGACGGTAACCCTCGACGTCGTGCAGCACGAAAACCGTTCGCGCACCATCCGGGAGAGCGGCAATCGAGCGCTCCAGATCCAGCACCTGGCCGGGGGACGGCGCGGATGCCGTCAAATCGAGGGGCAGGTCGTCGCCGGCGGGCTTGACACGGGCTTCCCGCCTCACTGTGCTCCGTCGATCACCGAGCACGACGTTGACGGTGACCCGATGGAGCCAGGTGGAGAAAGCGCTCGCACCTCGGAAAGACCCCAACTTCTGCCAGGCGCGAACAAAGGCTTCCTGCGCCAGCTCTTCGGCAAGCGACGGATCTCCGCACATTCTCAGACAGAGGAGGTAGACCCTGCCGACATTTTCACTGTAAAGCTCTTCAAATGCCCCCACGTCGCCTCGGACGGCCCGATCGACGAGGCTCTCGCTGCCTTCGGGTTTGCCGGCTACACCCATGGCCACCCTGGGCGGCGCAGGTTTTGACACGGGAAAGGTCGCAGTTGTTTCCACACCATATGAGATGCCGCGGCCCGTTGAAAGGTTGGTTTCGCGGTCGCAGAGGTCGTGAAAATGTCGATTTGGGAATCTCGGCACGGCGCGCGCGGTTGGATTCTGCGAGCAGGTGCGAAGGGTGGTAGCTGATGGTCGATTCCGAAGCGACAACTCGGGGCATCGAGGTGACCGTACGGTCGAGCTATGTGCCCGAGCGCTCGCAGCCGGTGGAGAGCCGGTGGTTCTTCTCCTACCGGATCCGGATCTCCAACCGGGGTCCGGTCCCCGTCCAACTCCTCAACCGCCACTGGGTAATCACCGACGCGCACGGTTGTGTCGAGGAGGTGCGTGGGCCCGGAGTCATAGGCGAACAACCCCTGATGGCGCCGGGAGAATCTTACGAGTACTCCTCGTTCTGCCCGCTCGGCACGCCCTTCGGTACCATGGAGGGCAGCTACGAGATGGTGACCAAGGACGGCGAACGCTTCTGGGCAAAGATCGGCCGATTCACCCTCAGCCAGCCGTTGGCGGTCAACTGACTGTCTCGTCGCCGAAGCCCACACCATCGATCCGTTTCCTGGGTGCGATGGAACACCTGTCATTCCGCCGCACTCCACGCGCAGATCACTGATTCGACGTCGTCCGCCTCGATCCACCGGATCGGCGTACCGCGGCGCTCCATTCCGCGAAACCAGGTCTGCTGTCGCTTGGCAAACCGGCCGATGGCATTCTCGAGGTCCCCGATCATTTTTTCCCGCGACTTCTTCCCCAATAGAAAGGCGGTGATCTCGCGGTACTCGAGACCGAGATCGTCGAGACGGCGTGGATCAACCCCGCGGTCGAGTAGACCCTGCACCTCCTCAACCATGCCCTCCTCGAGCCGTGAGGAAAGACGACGACCGATGCGGCGTCGCAACTCTTTCCGTGCAACCTCGATCCCGAAAACGGTGAAATTCAGCGATACGCCCGGGGACTCACCATACCGCACCGGGTTTTGCTCGCGATACTCAGCAATTTCGAGAGCCCGGATCACCCGCCGCTTGCTCGACATGTCCGTCTCGTCGCCGAGGTCCGGCGCTCTCCGCCGAAGCTCGGCCACCAGCTCGTCGCGATCCAGTTCCTGGAAGCGTTCACGGAGTTCGGAGTTCTTTGGAACATCGGCGAGCCGGTAGTCGCGAACCACCGCCTCCACGTACAGCCCGCTGCCGCCGACCAGAATCACCGGCACTCCTCGATCTGCGAAGGGAGCACGCCCCGCCATCTCGCGCAGAACACGGTAGCAGTCCTGCTGGTATCGGAAGGTGGAGTAGACCTCGGCGGGTTCTGCCACATCGATCAGGTGATAGGGAACGGGCGGCACAGTGGCGGCGTATTCATCCAGGTCCTTTCCTGTTCCGATGTCGAGGCCGCGGTAGACCTGGCGCGAGTCCGCCGACACGATCTCCGAACCCACGCGATGGGCCACCTCGACCCCGAGGCGCGTTTTCCCGCACGCAGTCGGACCGACGATCGCAACCACCTGGAGGCTCATCGCTCGAACTGCTCCCTCAATCTCCGGTCCAGCTCCTCGACCTCGGCTCGAGTGGTTCCTGCGAGGAGCACCCCGATCCTCCGCAGCCTCCTTTCTCCGATGTGAAAAGGCGAGGTAACGAGGACCCCCACCCGGCTCCTGGAATCGAAGGCATCGTGGGCGAGGGCCGCCTCGAGCAACCGGTAATCCGGCGGTAGGCGCAGCTTTCGGGCCGCGAAGAGACGCCAGTACAACACCCGATCTCCACCCCAAGAACGCCACAGGCGGATCACCGGCGCCGACACCTGGAGGCGGGCATTGAGGTCGGCCAGCGGCCGCAGACTGAGCTGGTCACCATCACGCCATACGAAGTGATCGAGACAGACGGGGCCAAAGTAGCCCTCCTCGGCGAGCCGCCGTGCAACCTTCATCGCGATTTCGGTGACGGCCGGGCGCCATGGATCGAGGGTTTCGGAGGCCTCGTCGAAGAGAGAGCCTATGTAGGCCCCATCGGCGGTGTTGATGATCTCGTAGACTTGAAGATCCTCCACACCGCCATCACCTTCGAGAGTGAAGACCGTTGCAATGTCGAGCACCCTCTGTCGCCACCTCTCGAGGAGCAGGCAGACGTCCTCATCAAGCAGGCGTTGCATCACCTCCCAGTCCGATCGGCTGAGCGTTGCCGACCGGAGCCGGCGGTTGCCGAGGCCGGCGTTGCCGTGCTCGGACTTGAGCAACCACTCCTCCCCGGGAGGCCGAGACGCGATACAGGCTTCGATTTTGTCGGGCGCAGTGAAGACACCGAGGATTTCATCGACGTCGAATAGCTGCCGCTCGAGATCTGCTGCAAATCGTCGACCGTTGACCCGTTTGACGACAGCGAGTGGTGGATGTGGTGCCGGCCGGGCATAGGAACCGCTGATCGTGGCCGCCTCGCTGTTCCATCCGAAGGGTACGAACTCCGCGTCGGGGTTCACATCCGGAAGGACGCTGGTCCTGGGCCGCGGCAGACCGGCCCTTTCGACGTAAGCCAGGAAATCTTTGGCGGGCGCCTCGTCGACCAGCACCGAGCAACCGTGGTCACCAAGGAGCAAAAGGTGAAGAGGCATCTCCACCGCCTGCCGCCCCCTGCCATCCGCGGTTTCCGGTACCCGACCCGGGCGCAGGCTGAGGTCGAAGTCGGCGTTGACGAGGTACTCCCGCATCGCGCCAAGGGTACACGCCCCTCTTCAGCATCGCTTGTGTACAATGGCGGCAGGTATCCGAAGGAAAGGCGGGGGGCAGCGTCTCGACCGGGCACGGCGGGGCGGCGACCGTTGGCGGTTCCTCCTGCATTCGCGTCGTGTTTCTCGCGAGAGGCGCATGACGAAGGAGGGGCGGGTTGATCGGTCGGACGGTATCCCACTACAGGATCCTCGAACGACTCGGTGGCGGCGGCATGGGAATCGTCTACCGGGCCCAGGACACCCGCCTGGACCGTACCGTCGCCCTCAAATTCCTGCCCATGGAATGGTGCCAGGATCCGCTGCTCCGTGAGCGCTTCAGCCGCGAGGCTCGCGCCGCCTCGACCCTGGACCACCCCCACATCTGCACCGTTTTCGATATTGACGAGACGCCCGAGGGACAACTTTTTATCGCCATGGCCTACTGCCCGGGCGAGAACCTCAAACAAAGGACCCTCCGTGGCCCAATGCCGATCGAGGACGCAGTAGACATCGCCATCCAGATCGGCGAGGCATTGGGCGGCGCCCACGAAGGCGGCATTGTTCACCGGGATATCAAACCCGCCAACATCCTCATCACCGACCGCGACCAGGTCAAAGTAGTAGATTTTGGGCTCGCCAAACTTGCAGGAGAAGCGACAGTCACCCGGAAGGGATCGGTGATCGGCACACCGGCCTACATGTCCCCCGAGCAGGCAACCGGTGACGAGGTCGATGGACGAGGTGACCTGTGGGCCTTGGGTGCCGTCCTCTACGAGATGGTGGCGGGTCGGCGCGCTTTCGCAGCCGATCACGAGCAGGCGATTCTCCTCGCCATCACAACCACCGACCCGACACCCATTGACACCTTGCGTCCCGAGGTGCCAGCCGAGCTGCAACGAATTATTCGCCGTTGTCTCAAGCGCAAGCCTCAGGAGCGCTACCAGGCCGCCAGCGATCTGGTGGCCGATCTCAAGCGATTTCGAGGCGACCCGACACCCGCCGAGGTCGTGACCCAGACTCTGCCGTCTGCATCTCGAGCCCGACGGCGGTGGTCTCTCAAACACCGTGTCCTGCCGGTTGCGGCCGCGATCGTGGCGGTTGCACTGGTGGCGACCCTCTACCCCACCCTGAATCGCTCGAAGACCCGCCACCTGCTGGTCCTGCCATTCAACTGTCCGGGAGCAAATGCGGAAGCCGAGCTTTTGTGCAGCGGTCTCCTCGACACCGTCACTGCAAAGCTGGCGGAGCTGCGACGATTCCGTTCAGCCCTGTCCGTCGTGCCGGCGTCCGAGGTTCGAGGCCAGGGTGTCAACAATGCCGATATCGCTCGCCGCGTCTTTGGCGTCGATCTGGTGGTCTCCGGATCCGTTCTCCGCGAAAACGCCCACCTTCGCATACCGATCGAGCTGGTCGACGCGAGCCAATTGCGTCAGATTCGCTCTCGCACCATCACCACCGAGCAAACCGCCGAATTCGTTCTCCAGGACCGGGTCATCGCGGCCATCGAAGAAATGCTCGACGTCGAGCTCGGCGCCGCCGAGCGGCAGGCGATGATGGTCGGCGGCACCCAAAACGCCGAAGCAGCGGAGCTCTTCCTCGAGGCACGTGGCCACGCCAGAAAAACACCCACCAAAATCCACCTCACGCAGGCCATGACCCTCTATCGCCAGGCGCTCGAGATCGATCCCGCATACGCGGAGGCTATGGTCCAACTTGCCGACGCCTGTGACCAGCGGTATCAACTCGAAGGGGATTCAATCTGGCTCGAGCACGGCGCCAACTACGCCCAGCGCGCGGTTGCGCTCGCCCCTGACCTGCCCACAGCCCAGTTCGCCGCCGGCCGCTTCGCGTTCGCGAACTCGTCATACGAAGGCGCCATCGAACACTTGAAACGAGCCATTGCGCTCGATCCATTGGGCGTCAGCGCCTACATGTACCTCGCCCAGGCGTACCAGGCAATCGAAGAATCGGAGCTGGCCGACGAAACCGTAAAGCGGGCAATTCGAACCGGACCCGAGGACTGGCGGACCTATTACGATCTGGGCAAGTTCTTCTACAACAGCCACGAGTGGAAGCGGGCGGCCGGCTATTTCCGGCAGGTCGTCGAACTTCTGCCGGAGAGCAGCGCCGGCTACACTGCTCTTGGAGGTTGCCTCTTCTACCTCGGCGATCGCGGCCAAGCTCGAGAAAACCTCGAGCGAGCCGTTACCATCGGCAGCGGCTACGAGGGCTACAACAACCTTGCCACCCTCGAGTTCTACGAAGGCATGTATGCCGAGGCGGCCGAGCTCTACGAACGCGCGCTCGAGATGGACGACACCGACTTCCACGTCTGGAACAACCTGGCTGAGGCCTCGCGCGCAGCCGGCAACTCCCCCGAGCGAGTGCGCCGGGCATACGAGCACGCCGCAGGACTAGCGGCGAGCGATCTCTCGACCGACCCCGACAACGTGACGCTGTTGATCAACCTGGCCTCGTTTTCCGTCCACCTCGGTGACGATGCCGGCGCGCGCGAGTATCTCGCGCGGGTCGAGGAGCTGGGTGTGGACGGTGCCGAGCTGAAGTTCTTTACCGCCGATGCTTATGAGAGGCTGGGCGAGCGGGCGCGGGCGCTTGACTGGGTCCGGCTCGCGCTCGAGGCCGGATTTTCGCTACAGATTCTGGAGGACTATCACGATTTCGACGCTCTGCGCGCAGATCCGCGGTTTGCCGGGCTGGCGGCGGTGGTCGGTGCGGAGCAATAGCCGGTTGGCTGTTCGAACCGGCAAGA
>Ga0255045_10000047_pt1 | contig 21128 bp, 14 predicted proteins | sample BC1_12_23_MG_FD_183652 | JGI IMG/M metagenome (GOLD analysis project Ga0255045, IMG submission 183652) | Seawater microbial communities from Strait of Georgia, British Columbia, Canada - BC1_12_23 | ecosystem: Environmental > Aquatic > Marine > Strait | place: Canada: British Columbia...
AGTCATGCAAAGGTTGCGGAGGGGACAGGTGACCGTTTTGACCCGACCCTCCTGCAGCTCGTCAATACCGAGCACCTTTGTCCATTCGTAATCATGCCGTTTTGAAGTCATCGATATCCCACTTTCGAGAGGTGTCTTTCGGTTCAGTCCAGGGACACACCGCCGTACTGGATGCCGGTCAGATGCGCCATGTCCCGTTTCCAGGTCGTCAGATCGTCAACCGAAAGCTGGTTGAGGTGGCTGTGGCCGCAAGCACGCGCCATGACCTGCATGAGCTCGGTCGAGGCGCGGAAAAAGTTGTTGAGTTGCTCGGCGCCTTTTTCGATCTTCAGCCGCTGCCGCAGATGCGGTTTCTGGGTGGCGATGCCGACCGGGCAGTTGTTGGTGTGGCAGGCCCGCATCCCCAGACAGCCGATGGCCTGGATAGCGGAGTTGGACACTGCGACCGCATCAGCCCCCAGGGCTAGCGCCTTGACGAAATCCACCGGCAGCCGCAGACCACCGGTGATAACTAAGGTCACATCATTGCCTCCCGATTGATCGAGACACCGCCGGGCGCGCGCCAGGGCGGGGATTGTCGGCACCGAGATGTTGTCCCGGAACAGCAGGGGCGCCGCACCCGTCCCGCCGCCGCGACCGTCGAGGATGACGTAGTCGACTCCGATCTCGAGCGCGGCTTCGATGTCGCGCTCGATGTGTTGGGCGGAGAGCTTGACCCCGATGGGAATCCCGCCCGTCGCATCGCGAACCTCCGCAGCGAAATCTCGATACTGGTCGACGTCTTCCCAATCGGGGAATCTGGGCGGAGAGATCGCCGCCTCGCCTTCCGCCAGGCCCCGTACTTCGGCGATTTTGCCTCGGACCTTTTCGCCCGGCAGGTGGCCACCGGTGCCGGTCTTGGCGCCCTGGCCGCATTTGAAATGGAAGGCCTGGCAATTCTGGACCTTGTCCATCGAGTAACCAAAGCGTGCCGAGGCCAGCTCGTAGAAGTAGCGCGAGTTGCTGCCCTGCTCCTCGGGCAGCATGCCGCCCTCACCCGAGCAGATTCCGGTGCCCGCCAACTCGGCACCCTTCGCCAGGGCAATCTTGGCTTCCTCGGAAAGCGCACCAAAGCTCATGTCGGACACAAGAAGTGGGATATCGAGCTCGAGCGGCTTTGCGGCATTGGGCCCAATCACGACTTCCGTGCCAACCGGCGCGTCATCCAGTAGCGGGACCTTGTGGAGCTGGGCCGTCAGGATCTGGATGTCGTCCCACTTCGGCAGCTCGTCGCGCGGCACACCCATCGCCGCCACTCGGCCGTGGTGGCCGATCTTACTCAGGCCGTGCTCGGCCAGGTGCTGGATGTACTGATAATGGGGTTCTTCAGCGCCGCCATGGAAGTCCTTGTAAAGGCCCTGATAGGCGTCGCGATCGTAGGGTTGCGGGTTCTCCTTTTCCCAGGCGGCAATTTCCTCTTCATCGACCCAGACGGCGCCGTCTTCGATCCAGGACTGAAAGTGGTGGAGCTTTTCCTCGGGATTGTAGGAACTGACCCCGGTCTTGTAGCTGTAATCCCACCGGTGGACGCCGCAGATCAAATCCTTGCCTTCGATGGAGCCATCACTCATTAAGGCACCGCGATGCAAACACCGCCCGTAGAGAACCGATGCCTGCTCCTCGTCCTGCCACCGAATAACCACCAGATCGACGTTGGCGACCAGAGCGTAGGTGGGGCGCAGCGGTTCGAGTTCGTCCCAATCGGATATCCGAATTTTCTTCATGGAGCCCCCGTTTCGTCGAATTCCACCATGAACAACAGAACCGACGTCCACCGATTCCGCTCTGCATTCCTAGACACTTCGCAGATGCACCGTTACCGTATGCCGGCGACTACCAATGAGGAGATCTTTGATGACCACAGAGTACGCGCTCAAACCGGAGTCTCGCGACCGCGCTGAGATCCCCGAGGAATACACCTGGGATCTGAACCAGATCTACCCCAACTGGAACGGGTGGGAGACGGGCCTCGAACAGCTGCAGGAACTGATGGACTCCTATCAAGGGCTCAAAGGGACCCTGTCGGAGGGACCACAGCGAATCCTCGAGGCCAGCCTCCTCTCCGACGAGCTCGGCCAGCTCGCCTATCGGGTTTACCAATACCCGGGTCTGATGCAGAGCCAGGACACCCGAGACAACGCGGTCCAGGCACGCCTCGAGCAGGTGCGGCTGGCGCTCGCAGCCTTCCGGCAGGCCACCGCCTGGTACACGCCAGAGCTGCTTGAAATCCCCGAGGCGACCATGCAGGGCTGGCTCGACGAAACTCCCGAGCTGGTGCCGTACCGTTTCGGCATCGAGGAAAGTTACCGAATGCAACGGCACGTCCTCGACGAGGACGGCGAGCGCCTGCTCGCCTTTGCCTCGACCCTGAACGGCTCACCCGCACAGACCTATTCAATGCTGTCCGACGCCGACGTTGATTTCCCGACCGTCACCCTCTCCGACGACAGGGAGATGGTGGCGAGCCATGCCAATCTTTCGCAGGGACTCCACACGCTACGCAATCAGGCCGACCGCGAGAAGCTCTTCAAAGCTCATTTCACCGTCTACGACAACTACCCCAACACCTATGCCTCCATCTACAACGGGGTCCTGCAGAAAGACTGGTTCGTCGCCCGCTCGCGGAACTACGAATCTGCCCTGGAGGCCAAGCTCGATGACGACAACATCCCTGCGGCCGTAGTGGAGAACCTCATCGACACGGCGCGGACCGGCAGCGGTCCCCTCCAGCGCTACCACCGTCTCCGCAAAAAGGCCCTGGGTCTCGAGCGATACCGCTATTTCGATGCCTACCTGCCACTGGTGGAGATCGAATGGACCCTCCCTTATGGCGCGGTCGGGCAGATCACCGTCGACTCGGTGGCGATCTTCGGCGACGAATACCAGCAGACAGTCGAGCGTTCTTTTGCCGAGCGTTGGATCGACGTCTATGAGAACGAGGGCAAACGCTCGGGCGCGTTTTCAGCCGGCGTTTACGGCGTACACCCCTATATGCTGCTCAACTACGCCGACACCCTCAACGATGCTTTCACCGTCGCCCACGAAATGGGCCACACCATGCACACGGTGCTTTCAAACGAGGCCCAGCCCTTCGCCACCTCGTCCTACTCGATCTTTGTCGCAGAGGTAGCCTCGATGACAAACGAGTCCCTCTTTCTCGATCGCCTGCTGGCCGAAGAGACAGATCCTGCCCGACGCGTAGCGTTGCTGCAGCACGCCATCGACGACATCGCCGCAGGTTTCTACCGACAGGCGATGTTTGCGGACTTCGAGCTGCACGCCCACTGCGAGGTCGAGGGCGACCGCCCGATCACCGCCGAAGTCTTGCAGCAGATCTACCTCGGAGTGCTCGAAAGTATCTTCGGCGACACTCTCGACGATCAGGAGTGGTATCGCAACACCTGGGCCCGGATCCCCCACTTCTATGGCTCGCCGTATTACGTCTTCCAGTACGCGACCTCGAAGGCAGCGGCGATCCTGCTCCACCAGAGGATGACCGAGGGAGAGAAAGGGGAGCGCTCCGCCACCGTCGAGGCCTACCTCGAGCTGCTGCGTTCGGGCGGCAACGACCACCCCATCACCCAGCTCCAGACGGCGGGCGTCGACTTTTCGACCACCGAACCGACCGAAGCGCTCGTCGCGGAGATGGATGGGTTGGTCGATCGGCTGGAGGAGGAGCTGGAGAAACTCTGATCCTGATGCAGGGTGCACCCACCCCACCACCCTCCCGGATACAGGATGCAGGTCCCACCCGTCCCTCCCGGGACGAGCGCTTCAAGCCGGGGGTGGGTGGGCGGATCTAGTATCTAGGATCCAGCATCTAGCATCTGGAGCTATTCGGCCTTGCGCTTCTTGCTTCCTTCGTACATCTCGAACTTCAACAACCGGCATTCGATCGGGCCGTTGAAGAGTGGGATGCGGCGCGAGGGCTTGAGGCCGATCGATTTGGCCAACCGCGGTTCACCGGCGAGGATCCACGCTGTGGCGCCGGTCGCCTGATTCTTCAGGCTATCGCCAAACCGTTGATAGAGCCCAAAAAGACGTTCTACTTCACTCACCCGCTTGCCGTATGGCGGGTTGGCGACAATCACGCCGCCGGAACTCCACGGCAACAGCAGATCGAGCGCATCCCGCTGCTCCAGCTCGACCCATTGATCCATCCACGCTGCCTTGAGGTTTCGCTGGGTGGCGCGAATTGATCTCTCGGCCCGGTCACGGGCGATGATCGGCTGCGGCGCATCACGGTGGCCGTGGCTCGCCTCGTGTTGAACCTCCTCGAAGGTCAGGAGGTTGTGGACTGGCCACCGCTCGAAGGCGAACGCACGGTGCAGACCGGGCGGCGTGTGGGTGGCGATGAGCGCCGCCTCCACGGCGAATGTGCCGGTGCCACACATCGGGTCGAGCAGCGGCTCGGACCCGTCGTAGCCGGCCAGCAGGAGGATGCCTGCGGCCAGGGTTTCGGCCAGCGGGGCCGGTCCGCCCCGCGGTCTGTAGCCGCGATGGGACAGCGGCTCGCCACTGGAATCGAGACTGAGGGTCGAGGCGCCCTTTTCGACGAGCCGCAGGTGGAGACGGATATCGGGTTGGTTTCGGTCGACGTTTGGCCGCCGGCCACGTTTGGCGCGGAGGCGATCGACCGCTGCATCCTTTACGACCTGTCCGCCAAACGTCGTGTTGCGAAAGGAGCGATGCCGTCCGACGACCTCGACCGCGAAGGTCTGACCGTCGGCAATCACCTGTTCCCAGGCGACCGATGAAGCCAGTTTGTAAAGGCTCTCCCTCGATGTGACCTCGCCACGAACCAGTGGAACAAGCACCCGCATCGCGGTCCTCAGCCTGAGGTTGACGTCGTAGACGGTCCGCAGGTCACCCGAAAACAGGACCGAGCCACGGTCCGGGGCAACGGCGCCGGCGCCAAGAGCGCGCAGCTCATCGGCCAGAACCATCTCGAGGCCGCGGGCACAGGTCGCGGTCAGAGGCTGGTTTTTGCCAAGCTCAATCACACGCGCACACTACAGAAGCGCGCTTCAGAGGACAAGCATCAAGTTAGCGGGGAGATTCAACAGTAGAGGCTGAAAGCTCTTAGCTATTAGCTAACAGCTAATGGCTTTACTTCTTTTCGATGAACTCGATGGTGTAGCCATCCGGGTCTTTGACAAAGGCGATGACTGTCGTGCCGTGCTTCATCGGACCCGGCTCGCGGGTCACCTGGCCACCGTACTCGCGTACCCGTTCGCAGGCGCCAACGATATCCGGCGCACCGATGGCGATGTGGCCGTAGCCTTTGCCGAGGTCGTAGCTCGAGGTATCCCAGTTGTGGGTGAGCTCGATGACGGACGTCGAGTCCTCGTCACCGTACCCGAGGAAGGCGAGGGTGAACTTGCCCTCCGGATAGTCGTTTTTGCGCAGCAGCTTCATTCCCAGCGCCTCGGTGTAAAAGGCGATCGATTTGTCCAGATCGCCAACCCGAATCATCGTGTGCAAAAGCCTCATGTTCACCTCCGGTTCACAGTTTTGAGTTCTTAGTTTTGAGTTTTGAGTTAGCCCCCGCCCACCCAAGGAAGACCAGGAGGGTGGATGGAAATTCAAAACTCATAACTCAACACTCAAAACTCAGTAGTCACTCGTCATGATGAAGACCGGTGCGCCCTCGAAGCGCGTGTACTTCGGTCGTAGCCGTTTGGTGTTGTAGAACTTACCTACATCAACCACCTTCTTGCGGCTGGTCACGACGTCGATGGGCACGTTGTCGTAACGGCCGTTGCGGACGTTGACCAGACGGCCCGAGACGCCATCCAAAATCAAATCCATGGCGAGGTTTCCAAAGGCCATCGGCACCACCGAGTCGAGCGCGTCCGGATCACCGGAGCGCACGAGATAGCCGAGCCGCTGGTTGATGACGTTGACGCGGCGACCGTTATTGAATTTCGGCGACACATCGCGGAGAGCCCTTGCCACCCGGTCGCCAACACCGCCGAGCTTTTTGTGTCCGAACATGTCCTTCTCGTGGTCTGAGTACACCATCTCGTCCTCGCCGGTAAAGGTCGCGCCCTCCGATACCAACACCACGCTGTAATTGGAGGGGTTCTTTTCACGATCCCGCGAAAGCCTCTCGCATAGATCCTCGATATCGAAGGGGTGTTCGGGAATAACGCAGCGGTTGGCCGCGCCGGCCATGGTCGGCAGGAGAGCAGTAAAACCCGCATAGCGCCCGAAGACCTCGATCACCAGGAAGCGCTCGTGGCTGCCCGCCGATGTTCGCAGAGCGTGGGTCATGGCGATGGTGCGGGTGACACAGGTGGAGAAACCGATGCAGTAGTCGGTGCCGGGGACGTCGTTGTCCATTGTCTTCGGGAGCGCAATCACGGGCACCCCCTTCTCGTGCAGGTGGACCCCGTAGGAAAGGGTGTCGTCTCCGCCTATGGGAACCATCGTGTCAATGCCGAGGTACTCGATGTTTGCCAGAACTTCCTCGGTGAGATCGTTGGCCTCGTCGGTATAGCGGTCCCTGAGGTGATCGGGAAGCGCGGTCTGTGGCACGTGCGACGGACGGGTACGCGAGCTGTGGAGGAAGGTCCCGCCGGTTCGGCCGACCTTATTGACGACTTCCTCGGTCAGATCGATCACGAAATCGGAGCCGTTTTTGCGGTCGCGGTCGATCTCGATCAGATCGGCCCAGCCGCGGCGGATCCCGAGGACTCTGAATCCTTCGCGCAGGGCCCGTACCGTCACCGCGCGGATGGCCGGGTTGAGACCGGGCACATCGCCACCTCCGGTGAGGATGCCGATCGTTCCACGGTGTTTTTTGGAATTCGCCATTTCTTCTCCTTCAACAGTCGTCGATGTGATCACCTCGCTTTTCAAGCGAGCGCTGAGAAATTTACTCCTGATTCGTAGCGTTGGCCACTCGCCAACGGATTGTGCCGCCCGCACGGAGGGGCACAACCTCGGCGTCGCCAAACGCATAGGACTCCGGCACAGTCCATTCTTCGCGAACCAGGGTGACCGTGCCTTCATTCCGGGGCAGCCCGTAGAAATCCGCGCCGTGGTGCGAGGCGAAGCCTTCGAGCAGCTCTAAAGCGTTGGCGTCCTCGAACGCCTCCGCATAGAGCTCGAGCGCGGCGTGGGCCGAGAAGATTCCCGCACATCCGCGCGCGCATTCCTTGGCCTGCCGCGGATGGGGAGCACTGTCGGTTCCGAGAAAGAAACGCGGGCTGCCGCTCGTAGCGGCCCACACCAGCGCCTCCCGATGAATGTCCCGTTTGAGAATCGGTAGACAGTAGTGATGGGGGTCGATCCCTCCACTGAAGATCGCGTTCCGATCGAGCAGTAGGTGATGAGGGGTGATTGTGGCACCGACCTGCGATGGTGCCTGCAGCACCCAAGCGACCGCCTCGGCGGTCGTGATGTGTTCGAAGACAACCTTGAGGCCGGGCACCCGTTCAACGAGCGGCGCCAGCACTCGATCGATGAAGGCCTTTTCGCGGTCGAAGATATCGACGCCCGGGTCTGTTACCTCGCCGTGAACCAGGAGAGGCAGGCTGTGTTCGGACATCGCTTCGAGGGTCGGTAAGACCAGATCGAGATCGGTGACCCCGGCCTCCGAATTGGTGGTGGCCCCCGCCGGGTAGAGCTTCACTCCCACAATGACGTTATCGGCCGCGGCATCGATGATCTCGCCCGGTAAGGTGAAATCGGTGAGGTAGAGCGTCATTAGCGGCTCGAACAACGTGTTTTCTGGTAAGACCTCGATGATCCGTCGGCGGTAGGTGTGGGCCTCGGCAATGGTCGTGATCGGCGGCTGCAAATTGGGCATGACGACCGCGCGGACAAAGGTTCTGGCGCTGTGCGCGATCACATCCCGCATCGCCCCACCATCGCGCAGGTGGAGGTGCCAGTCATCCGGTTTCGCGATCTGCAGTTGCATCACAACCCAACCTGTCGCATGATCGCACACTTTTGCAGGCAGAATCGGCTAGAATGCAGGTACCTATGAAAGACGGGTGAGGAATGTCGGACATCACCATCGAGGACCTCGACAAGGCGGCGCGGAACATCGAGCGTATTTCCGCCTTTATCGGCGAACGTCGGGATTGGATCGTCGGTGACGGCGGTGAGTCGAAGGCGACCGAGATCCGCGACAGCGCCAGGGCTCTGGCCGGGATGTTGGTAGAGAAAACCAGTGTCGAACCCGATCCAGAAATCGAGATCAAACTCCCCTCGAAACTGGAGCCCTCCGCCAAGATCTCGGCCGCCCGGCTGTCCAAGTTCGCCGACTTTCTCGGCCAGCTCAGAGGGTGGTTCTCGTCACAGGACGACGTCGCGGTGCTGGAAAAAAACGTCGATGCCGTGCAGTCGATTCACGGCTCGCTTGCTCTCGTCTGCGCCGCTGTCGAAAGCTTATTGAAACCCGTGATGGCCCCGGAACCACCCTCACCGAAGGTCGACGATCTCATCGGCGAGATCGACGACACGCCGGTTGCCGAAGTAGACGTGAACGCCCGTCTCGTCCTCGAGGACACCGATCTCCGTCCGCTTATCCCGACATTCAAGGGGATCACGGAGCTCTCGCTCGGGGCTAAAGAGGCGCTCGACGATTTTTTGGCCGAACAGTCCATCGAGCTCGATCCCGACGAACGGCGGCGGCTCGATGACAAACTCCTGAAATGGATCGAGGGCACACCCCTCGGGCAGGTGCTGGTCATCAAGCTCTCCGGGTTATCCGGAAAGCCCCAGGCCTACTCCTCGTACCAGCCAAAAGGGGGCATTCCCGTGAAGGAAGAGGGGGACGACTGACGCATGGCCTCGCCGCTGACCGACCTTGTCACTCGCCTGCTGCCGGGAATGCGTTACCCCTATCTCTTTTTGATTCTCGCGGCTCTTTTCCTGGTCGACCTCGTGATCCCCGACCCGATTCCGCTGGTGGATGAAATTCTACTCGCAGTTCTCGCGTTTATCGCCGCTACCTTCAGCACCCGCAGGGTTGCCGACCCCGAACCGCGCGACATCACCCCGCCAGAAAACGACGGCCAGATTCTCAGTTCGGGCGCGGATTCGCAGCCCACGGACGACGGGTAGGATCGCCCTCCTCGACCAGCCGCAACGAAGAAAGCAGCAGGCGAGAGTCGAGCTTTCCGAGATCCACCTGGATGCGGAGCACGAATCGACCGCGGCGACCGTGGAGCGGGATCCGAATGCGGCCTGATGCCTTCTGCGCGGCATTCACCGACTTTCGCAGCGCGTCATGGATGCCGGCATCCTCTTCCGCCGATTGCTCGACAATCACTTCTGCACGACCGGCACCGGACGGAAAACGGTAGCGCATCTGGAGGGCGTCGGTTCGGTCGTCCAGGACAAGAGGAATTTCGAGTGTCCCCGAGCGGCGAACGGTGACCTTTTCAGCGTCTACATCGAGGAGCACTGCCCGTGCCGCTTCGAGGGCGCTTACGTCCGTCTCTTTGTCGCGGAACAGACCGAGCCGGCGGATGAGGAGCGCCCGCCCCGGTTTTGCTGCCTTGTCCCGATCCGGGAAGCCCAGGACGATTCGGTTGGATCCCAATCGAACGACCCCTTCCGGCAGGGAAACCCGGTACTTCCCCCACCCCGGTACGAGTGCGACCTCACCGCAGCCGATCCCGTTGATCGTCAAGCGGACGGCGCGTACAGGGCGTTTGCCGCTCGCCGGCAGACACTCGAGAAGAAGCGTGCGGTGACCACCGACGGCGAGTTCGAGCCGGAGTTCACCGACAGCGCTCCTGGCCCACACACCTCGTCGCTCGGGAAGAGACCACTGATCCGGTGCGAGCTCCGGGATCGGCAGTATTCTAACCCCGGTGTCCGTGCGATTCAGCCGAAAATCGATCACCGGCTCCAACGCTTCGAAGCGCGGGGTAGCCGATCCCACGATTTCGAGAGGGGGCTCAGGCACCTGGCGGAGCTCCTGAACCAGGTCGACAACCGCCACAGCGACAAATAGGAAGATCAGGAACAGCGGAAGAGGGCGGAGAAGCCTCCGATATTCCATCAATTGTCGGTCGCCACATTGTCGCTGGCGGCATTCACCATCTCGAGGAAATCGACCAACCGGTAACCCGAATCTTCCGCCGCCCCGAGAATTGTCTGCCATTCATTGGCCGTTCTGGCAACAAACTGCCGTACGGACTCGCTGTCCACAACCACGCCGTCAAGAACACGTGACAGCGTCAGCCACCGCACCATCTCTTCGAATGCTTCGCGGTTGAACCAGAAAACGTCAGCGTGGCTGTTCACCCGCAGATATCGGCATCCCTCATCGCTGCCGACCAGCTCAGTGAGCACCACGTTCAGATCCTCACCCGGCCCCTCGACTTTCGACCTCAACCGACCGGCTTCAATCACCAGCTCTACGGTCTTGACTGCTCGCTGCCCGTCATCCTCGGAGTGACCGAAGGCCACCACGAGATCAACGAGGGTGGAACCGAGGTGCCACTCGCTGAAGCGATCGCCGGCCGTGTTCGCCGAATCCGCGGATTCGCCAACCTCGCCGAGATGGCGCGCGACAACCAGGGCCAGAAGAGTGGCCCAGCTCGACGGGTCGCCGAGGGTCTCCGAGAATTCAGCCAACCAATTCCTCTCGGCACCCTGTTCTGTCTTATGGCCGCGGGCGATCCGCACCAGCTCGAACACGGTTTCCAGCTCGGTGAGAATGCGGTTCTCGATCTGTGCGGCGTTGGTCGCGACCTCGGTTTCCCCCTTCAAAGCAGCCGCGGTGAGCAGGGCCGCAATATCGGTTTGGGCGAGCTCGAGGAGTTCGACGCCTGCCTCCTGCCAGTCATCACCGGTCGCCAACCGTTCAAGCACCGGCTCGGACACGAGACGTCGGAACGGCTCCAAAACAGGCGCCATTCGAAGCTGACCGAGCGCATCGTCGATACAGCGCACGCCGCGCCCGCCCAAGGAGCCTGCGAGCTCACGCCATGGGTGGTCATCGTCCTCGGCGACCTCCCGGAAGTCGAGGAAGCAGTGGAGACGGTAGGCGTCGAGCTCGAAGTACCATCCATCCGACCGCAGCTCGAGGCACGAATTCAGGTGCTGCAGACCCGACACCGCGTCACGGTAGACCACCCATAAACCAACGCCATCGGGTAGGCGGAGCCCGTCGCCGAGCGACGTCCGAACCAGGTTCTTCTGATCCCCTTCGATGCGTTCGGCAACCGCCGTCGAAAGCAGCAGCCGGCCGCGTGTCTCGGCGAATCGATTGTGGTAGATAACCAAGCTGCGTTCGCCGTCGATCTCGTTCGAGTAGGCAAAGACATTCTCGTTCACCGACCCGTCGTCAGTCACGAAGTCGTAGAGCAGGAATCGATCGACCTCGGCAAAAACTCGGCGTCGACGCATGAGTGGGAAGAGCTGGAGCTCGTGCCGCCACACCAGACCCTCGTTCGGCGTTTCATCCCAGCGTGGGCGCTGGAACTCCATCCCGTATTTCTCCTCAAGACCCTCGATCTGGCCGTGACCGAACATCGGCAAACCAGGCATGGTTGCCATCAGCGTCGCCACCCCGAAGTACTTGTCGCCCGTGCCAAACTGATCGACCGCGGTTCGCTCATCGGGGTTGGACATGAAATTGACATAGCGTTTGAGAATCTGCGGGTCGAACTCGAGGGTCGATCGGATCAACTGGCGGTACTCGGCATTTCGTTCGTCCCGCAGCATATTCATAAAGGCTGAGTTGTAAACGCGGTGCATACCGAGGGTTCGAACGAAGTAACCCTCGAGCAGCCAGAATGCCTCCGCCAGAAGCAGGGTATCGGGCGCCTCTTCAGCAACCCGGTCGACCACCTCGCGCCAGAACTCGCGCGGCATTGCTGCGTCGAACTCGGCTCTCTCCATCGAATACTCGGCCCGCGACGGCACCGCTCCGGCCGCTCCGGGCTCCGGAAACCACAGGCGGTGAAAGTGCTGTCGGGCCAGAGTCATCGCCGCATCGAAACGAATCACCGGCGACCGGCGGGCGACGGCGAGGATGGTTTGAATGACCGCCTCGCGTACTTCGGACTTGAGGTAGTCGAGCTGGGCGGTATCGTTCCACGGCATCGAGGTGCCGTCGTTTCCGTGGTAGACGAACCGCTCGTCGCCGGTTTCCCGATCCACCCGTTTGAATACCACCGCAGCGTCCGAGCGGTCCCAGTAGTGGTCTTCGATGAAAATGCCGACCCTTGAATCGTCCGAGAGATCGGGGCCGTTGAAGCTATAGGCCGGATACGGCGAGTGATCGAGCGAAAGGAACCATTCCGGGTGTTCGATCACCCACCGCGAATCGACGCCCATGTGATTGGGCACCATGTCGGTGGAAAGGCGAATGCCGTATCGCCATGCGCGGTCGCGCAGATTCTCGTACGCGGCCTCCCCACCGAGGGCGTCGGCAATGCGATAGTCCTCGAGCGAGTAGGCGGATGCGACCGCCTCCTCATCGCCCATCCTCTTTTTGATCCGCTCCGAGGCACGACTTCGCTCCCAGACGCCAATCAGCCAGAGTCCGGTGACGCCCCATTCGGCCAACCGCTCGAGCTCCAAATCCGGTATGTCATCGAGGGTCGTTAATTCGCGGCCATGACTGCTGCTCAACTGAGCCAGCCACACGTGGGCGTTCTTGGCCAACAGAACCAGCTGCGGCATCCACTCGCGGTCCGTGGAGAACCGTTCGCCGGTCTCACCGAGCACCCGGTAATCCGGTGGCTCGACCGGCCCCGGGCCGGCAGGGAACCACGCTCGGTGCTCTTCAGCCAGGAAATCGAGTCCGCCGAGGACACGGTGAAGATCGGGGCCGAGGAGCTCCGCCCAGGTGGTTCGGAGGAACTCGAGTTGCCCCTGCAGGGAGTCCGGAGCGGTACGAACGGGAGCTAGCAGACGTCCGAGCAGGGTGTCGCCCGCAGGGCCGCTGGTCTCCGACGAGGCGAGGTATGACTCGATCCGGCGTACCGCCGCACCATAGGCTGTGGTCCGGCGCAGGCCTTCGTCGTCGAAGAGCTCGCGAAAAGGCGCAAACGCCGGGTTGCGGTTGGCGAGCCACACGAGCGTCAGCTCCTCGATCACTGCTTCGCGGTGACTCTCACCACCGGTCTCTCCAGCAAGGAAATCCTTTGCTGTCGCTTCGCCAACGAACACCGGTGTCGGTGGGAACTCCTCGACGAATGCCAACAGTATTTCTTCGAACGGACCTACCCCCAATTCTTCCTCGAGTCGATTGATGGCCTCTGACCACAGATCAGGGGCGCTCTCTCGACGGTGGCGCGCCACCAACAGGTGAAGCGCCTCGTCGATGAGGCCGAGCGCGTAGATCTCGCTCGCAGCAACTCCCTTTTCTGGATCGCGGCGCTCATTCAGGCGGTGGGTAAAATCCCTGGCTGCACGAAAATCCGCGAAAATCACGTTGCCGGAGACCGCAAAAATGGTTTCGTCCAAACCGTAGAGCTCGCGCACACGACGCGAGACGTGAAACTCGCGCGGAGCTTGATTGCGAAAAGGGGAAGTGTCCTCAGTCATCTCAGAATCCGGGCACATCATACAGGCCCGCGTTCGGTAGGGCTTTACGGCTATACGGCAAGACGGCTATTCGGGCCACCCGCCCGCCCGGCGCTTTCATGGCTGTTGGACGTTGGTGCATCGCGCCGCATAGCCGCATAGCCGTAATGCCGGTCAGCCGCTTTGGCACCGGAATCGCGACGCGTTATTTGACAGAATCCCTAATCTCAAACGTCAACGGGCAGTGATCCGACACATCCCAGAACGTTCCATCCTCCTCGCCCGGACGGGAGATGAACTCGGAACATCGCCAACGCGCGCAGTGGAGCCAGGCCTCGAGCGGCGTTGTGATCGCACCGATTCCGAAACCACCGAGGAAGACGTGATCGAGCAGCGACGGTTGCTGGAAACCGTTGCGTTCGCCCCCACCCTCCCAGTACGAGGAGCAGCCGATCTCGCTGGGCAGGCGTTCGAGACCGGCCCGCCCGAGAATCGCGTCGACGGACTGCAGCTCGCCCTCGAGGCCGCCTCGGGGCGAACCGGCGGTGTTGAAATCACCGAGGACGACCACATCGGAATCGCCGATTTCGTCGATCCACGCCCCGATCCAGGAAACCAGCGCCCGGTTCTGATGTCGTCGGTCGGCGAAGTTGCCCAAACCCGATTCCAGGTGCACCACCACCAGGGTGAAGTCGACACCCTTGTCGCGGCGGCTGCGGAGGTAACCGGCAAAGGCGGGTCGCATCCCCGGTTCGAGTACGAGGTCGGCGATCTCCACCGGATTCCCTATCAGCTCGAGGACGGAGTCGTTCCACGCGATGGCGAGGTGCTGGCCGAAGCGACCACCACCGACGGAAAACCTCACTTGCATAACCCGCTCACCACAGGCGCGTTTGAGGATCGGCTGGAAGCGACGAATATCGTTGACCTCCTGCAACCCATAGAGATCGGCATCGAGACCGCCGAGGACCGTCTCGAAATCGCAGATGTTGGTGCGGCGCGAGTAGCCGAGATCGTCATCCTGGGGACGCTCGTCGAGTGGGAAATTTCGAAGGTTCCATGACGCAACGCGAAGGGTGTCGGCTGCGGGCGGTAAGCCCGGCAGTTCGTCGGCCGACACCGTCGGCCCAGGGAACCCCGCGCAGCGAAGCCGGCCCCGCAAAGCGACCGCCGCAACGGCGACGGCGAAGATTGCTATCACGACTGCTACGACGAACGATTTCGAACGATTCGGCATGGCCGGAAGTGTCACCCGCGCCGTCGACTCGCGCAAGCATATGATCTCAGAATCTGTAATCGAAATGCGATCTCAATTCAAGGGGCCGGGTTCAGGGGCTATTTTACTTATCCACATACGGCTCAAACACTTGAAAACAATGGTTGAATCGTACCCTTGTCACTCGACTATATAACTGAATGTGAATTCGCTCATTTGAGTTGACATTCAAGCGAATTAGGCTCATTCTGTCACAGTGATGCAACGAATGAGACGTCGACGTACCGATTCGAGCCGAAATCGATCGTCGTTTTCTCAATCTCAAGATTCGTCAGAAGCCACCAATGGTGGTCCCGAAAACTCCCCCCATCACGGCTCGGCGAAGGGGTTCTTCATGGCGCGAACGAAATGGTTCCTGTTCCTGGTAACTTTCTGCATCGCAGTGACTTCACCACTTGCGGCACAGGATTGGAGCGGCGCCATCGGCGCCGCCTATCTGTGGCAGGACGTCGATGGGAACGAAGACAGCTTCCGCAGCCAGATGGACCTTCAAGAGGGGTTCTTTCTCGAAGACCTCAACCTCCTCTTTCGGGGTCAAGGCGCGGTCTCCGAGTTCAAGATCGACGCCTGGGGCTTTGGTGACGCCAATCCGGCCGAGGCGGCAAAGCTCGGGCTCGAGTTCGGCGCTGGTTTCAGCTTCTATTTCGACTACGACCGCCGCTCCTCCTTCTTCAACCTCGCAGGATCCGATCTCGCCCAGAGGGCGGACGATTGGGACATCACCCGCTACCGTGGCGGGTTGGTGATCGACGCCTGGCGTCCGCTGGAAATCTCACTCAGCTACAACGCGGTGGACCGTGAGGGATCGATCAAGAGGACGATCTACGGTCTCAACGAGCTCTACCCGATCGGCGTCGACCTCGACGAGTCGATGCAGGAGTGGACCTTGCGGTTGGCCACCCGCACCCTGCCCGTGCGGTTGGAGTTCGAGCAGTCTATGGCCACCTACACCCGAAAAAATCGACCCTTCGCCACCGGCGAGGACGCGATCGGCGGCGACCCCGACGAGCTCGGCAGCATCTCGTCAAATGTCGTGGAGGAAATGGACAGCGTGCCCACCACCCGCGTCATCGCGAGCTACAGCGGCAAGAACTTCGAGGGCGTCGCCTCGCTCCTGTGGCGTTCCTCGGAGCTCGACGTCAGCGGTTCCGAAGGCCAGAGCTATCTCATCGGCGGCGGCGATATCGGCACATGGGAAATGGTCGACAACGCGCTCGGGGCGGCCGAACAGGACACCTTCGCGGGTGCCGTCTCACTCGGTTTCAAGCTCGGTCAACGGTGGACGCTGCGCCTGGCGGGAGACTACCGCGACGGTTCGTCGAACTCCTCGATCGTCACCGACCGGCTGTCTCGGGTCACGAGCCCGAACGGATCGGACGCCACCTGGCGAACCACATTTGACGACGCCGGCACCTTCGATTTCACCGACAGTCGCGCCCGCTTGACCCTCGAGTACCAGGGCAATAACTGGTCGGTGTGGGGTGGCGGCAGAAGCGGCAGCCGCGAGGTCAGGTGGCAGTTTTCCGAAGACAACGATCTCTACGACGAAAAACGCGACAGCACGGGCTACCTGCTCGGCGCCTCATGGAACCCAGGTGACAAAGTCGATCTGACGCTCGAGCTCGATCGTGGAGATTTTGACGAACACATCTTCCGCGTCGAACCGGAGACCGTGGATCGAGCGACCTTGAAGCTCCGGACCCGGCTCGGAGGCGGCTGGCGTCTCGACCTCCACGGTCGCCACGTGAAGTCGGACAACCCGCCGGAAATGGCCGGGCTCGACACCAAAGCAACACCCTACGGCGTTGCGTGTTCTTGGACCTCGACCGACGGCTCGTCATCGGTGGGGCTCGATCTCGAGCAGTACGCCTTCAAAACCGACACGGGACTGGTGCTCCCGAGTGGTGAACTCGATCGTTCGATTTACGAGCTCGACCTCTCCACCGCAACCCTCTACGGCCACACCAGGTCCGGGATCTTCGGCGTCTCGGGATCGCTTACCTACCTGACGGACGACGGCGACAGTTGGCCGGTGGACGCGTGGAACGGCCGGCTTCGCGTGACTCTTTACGGCGGCGGCAGTTTCGAGTACTCGGCGCTGATCCAATACTGGTCCTACGACGAGGTCCAGACCGATCTCGACGATTTCGATGTCTTGCGCTACGGCCTCGCCGTGAACTGGAGATTCGAATGACGCGCCATATGTTACTTACGTTGGCAGCGGCCCTCGCCCTGGCTTCGGTGGCAATGGCGCAGGAGCCGGTGACCATGGAAACCTGCGCCATGTGCCACGACGATGTGGCCCCGGTCTTTGCGGCCGGTCCCCACGGACGCGCCATGGTAAAGGTCGATTCCGCGATCCTCGACCGCTCGTGTGTGGGTTGCCACGGTCCAGCCACCGAGCACGTCGACGACCCCACGACCGAGAACATCAATCGTGTTCCGGGGCCTGGAGCATGCCTCAGCTGCCATCCCGGGCAGGAGAGCATGACCGATATCTCAAGCCCGGCCCACGTACGCAACGGGGTCGCCTGCCTCGATTGCCACGGCACCGGACATGCCGAGCTCAAGACAGATCACATGCTGACCTCGGCGCCCCACAAATTCTGCGCCGAATGCCACCTTTCAGAGTCTGGTTCGTTCCAGATGCCATACGCCCATCGCGACGGTACCCGGCCCTTCGAGTGCACCAACTGCCACTCGGTGCACGGCGACAACCGCCAGGGCCGCCTGGCCATGATCGGCAGCGGTGGAGTCTGTCTCGACTGTCACACCGAAAAAACCGGTCCGTTCGTCTACCCCCATCCGCCACAGCAACTCAACGGGTGCATCAACTGCCACGTGCCGCACGGCTCTCCCAACCCGAAGCTGCTGACCCGAAATCGGGTGGCCGCCCTGTGTCTCGAGTGCCACACCAACGTGCCCTCGTTCCACGACGTGAGTCGGCCGCGATACCAGTCCTGTCAGAACTGTCACGCCGCAGTCCACGGATCCAACCGTGACCCGCGGCTCTTCGAGGAGTGATCCATGAAACGGTGTACAACATCCAGAATTCAATCTGGGAAGGAGGAAGCGATGAAGACCGCAGCGAGTATGTTGATTGTCCTGGGACTGATTCTGGTCCCGTTGGCGGCGGACGCCGGAGGACCGGAACTCCGCGCCAGCCACCGGTCCGGTGCAGGTGGCCGGACGCTGGCGAAGCTGCCGGCCGACATGATGGCCAGGCTCTCCAGCCAGTACAGCATGGAGGCGCTGGAGGAGACTCCGACCGTCGTCGGCGACGAGTACTGCATCGCCTGCCACTCGTGGGCGGCGATCACCCATGAGGTGAAGCACCGCAAGGCGCTTCGAGTCCCGCTGGGCAAAAACACTTTGATCGATGGCAAGGGCGTGGTCGCGGATTACGACAAGAACGGGGTCGACGACTTCATGGATGGACTCGACTTCAACACGATCAGCTCGGTATTCGACCCATTCAAACCGAACGCCCCGATCCTCTCGTTCGAGGGTGGGTATTACTACATGACAATCGGTGAATTGAAGGTCCGGGTGGTCATTACGCAGGGCGGTACCGGCGACTGGAAGCAGCGCTATCTCGTGCGCATCCCAGTGACCGGCACCGGCAGCGGCTGGACCCGCGACAACTACGTGTCGCCGGTGCAGTACAACGAAAAGACCGATGGCTATGTAGCCTACCACCCCGAGCACTGGTGGAACCTCGATACCGGGGAGCCGATCTTCGGTCCCAAGCCGCCGGTGCAGGAGGTGGCCGCAGTCGGCCGCAGTTACTCCAAGCGCTGCATCGGCTGCCACACCACCGGCTTCCGCGATCCCATGAGCCAGGCCGGCTCAGGTGAGTGGATCTATCGTCCATTCCCGGCCACCCTGGTACCGCCGGACTATGCCGAGCAGTACCCGGATTACGATCACGACGGGATTCCGGACATCGTCAACATCGGCTGCGAGGCTTGTCACGGTCCCGGCTCGGCCCACATCCTGGGCGGCGGCGACCCGGACGAGATCCTCGCCCCGAGCAGCCTCGGCACATACGAGTCCAACGAGATCTGCCAGCAGTGCCACGTCCGTTCCAGCTCGGTTCCCAACGGCACCTACGGCTACCCCTACCGCGACGATGTGGGCGAGTACTGGATCGCCGGTCGAACCGAGATGCCCGTCAGCGACTTTTACGCCGAGCACGCCGGTTGGTGGCCGGACGGCAAGACGTCCAAGCAGCACCACCAGCAGTATGAGGATCTCTACAACTCCTCGAAACCGACCTTCGTGTTCCACGAGATCAAGTGCGTCGAGTGCCACAGCCCACACAAGGGCGGCAAGCATATGGTGGTGACGCGGATCGTCGACGACGGCGTGACGATCGCGACCGAGAACGACAACGACACTCTCTGTCTCGCCTGTCACGCCACCCATGGCGCCTTCGAGGAGATCACCCCGGAGATGGTCGCCGAGTACGAGGAGAACAAGGTGGAGATTGGCGCCATCGTTTCGGCGCACAGCAATCACCCGTACGGCCCCGAACGCTCGATGGGTCTCGGCCGGTGCTCCAAGTGCCACATGCCGAAGACCGCCAAATCGGCCATCGACTACGACATCCACGGGCACACCTACGAGCCGGTCGCACCGGAGAAGACCCTCATGTACCAGGATGACGGCGGCATGCCGAACGCCTGCGCCGTGAGCTGCCACGCGCAGAAGGTCAACTCCTTCGGCCTCGGCTACGACCCCGCCATCGGCACCTGGGATGCCCAGTTCGACCGCGACCTGGCCACCGCGCTGATGTATTGGTACGGTCCCGGCGGAATGTGGTGGGATACCGAGCACGAGGAGTCGAGCGCCAGACTGGCGATCGAGAATTCACTGCCGCCAGGCGAGTTCGTCGCCGAACCGGCCGATCACGCGGGCGCCGAATAGACGCCTGATCCATATCGCTAACCCAGGGGGCCGCACGGCCCCCTTTTTTTTCCACCCACCCATCCACCCAGATACAAGATGCAAGATCCGCCCACCCACCCCTCGGGGAGTTGAGGCTACACGCCTGCCCTGCATCCTGCATCCGGGTGGAGAGGTGGGCGGGAGCATCCTGCATCCACTGACTGAAGGTCGTTCCTGTTTCGACGGTCTACTGCTATCCTCCGCGTCCGATGAGCGACGTGACACTGACTCAAGGCCGCATCTTCCGCTTCTGGCTGCCGTTGGCAGCGACGTGGCTGATGATGGCGGTGGAGGGGCCGTTCCTGGCCGCGGTCATCGCGCGCCTGGCCGAACCCATCTACAACCTTGCCGCCTACGGCGTCGCCTTCTCGCTCGCCCTGGTGGTCGAGGCGCCGGTGATCATGCTCATGTCGGCCGCCACCGCCCTCGCCCGCAACCGGCTCTCCTACCTCCGGCTGCGCACCTTCACCCACGTCCTCAACGCCGCCGTCACCCTGGCGATGGGGGTCGCCCTCCTGCCGCCGGTCTTCGACGCCATCGCCCATGGCCTCATCGGGCTGCCGCCCGAGGTCGCCGCGCGCACCTACGTCTCCCTGCTGATCCTTTTGCCCTGGCCCGCCACCATCGGTCTCCGTCGGCTCTACCAGGGCGTGCTCATCCGGCACGGCCTCACCCGACGAGTCGCCTACGGCACGGTGGTCCGGTTGGCCGCCATGTTCGGGACCACCTTTCTCCTCGCCCGCGACGGCCGAATCGAGGGCGCCTGGGTGGGCGCCGCAGCACTCACCATGGGTGTGAGCTGCGAGGCGGTAGCGAGCCGTGTGATGGCGGGCGGAGCCCTCCGCAATCTCATGCAGACCCCGGGTGAGGCTACCGGGGCGGCATCGAGCTGGGTCGCTCTGACCCGCTTCTATTACCCTCTTGCCCTCACGACTCTCCTGAGTCTCGGCATCCACCCGGTGGTGACCTTCTTCGTCGGCAACTCCCGCTCGTCGCTGGAGTCGCTCGCGGTGTTGCCGGTGATCGGCGCCCTGGTCTTCATCTTCCGTAGCCTCGGTCTTGCCTACCAGGAGGTGGTGATCGCCCTCATCGGCGACGAACATGAGGGCTACAGCGCCCTCCGCCGCTTCGGCCTCCTGCTCGGTCTCGGGGTAGCCGTCGGGCTCTCTCTCATCGCCTGGACACCACTCGCCGGGGTGTGGTTCCGGGACGTCTCGGGTCTGACCGACGAACTCGCCGCGTTCGCTCTCATCCCCACCCGGATCCTCGCCATCATCCCGGGTCTGACCGCGATCCTGTCGTTCCAGCGTGCCGTCCTGGTGATGCGCAACACCACCAACGGGATCACCTGGGCGACCAT